>Ga0187892_10001701_pt1 | contig 48521 bp, 46 predicted proteins | sample MA1701073metaG_FD_139345 | JGI IMG/M metagenome (GOLD analysis project Ga0187892, IMG submission 139345) | Bio-ooze microbial communities from a basaltic lava cave in the Kipuka Kanohina Cave System on the Island of Hawaii, USA - MA170107-3 metaG ...
CTTGAGCCTCCCTGCTCGAAGCGTGTGAATCCGTTCACGACACACTCGCATCGGCCAGGAGGCTCTCTTTTGTTCAGTGCGGGAGCTCGCGGGGCCTCAAAAAAGTGCGAAACTCGAACTCAGTCCCTCGACCGCCGTGATGTGCTCGCGGCTGAGCTCTTCGAGCGAGGCAACGAACTCGCGGGTTTGTCCGGAACCTCGCACACGACTGCTTGCTGGTCCGTCCGAACGTCTTCGACGAAGCTCTTGGCTTGCAAGTAATCCGGATACGTGAGCGACGTGTTGTAGACGTAGTTGCTCATGGCGCGTTGCTTCGCTCAGGGTTCCGAGAGGAACTCGTGCCAGTCCATCGCCCGGACGAACAGGCCCAAGTGCGCGATGTTGTCCGTGAGCACGACGGCGCCGGCTCGCTCCGCCTGCGCCGCAAGGATGACATCACCGTCGAGTTCTTTCGGATCGGCCACCGGTTTGCCCATGTTCCGAGCCTGCGCCCAGAACTCCGCGGCCCGCATCATCGTATCCGTATCGAGCGGGATGTAGGGCAACTCGGTCTTGAGCCAGTTCAGGCGGGCGAGGCTCTTCTTGAGGTCCGCTCGAATCAGCTCACGCCGAAGCTCGTAGTCGGCGATTTCGGGGATCATCAGTTCGATGTCCCGCCCGCGCAGACGTTCGAGCCAACGGCCCGCTTCGGAGTTCTTTCGTGGATAGGCGATTCGCCCGAGCGGACCAGTGTCAAGCAGGTGGCGTTCAGTCACGGAAGCGCTTCCGCGGGGACAACCGATGCGCCTCGATGTTCTGCTTGAGCTGGTCCCAGGTGGCCTCCTCAAATCCCGATTCGTCGGCCATCCACTCGTGGACCTTGGCGATCAGGCGTTCCAATCGCTGGCGCCGTTCCTCGCGGGCCGCGGCAGGATCGTCGGGGACCGCACAGGTCGGAATGTCCTGGGCCATCTTGTGCATGAATTCTCGTCTCCTGCGGCGATCAGTTCCGTTCCACCGCATGATTGTATGTCGCGCACGGGTCCTTGCCAACGGCAAACCGTAGTCTGCATGATCGACGCCTTGCTTGGCGTCCTGACATGGCCTTCCTCATTCCCGCCATCAGCCGCCTACCGTGGCAGCACCTGGCCGAGACGCCGCTCGATCGGCCAACCACGCGCGCCAGTTCGATTCATCGGTAACGATCCCTCCCGATCCGGCATCGCTGCGCCGGCCGGTCCGGCGGTGCAGCGAGATCGCGGCCGTCTCTTGAACGATGCCCGCGTGCCGGAGGCCGAGCATGATTTGGTCCAGCGTCGCTCCAGGGTCCGACGTGATCACGGCCAGGGCGTGCATCAGCGCGCTCAACGAGCTCGTTTCGACTGGCTGCTCGAGCACGGCGAGCGCTTCCTCGAATCGCATGTCGGCCATAAATCGCCTCCCATTCAATGAGCGTGAACTCGAACGACGACGTAATCGCTCAAAGCCAACGCCTCGATGATTTCGTGCGCCAATTCAGCCTCGATCAGATGGTCCTGGCCCGGCGGGTTTAACTGCGACGCCGATGAAAATCGACGCGTCCGCAGTAGAACCCGATGCTGAATCCGCGCTTGGGCCTGAGCGTCGGCTGCGCGAGCAGCCAGTCGCGGTGCCCAGGCATCCGGCGCGGCGAAGCCTCGATCAGCAAAACCTCATCGTTGTCATCGATCATACCCAGCAGCATCCCGTCGGCACTTGCAGTTTGCGCGACGAGCGCCCGAGTCGCGCCGGAAACCAAGAGTGCCATTCCCGTTTCACTCCTCCAGATTATTATACCCGCCCGCCCGCTCATTCCGCGCCCGAGAACTTGGGCTTCCTGTCACACCCGCAGCGCTCCAGTTCGGAACGGCGGCAGCTCGCCGGGGTTCGAGACGTAGTCGAGCAGTTGCGCGAGGACGGTGCGGGTTTCGAACGGGTCCCGGCGCGCCGGGATGGCGTCGATCCGACCGCGGCTGGCGGCGTAGCGCACGTCGGTCTTGTCGTCGTAGGATTTCTTGATGGCCGACAGCAGCTCTTCGTGCTCTTTCTTGTCGATCCGGGACTCGCCGCGGCTCGCATCGCGAGCCTGCTCTGCGACCAGCCGCCTTCGGCGGGAGCGGCGTGTCCCGGATGGCCCTTCTTTTCGAGCGCGGCCTCCTGGATTTGCACCAGCGTCATGGCGGCCTGCATACCCCCCATGACGGCGTAGCCCTTGACGCGCCGCACGCATTGCGTGCCGTCGCTTCGCGACGGCGTTCGCCGGGCGGACGCGGCGTGTCAAGGGTAGCGGGCGGTGGGCCAGCCCTTGACATGCCGGCGGGCCTGCCCGCCGCGTCGCACAGCGACGCCCGCTTCGCGGTGGCATGTCAAGGGCCAGGCCAGGATGAAGGTCGGGTCGTAGGCCCAGCCGCACAAGGCGTAGTGGCCGGCGCCGTAGCTGCCGCCGACCAGCCCTTGACAAGCCGCCCGCGGGTACGCGGACTCGCCGCGTTGCGGCGAGCGGCCGAAGGCCGCGGCTCGTCAAGGGCCAGCAGACTGATCTGGGCACCACGCTGTTGGAGACCACGTTCCCTACCAGCCGGAATTGTGCTATAATAGGCAACAGGAGTTGTTGGATGGTCACCCTTCCGCTGATGCCTGTAGCATTGCCCTTGCGTGTTGATGACGTGGGCGTCGTACGGGTCGGCCCGACGCGCGTCACGCTCGACACACTCGTCGGAAGCTATCGGGACGGGAACACGGCCGAGGAGATCGTCCAGCAGTACCCCGCGCTGGCGCTGGCGGACGTCCATGCAGCGATCGCGTATTACCTGACGCACCAGCCTGACGTGGACTCCTACCTGCAGGAACGCCAGCGCGACGCGGCGGACACTCGCCGCCAGGTGGAACAGGTCTGTGACCAGCGCGGCATGCGCGAGCGATTGCTCGCGCGTCAGACAGCCCAGAAACCCGGAATATGATCGCCCTGCTGGCGGATGAGGACTTCAACGGTCGAATCATCCGCGGTTTGCGCCGCCGCGTGCACGATGCGAATCTGGTGACGGTGAACGAAGCAGGACTTGCTGGACAGGTCGATCCGATGGTCATTTCGTGGGCGGCGGTGAACAACCGTGTCTTGCTCACTCACGACGTCAACACCATGATCGACGCCGCGCTCGACCGAGTGCGCAAGGCTCAACCGATGCCTGGGGGGGGTCGCCGTCCCGCAGCACATCGCCATCGGCGCGGCGATCTCGGATCTGGCTCTGATCGTGACGTGCGCTGAGTCAGCCGAACTCGATGGGCAGATTGGGTACTTGCCGTTGTAAGGGACTTGCTCGCAGGATCCGCCCGCCCGCTTGCCGGCCATCCCGAGCGCCTTCGGGTACGCGCATATTCGGCGAAGTGCGGCGGGTCATGCCGGCACAAGCACCTGGACACGCAATGGCAGTTTGGCCTCGCTCAGTCGCTCCGGCGGCGCGACGCCTTTCGAGCGTATGGCCGCAATCAGGGCACGTGCCACCTCCGGCGCCAAACGGACGACTTCTTCGATTGAGTCGGCTTGTACGTTCAGCCCCGGCAGCCCGCCCGAAGTAACGCCCCTCCTCCAGGCGCCTGATCCGCAAGGGACGCAGGTCTACGTATCGGGAACTATCGCAAGAGGACCTCGAATCCCGCTTGCGAGAAGTGGTGATCGTGCGTGAACACCCGCCGAATAGCCTGGTCCTGACACAGCAGCATGGACGTACAGTCGACCAGCGACCAGTCCTTGTCTGCGCGCGACGTGAAGAGCTCGAACGCCCGATCCCAATCCACTCGGGTAGCGGGCACAATCGTCGTTCGTCGCGATTGACGCAGTCGTTCGACGGCCCGGATGGCCGCCTCGCGCAGCGGCCGACGAGCGGCACCGCCGAGAAACTCGCTCAAGACCCAGTCGCTCGTAACGTATGGTGTCGCTCTTCCGGCGAGCTCGCTCTGGACGCGCACCGCTCGCCCGTGCAGCGCGTCGTCGCGATTGACGAGCGCAATCAAAGCCGCCGTGTCGACAAAGACGGGGCCTTCGGCCATCGGTCACGCCCCGCGCCTGGGAACCGAATAGATGTAGTGATCGTGCTCCGTCGCGAGGTCGGGCAAGCCGGTCGAGACCGCCTCGCTCGACAAGTCGTCGGCAGGGTCCGCGTCGGCCGCAACTGGCTCGATGCGCACACGGATACCCTCGGGCAACTCGTAGCCGGGCTCGAGTTCGACCCTCCCGTTTCTCACTGTTCCGACACAGACCATGCCATCGTCCTTTGAGCCCTCGAGGCGAATGCGTAGGCAACCACCCACCGATAGTCTATCGCACTTCTCTTGCCTGAGTCCAGTGTTGCAGGACGCAGCGCCGGACTTCCCGGTGCGAGGCGGAGTTGAGAAGGTGCGTACCGCTCCGGTGGTCGAGGCTGCCGTGTTTCGGGATGGTCGCAAAGCTGCCTGCGCGTGGACGCCGCCATATCTCATGCGAACCCGCGGCTTCGCGCACGAACGCGCAGCCGAGCCGGCTCAGCTTCCTGGTCAGCGACCGGTAGGTCATGCCGGCACAAGCACCTAGACACGCAACGGCAGCTTCGCCTCGCTCAGACCCTTCGGCGGCCGTACACCTTTGGACCTCATCGCTGCAATCAGCGCGCGTGCCACGTCCAGCGCCAGACGGACGACTTCTTCGATTGAGTCGGCTTGTACGTTCAGACCCGGCAGGCGCGAACTCCGCCCGCAGTAATGCCCCTCCTCCAGGCGCCTGATCCGCAAGGGAAGCAAGTATGCTTGCCGCGCGTTGGCCACGTTTGACGGCCCGTCTATTCCTTCGATAGTGAAAGCAACGCCAGCGCTGCTTTGCAGACGAGCCAACGGACGGCCTTGTAGGTCGGCACCGTCAGCGCAAGAGGAGCCATAATGGATAGGAGAACAGACGAACCCGAGGCTGAAGCAGTTGGCTTAAGTAGCCGGATTGCAACGCTGCATGCAATAATGGCAGCCAGTATCGCGACTACCTTGGCGAACACGGACAGCCATGTCGCGCGCTCTAACCGAGTGTTGTAGTAAGATATCCGGTCGGCGCTCCGTTCCGCGTCGGCTGCCAAGTCTCTCGCCTTCTGCACCTTGGCAATAGCCCGGGAAAGCTCCTCAGCCGTTTCTGTTCCAGACTGCTGCTTCACTGCATCGATTAGCGCGTTATTAGCAACACCCCACTTGTGCGGGGCAAACTCCTTCACGACCGGGATGCCAAGTTTCAGCTCGGTCCCCGACCGAAGCAGTCCTAGCTCGGTGGTGAGTGCAAGCTTAGCGGACTCGCAAGATGTCTTCGCGAGTCTAGCAGCTTCAGTTGCAGCGATCGTGGCATTGAGATAGCCGAAAAACGATCCTGACGACTTGCATGCATTGGCTTGGGTATTCTGCTCGACAGCCTTGCGACCCTCAGAACTCCCGTCCGCGTGCCACGCTCGCATCTCGCGAATCGCTCCCGCGGCGCGCTCGCACGCTTCGTCAGCGCGAGCCCTTGCCATTCTCAGTTTCTCGCGAGTTAGGTCTGTCAGTATCTCGCCGAGCCCCGCCTCGAGGAAATCGCGTTCACCGAACATCGTGACGATCACGGTTGGCTCGGCGTCGATGCACCGGTCGAGCAGACTCAGGGCCTCCTTGGCTCTGCCAAGCTTGGCAGCGTAACGGGCAGCGTCAAACGGCACGTGCTGATACGTGATAGATTGGGATACAAGCGAGCCTCCAGTTGGCACAATCTCGGCGGTAGCTCCGGCGCCCTGCAAGTCTGAGAGCCATTTCTCGGCTTCTTCAATTCCAACGTTCTCGATCAGGCGCAGTGGGAGGCTTTCTAGCTGTTCCTTCGCTTCTTTGAGCCCCCAGCCGTGAGCACTACGCACGTGTTTGATTACTTGGAGGATTCTGCCGCCCGTTGCGGTAATCAGCACGTCGACGCGATGGCCGGCGAATAGCGCGTGGCTGAGTGGCGGTCCAAAGGTGACGCTCTCCACGGTCTGCCACGCATCTGAATACCGGCCCTGAAGGTACTGCATGTGAGCCAAATGACGCAATGCGAGCACGTGTAGCAGGTCGCCAGCCAGTTCACTCAAACGCGAGGCCCGCTGAAAGGCTTTCTCGGCTTCCGCGATGTCACCTTCATGCCGCCACAACGGCCAGCCAATATTAAACCACGCAAGATAATCCTGGTTCCCGATAGGATTCTTGACGACTTCCCGATAGAGGCGGAGTGCGTCAACCAAATCGTCGCGACCATCGACATTATCTTTGCGCATACCGATGGTGAGCCATTTGCTCGCTTCATCCCGGAGCTCCGCCGCCTTCGTCTCATAGGGGCGACGGAGGGTTTCGCCAATCCTGATCAGCGCCTGTCTCTGCTCGACCAGCTTCTCGGCCAATCCAGCGAATCCCGCGCGAAGCACGTCCGTCTGGGTCTCGACCGCCGCAAGGGTTTGCGTAGCTGTGTCGCAGAGTTCAGTAATACCGGCGTTGATGTGATCGAGCTGGTCCTCGATGGCGCCAAGGTCCTCGGAGAGGCGCTCCATCGCCTCGCTCGCCCGCTCTTGGCTCTCCGCAATTTCCCGAAGAGAGACGAGGGTCTCGGCCGCCACCAATAATTGAACGCGAGTGCACTCCGCTCGGCGGCGAAGGGCGGCTTCATTGCGATCTGCGAGGAGAGTCGATCGGTACAGTTCATCTATTTCGCGTGTGGCAAGCGCGGTTGACACGGGTCAATTCCCCAGAGGTTTCAGGCAATCTCGAAGCCCAACTCAAACTCAGTTCAGTTCTATTCATACAGCTTTTCTCGGTGCCGATCAACGACCCATTGCCTGTTTTTACACTTGCAATGCCCCCGTGCGGAACGGCGACAAGTCGCCGGGGCGCGAGACGTAGTCGAGGAGCTGCGCGAGGACCGAGCGGGTTTCGAAGGGGTCGATGATGGCGTCGATCCAGCCGCAGCTGGCGGCGTAGCGGACTCGGTCTTGTCGTCGTAGGATTTCTTGATCGACGCCAGCGGCTCTTCGTGCTCTTTCTTGTCGATCCGGGACGCGCCGCGGCTCGCATCGCGAGCCCGGTCGCTCTGCGACCAACCGTCTTCGGCGGAGGCGGCGTGTCCCGGATGGCCCTTCTTTTCGAGCGCGGCCTCCTGGATTTGCACCAGCGTCATGGCGGCCTGCATGCCGCCCATGACGGCGAAGCGACACACATTTAACGTCGCTTGGCCGCTCGCTTTGGCGGCAAAGCCCTTGCTACGGCCCTCAGTATCCCGTTAACCGATTCCGGCGTTGTGAACACCTTGGCGACGTCCGGATCGAGCACCACGACCCGGCTGCCGGCCCTGTAGCGCGACGCGAATCGGTTGGGGCGCGCCTTGCGATAGTCGAACCGGTACTCAGGTTGCAATCCTTCGGCGTTGCGCCGCGCCCGTCTAGATGAACTGGTTTTCTTCATAGTCTCGGCGCTCCCGCCTGGTCGCGCTTCGCGCGCTGATGATGCGGATCCGTTCGGCGCGTTCGGCAAAGCTGACCAGAAGGAGCCGGTTCCGCTCCGAATGTCCAATGATAATCTCGCGTAGCTCGCCGGTCGAGTGAGCTTCGTCGGTGAAGATCGCGGCCAGCGGGTCGCCGAAGACGGAAGCGGCTTCCTCGAAGGTGACCCCGTGTTTGCGTGCGTTGGCCGCAGCCTTGCGAGGATCCCATTCGAACTCGATCGGCGAATCCGCTTCAGCCATGACGCCACACCTTACACCTGCAACGCCCCCGTGCGAAACGGCGGCAGGTCGCCGGGGTGCGAGACGTAATCGAGGAGCTGTGCGAGTACGGTGCGGGTTTCGGAGGGGTCGATGATGGCGTCGATCCAGCCGCGGCTGGCGGCGTAGCGGACATCCGTCTTGTCGTCGTAAGATTTCTTGATGGCGGTCAGCAGCTCTTCGTGCTCTTTCTTGTCTACTTTGTGGCCCTTCTTTTCGAGCGCGGCCTCCTGGATTTGCACCAGCGTCATGGCGGCCTGCATGCCCCCCATGACGGCGTAGCGGGCGGTGGGCCAGGCCAGGATGAAGGTCGGGTCGTAGGCCCGGCCGCACAGGGCGTAGTGGCCGGCGCCGTAGCTGCCGCCGACCAGCAGGCTGATCTTCGGCACCACGCTGTTGGAGACGACGTTCACCAGCTTGGCCCCAGCCCGGATGATGCCGGCCTGCTCGCTGTCGCGGCCGACCATGAAGCCGTTGACGTCGTGCACGAAGATCAGCGGGATGTGCTGCTGGTTGCAGTTCATAATGAAGCGGGCGGCCTTGTCGGCGCTCTCGTGATAGATCACACCCCCCATCTCGATCGGACCCTTGGCCGGCTTGGTGCGCATCTTCTGATTGGCCACGATGCCGACGTTCCAGCCGTCGATGCGGGCCAGGGCCGTCACCATCGACTGGCCGTACTCGGCCTTGAACTCATCCCAGCTTCCGGCGTCAATCACGCGGGCCAGCAGCTCGCGCATGTCGTACTCGCCGGCCGGCTGGTCGGAGTAGTGATCGAGGATCAGGCGCGGATCAGGCGCCGGCGGCTTCGATTCGCCGCGCTTGAAGGGCGAGGCCGTCGGCGGGCCGAGCCGATCGATCAGGCTGCGCAGCCGCGTCAAGCAGGCCGGGTCGTCGGGCTCGCGGAAGTCGACCGTGCCGCTGATGGCGGAGTGCATGAACGCGCCGCCCAGTTCCTCGTGATCGACTTTCTGCCCGATGGCCGAGCGGACCAGCGCCGGGCCGGCCAGGTACAGACCGCTGCCTTCGGTCATCAGCAGCGTGTCGCACATGACTGGCAAGTAGCCACCGCCGGCCACGCAGTTGCCCATGATGGCGGCGATCTGCGGGATGCCCATGGCGCTGATGACCGCGTTGTGGCGGAAGATGCGGCCGAAGTCGTCCTCGTCGGGGAAGATCTCGTCCTGCATCGGTAAAAAAACGCCGGCGCTGTCGACCAGATAGACGGCCGGCAGATGCGTCTGCATGACGATCCGCTGGGCGCGGATGACCTTCTTGCACGTGGCCGGAAAGAACGCGCCGGCTTTTACGGTGGCGTCGTTGGCCACGATCATGACCGCGCGACCGTGAACGCGTCCGATGCCGCTGACGACACCGGCACTGGGCGCGCCGCCGACATCGGTGTACATCCCGTCGGCCGCCCACAGCCCGATCTCAAAGAACGGGCTGTCCGAATCGCAGAGCTGCTCGACCCGCTCGCGGGCGGTCAGCCGTCCTTTCTCGTGCTGCTTGTCGATGGCCTTGAGCCCGCCCCCGAGCCGAATTTCATTTTCGCGCTCGCGGATTTCGGCCAGCCGTTCGGCCATGCGATCGGTGATGTCCGGTGCTGCGGTCTTGGTTGCCATAGGATCCCTGGTTCCTGGTGCCCGTGTCGCGGGATAATCTAGGCCTGGCTTAAGGTCCCGGCAATGTACATTGGCGCTGGGTGCGGCGGGATGATCGATCTGCGGTGCAGCCGACGCGGCGGATCGCGGTGGCGAGGACGGCGGCGACGGCGAGGGCGGCGAGACTGAGTCGCGAAGTAGCCGATTTTCGGCGGAAATCGTGAGGTCGTCCGGCGAATCGCGATGGCGAAGACGGCGAAAGCGGCGAGCAAGCGGCTGAAGAAGCGACGAAAACGGGCACGAAAGCGACGCGTAGCGTGCCGAAACGGAGCGGAGGTGGCATGAAACTCGCTCGGAACGGCCCGCGCGGCCGCCGAGTGGCGTGGTGGTCATCCGATGCTTTGGGGTTGAGTGAGTTGTTCGTCTCATGACGGCGTCTCTCCGGCCGGCAGGGGGCATCAGTCGCGCGCCCCGACCTGCTGACACAACATGTCCGCCGATCGGCAAGGCCGTGGCGAGGCTGCGCGCGGTCGCGATCGGTGCCATTCCTTCGGCGCGATGGGAGTCGTATCGGGTCTCGCCAGCTAATTCGCAGCGCGCGGTCAAGCCGCAACCTGCGGACAAAGTCGGCCGGACTCAGCGCGGCGAGCAGAACGAGCAACGGTTCAGGTCGCCGAGCGAGAGGTCGGATTTGGTATCAAGATACGCAACAAGCTCGTCACGATTGCTAAACACGATCTTGCCGGAGCGGTGCGTCTGCGGGACCGGGCTCTGCTTTTCTTCGAGGTCGTAATTGACGCTGCGGCACTTGGTGGTGTGGAGCGTGCGTCCGCCCTTGCGGCCGCGATTGAGGCTGAGCACGAAGCCGTTGGGGCAATCTCGCAGCGCCGCTTGATAGGCGGCCTCGTTGACGCCGACGACGATGCCGTCCGAGAAGTCTTTCATGAGGCACCTAACCGTAATCCGATGACCGCGTCTAACACTCTGGAACGCTCAGGAGCCGGATCGCCCGCCCGCAAATGCAGTGTGCACCCTGACACGCTGTCGACCGGGCTCCGCCCAGCCGTAGGTCGCGGAACGTGCTGGCAGCCGACTGCGACTGCCCGGCGGGATATCGCTCGAGTCGAACACGGCTACGCTACAGGCAGCGGGTGCATTCGGTCAAGCGCCGCTGGAGGCTCCGAATGATGCCGGTCATTCGCCGCGCCTTCAGACGAGGGTATGCGCCGTCGGTTCACTTTGGTACAAGACCAGGAAATGCCCGCCTACGAGGGGTCGTTGAGTGGCCGCCCGCAGGCGCCAAACCACAGCCATCCAAAGGGCAAGGAGCCGACTATGAGCATCAAGAGTGGTGTAGGAACGCTAGAGACGGAATTGCGGCGAGTACGGAGTCGCGACCGGTGGCTTGTCGGGATCCTGTTGGCGATAGTGGGCGTCAGCGTAGGCTTTGCGCAACAGGCGGGCGGGACGGGGCAGCAGTCGACTCGCACCTTCGCCGCTACTGATCCGCGAGGTACTAGCGTCTATGGGACTACTCGTCAGACCGTGTCTGCCTTTGACTTCAAGAATGTTCCGCCTGGCGACGTCGTCCTTTCACTTTTGATCTACGGCCGACGGCCAGCCGGGAGCACATGGACCTGGGGAACACTCGACGTAATGGCGAACGGGAAGAAAATGGCGCAGTATGCCTCGCACTGCTTTTACGAGTTCGAAAGCCCATCCATTTGGGGAACACTCACCATTACCGAAACACTACCAGGTTTTGCAGGCGGCATGCTCTCCATCGAACTAACCTGGACGGGCGATCATCGGGACAGCGGCGTGACCTTCGGCTTCCAAAATGATCCCCGTTTTGCTCGTCGGTGCCGAATCGTCGCAGGTCTGTAGCGGCTGCCGGCCGATTACGTGTCGTGGTTGGCCCAATCAACGCCCGTTAGCTTGTTTCGGAGAGGCGGGCGAAAGCGCCGGGGGTTGCTTGGTCAACGCGACCAACGGATACGATCAGGTGTCCGCGGAGCGCAGCCATGGAGCCGAGCTTGGAACTGATCGAACAACTCTACCGCGAAGCCGTGCGCGAAGCGCGCGAGATGTCGCCTGAAGAGAAGTTGGCGGCCGGGGCTGAGCTTTTCGACTACGCGTGCGAGATTACGCTGGCCGGGATCCGCTCCGAACATCCGCAGGCCGATGACGAGGAGTGCGAGCGCATTCTGGAAGCTCGGCTGGCGCTCGGCCGACGGCTGGAGGCCGGCCGGTGAGAAGCATCGAGGCCGTGACGGCGGTGATTGTCTCTGCGCTCTACTCGCCAGGCCCAGGCCGCGCCACGACGCTTCGACGAAACCCCCTACCGGTCGGACATGTCGCCACATTTGCCGGGCGGGGTTGTGAGTCGGTTGGCCGCGCTTCACGGGCTCGGTCGAACTGCGGACGTTACACGCGGCCTGGGCCCGCGCCGTCGGCGGGCAGGGTTCTGAGTCGGTTGGCCGCGCTTCAGGACCCGGGCTTCCAAGCCGCCGGCCGCAGTCACGGCTGTGCGGGCAGGGACACGCCGTTCCAGACGTTTTGCGTCAGGACGCCGTTGAGGAGCTGTATCAGCCGCAAAAGGTCTTGTGTGTTGGCCGTGCCGTTTCGGTTCATGTCGAATTGGGCGAGCACTTCGGGGCTCGAGCACGTGCCCGCCATGGCGCATGCGTTCAGGCCGTTGACCGCCGCCAGCAGGTCCTGAGTGTTCGCGAGCCGGCTAAAGTTGGCATCACCTGGCAGGAATCCCAGGTCGACGCTGTCGGCCACTGGATCGATCGGGACGCCGCCGGTGTCCTCGACCAAGGCTCGGATAGTCGTCCAAGCGCCGGGCGTGATCGGGCGGTCGAAGGTCAGATCGTACGCGGTTTCACCGTTGGGCGTCACGCCGACGATGACCGGCGGCGTCAGGCCGGGCAGGTTCGGGCTGGGCGTTAGCTCGACGGCGAACGACACCGCGGTTAGTGGACCGCCGCTGTCGGCATCGACTACCGGCTCGCTGAACGTGATGGCGAGCGCGGCGATGCCCTGCAGCGTTCCGAGCGCGTCGCGGTCCTGCAAGACATCGATCGTGCCGTCGGCGGGGCTGCTCGACACGATGGATGGCGGCGTTGGCGACTCGGTGACGTTAAACGTCCGGACATCCGACTCGGCGAAATTGAGCTCGCGATCGGTGGCCAGTATCTGATACTCGATCGTGCCGAACGGCTGCGCGGGCAGCACTGCGCGGTAGTGGTCACCGCCCGACCACTTCATGGGTTCGTCGCCGCTGGCGAGCGTGGTCAGGTTGGTCCAGTGCAGAAAAATCGAATCGAAGAACGCGCCGTTGTCGCCGGTGATGGCGTCGCGCACCGCCGCCCGCACGCGCCAACCGCCGGGGTCATCCGGCGCTGCGCCGTCGGTAAGCTCGGTGAACGCCGCGATGAGCGGCGGGAGCGAATCGACCGCGCCGCCGGCGCCGATGTTCATGAAGATCCGATTTAACGCCCCGGTCGACGCGCCGTCGGCTTGGCCTGTGACCAGGTCGAGCTTTCCATCGTTGTCCAGGTCGCCGAACGCCAGATCGCGGGTCTGGTCCGAGATGATGCTGAACGGGGCCGGCGCGGTGACCTGCGTGAACACGACCGCGGCGGTCATGGTGGCCATGTTGCTGTAGAGCCGTTCGACGCCACCCAGCCGGGCGATCACGTAGTCCAGATCGCCGTCGTTGTCATAGTCGTACATGGCCAGGTCGGTATCGTCGGCCTGGGATGGGTTGGCGGGCAACGCCGTCGTTGAGATGTTCGTGAACGTGCCCATGCCGTTGTTGCTGAACACCTGATCTGCGAAGGACGGACCGCCGTCGGCGAGCACGATATCCAGGTCGCTGTCGCCGTCGATGTCACCGACGGCGATGGCGCTCGTGCTGCCGCTCGACGGGATGTTGCCGGACGTGACGTTGGTGAATACGCCCGTGCCGTCATTGCGATAGAGGCGGCACGTGCTGCCGCTGTGTCCGACAATCGCGTCGAGATCCAGATCGCCGTCGATGTCGGCCCAATCGACGTCGACGGCCGCAATCGCGAGCAGCGCCGGCAGGCGCAGCTCGGTCTCGTCGACGAAGCGGCCCTCCGGCTCGTCGAGCTTGTTGATGAACAGCCGGCTCTGTGCCGGCGCCGCCATCAGGCCGATGGTTCCGTTGCAGAAGAAGGCGTCCAGGTCGCCGTCGTTGTCGACGTCGGCCAGCGAAACTTCTTCGCTGCTAAGCAGCACAGACGGCGAGGGAAACAGCGTCGCAGTCTGGTCGACGAATGTGCCCATCCCGTCGTTGATCAGAAGCTGAGGCGGCATGTTCCAGGTGTTGGCCAAGACGATGTCGAGATCGTCGTCGCCGTCGACGTCGCCCAGGTCCATGTCGCGGCAGTAGGCGGTCAGGCTGGCCAGCCGGGCGTCGGAACTCTCGGTCAGCACGCCGGCCCCGTCGTTGATGTACAGGCGCTGCCGCTGGGGAGAGCCGGCCAGCATTTCTGCGCCGGCGCCGTTGGCGAACAGGATGTCGAGGTCGCCGTCATTATCGACGTCGGCGACATCGACGGCGTTGGTGTATTCCAGCAACTGCGGGAGCATGGGGAGCAGACGGTTGGCTGTATCGTCGGTCCACGTCGGCTGTGCGCATGCGACCGTCGCGTGGATCAGCACGAACATCGCCGCCGCGAGCGCACGACGCGCCGGCCGCCGTCCGATCAACTCGTTTTCCATCACGATAGTGCCCCTCGCCGTCAAGCTACCGAATCTTTCCTCGATCTCGTGGATTGCGCTTCGTGCCCTATCGTAGCGGCTAACCAGGTGCCGATCCAAACCGGGGCGCTTGTTGCGCGACACTTCGGGCGACCATTCGGAACTAACGTGGTGTGGCCGTTGTGGTGCGGCCGTCTCGGCTGCGCGGGCAGGCGGGACGCCTGCTCCACAATTCCCGGCAGGCGGGACGCCTGCACCACAGTTTCCGGCGCCCGCTGCCCACGCCTGATTTTTCGCGGATTCTGGGGCGCTTCGGCGGCGCGAGCGGAATTGACAGCCGAGTCGCTGGGGATATGCTCGCAGTAGCTGCGGCTTTTCGCGCAGCCGGCTACGATCGCGCGGGTGCGGAGCGGCACCGGATGCGTTTCGCAGCGGGCTCATAGCTCAGTTGGTTAGAGCGCGTCGCTGATAACGACGAGGTCCCAGGTTCGACTCCTGGTGGGCCCAAGCTGGCTGCCGGCGGCCAGCGGTTCGCCATCCCGCGGAAATGTCGGCGTAGCGACCGTCCAGTTACCCTCACCTCTCGACCGGAACATTCGCTAAATTCTAACCTGTCTACCGAATGGCGATACTCAGCTAGGATCGCGACGACGGTGTGCGTCGAGGAACGGGAATTGCCAGAATCTTTTGCCGGTTACGCATACTTAGAGTATAATCTCTTTGGGCGTGACTGACCGATTACCAGACCAGCGCTGTCACGGAGCGGAGCTGGTCGGGTGAACTGGCTGTGAAAAAGACTCAATGGCGCGCACCGGAGGGGCGGCGCATCGTATAACCCATATAGGGCGAGCTGCTCGCTAACCCGAGCGGCAGCGGGGTGTCCGAACCAACGGGCGGGATGTTGCGTTGGAGAGGGGGCTTATTATGGCCGTGGCACCGATGACAGAAAAGACGCCGATGCGACAATCTGTCGCTAAGCGCTCGGCATTGCCGCCGAGTTCGGCGACGGTGCATTCGCTCTCGGCGGAGGATCAGGCGCTGTTGCAGCGGCTGTTGACCGAGCCGATGGAGTACATGGACCACCCGGCACTGCACAATGCGACGGCCGAGCGCGACCTGTTTAGCGGGTGTGAGCTTCCGGCGGCGGTTCGCTACTCGGCGTTCGTGACGCCGCGCTTGCTCATTGACGATAGCGAACCGCGCCCGGAAAAGATGCCGACGCTGACGGCCGAGGAAGAGCGCAAGCTGTTCCTGCGCTACAACTATACTCGAAAAGTGATCGTCGAGCTGCTTGACGAGTTCACGGGCCGCCGGCTGAGTGCCGCGGCCGCCCGAAAGTTGCTCCTGTGGGGCAAGCGGGCGCTGGCGTGCCGCAGTGACATCGTGCGTACCAACTTGCCGTTGGTGCTGGCGATGGCCAAGCGGACGCGGCTGAACTCGATCGATTTCTCGGAGCTGATCAGCGAGGGCAACATGGCGTTGCTCCGCAGCGTCGAGAAATTCGATTGCAATCGAGGATTCAAGTTTAGTACGTACGCTTGCCGGGCGATCTTGAAGAGCTTCTCGCGGGTCGCGATGCGTGCTAGCCGGTATCGTGGCCGTTTCCCGACCGAGTTCGACCCGTCGATCGAAAAGAGCGACTACGTCGAGCGGAAGCGCGAGGACGTCGAGATTGACTGTGTCGATGAGCTCAAGGCGATTCTCGTCGGCAACAAGGCCGACCTCAATGAGGTCGAACGTACGGTGATCAATGAGCGTTTTGCCCTGAATGCGCCCGACCCTTCGGCCGTCCCGCCGAAGACGCTCGAGGAAGTCGGGCAGATCATCGGCGTCACCAAAGAACGGGTGCGCCAGATCCAGAACAAAGCGCTCGAAAAGATTCGCATCGCCCTGGAGGAGAGCTACCTGGCAGCTTGACTGAGGGCGTGCGTCGGAACGAACGGGCGGTCATCCACACGGGTGACCGCCCGTTTTCGTTGGTACGTGCTGTGTTGGCCATCCGCCGCGGTGTGGCCGACGCGGCGGCTCCGCAGCCGCCGGCGTGGCCATCACCGGTTACGCGGTCTTGGGCTTCCACAGCCCGAAGATGGTGCCTTCGACGTCGGCCAGCCAGGCGAAGTGGCCCATTCCGGGAACCTCGGTGGGCGGGACGATGGTCTTGCCGCCCAAGCGCTCGGCCTTCGACAGGTAGGCTTGCAAGTCATCGACCTGCGCGTAAACCGTGATGTAATGGTGCGGCTCGTGGCTCAGCGCGGTCACGTGGCCGCCGATGCCACCGTCGCCGCCGGTGTTGATCATGGTGGTCGGACCATATGGCTCCAACGTCCAGCCGAACAAGTCGGCGTAGAACTTGGCTGTCTTGGCGTTGTCCTTGCAGCCGATCTCGAAATGAATGACGGGGTTGGGCATGACGAGTCCTCCGATTGCGGATTGCGGATTGTGGATTGTGGATTGCGGATTGAACACCAATCACGCGGCATCGAACATAACCTTTCGCGTCGCGGGACGCGAATCACATGTGGTCGTTCAGTCGGTGGTGGAGCGCGGTAGCCGCGTTCCATAGCGCTGTGTCGCGAAGCCCACGATCAGGCCCAGGATGCTACCGGGCAAGATGATCTCGAAATAGTACTTGCCCTGGATGAGGGCGACGATGAGCGCAAGGACAAAGCCGATGGCCAACCCGAACGCCAGTCCGAGCGGCAGTGAGTTGAACCTACGCGAGAAATAACCGGTGGCCACCCCGGCAATCAGGCCCTTGAACGTCGAGCCGATCACGATCGACACGATGCCTTCGTTGACAGCCGGATCGTTGGGCGCGGAGACGAGCGCCGACAGGCCGTCAAATACGCCCAGAATACCGCCCAGCAACAACCCGATCATGGGCTTGCTCATTGCAGGTCCTCCTCTGCTTGTACGTGGCCGCCGGCTTACGGCCCCGAGTTCTATTCAACGTCTGCCGAGGGTCCTTTAGCGCCTCGGCCAGAAAAGCAATGCGACGCGCATGAGCAAGTAGGCGGCAACCAGGAGAATCGGCGCACGATAGGCCCACGTGATGCGTGCGACGCGCTCCAGCGGACTCTCGCGGTAGGCCCGAACCGGCCGGCCGCCGCGGAGATCGGCGATATCCGCGGCCAGTTGGCCGGCGCTGTGGTATCGCCGGGCTGGATCCGCAGCCATGGCCGTCCGGCTGATCGCGTCGAGCGGTTTGGAGACGCCTCGATTCAACTTTCGCGGCGAGGGCGGGTCGGGACCCGTGGCTGGTCCCGGCGGCTGGCCGGTCAGGAGGAAGTACAGGATGGCTCCCAGCGCGTACACGTCGCTGCGTTCGTCCACGTGCTCGACGTCGCCGCGCGCCTGCTCGGGCGGCATGTAGGCCGGCGTGCCGATGATTGCCCCATGACGGGTGGCCAGCGTCCGCGTACGAAGCGGATCGTCGGCTGCGTTCGAAGGCGGTCCGCCGGGCGTGGCCGCGGCGGCGTTGCGATCCGGTGGATGCAGCGCTTTGGAGACGCCCCAATCGAGCACCAGCACCTCGCCGAACTCGCCGACCATGACGTTCTGCGGCTTCAGGTCGCGATGGATGACGGCATGCGCGTGGGCAAACGCGACCGTCTCGCAGATGCGCTCGAAGACGCGCAGCCGGTCGACGATCGGCGCCAGCGCGTCAAAGTGCTCGTCAAGGCGGCGACCGCGGACGCGCTTCATGACGTAATAGGTGCGTCCGTCGGGCGTGTGGCCGACGTCGTGGACGGGGACGATGCCCGGGTGTTCGAGCTTGGCGATGATTTGGGCCTCGCGCAACAGGCGCGCGGCCGCGTCGGGCGCCAACTCGACGTCCTTGACGACCTTGAGCGCCACTTGGCGGTCGAGCTGCCGATCCAGCGCCAGGTACACGGCTCCCATTCCGCCTTCACCGAGCGGCTCGATGATGTCGTAACGCGTGCCGGCCAGATCCGGACAGCTCGCGACCTCTCGCAGATGATCGAGGGCGGCGTCTGGGATCCAAGTCATCTCGGGTCGATCCCCAGCAGCAGCCTGGCCTCATCCCGAAACTCAACTTCGCTGGCCGTCATCTGGCGGAGCGTGCTCAGGAGCACCGAACGGAACTCGCGCCGTGTCCAGGCCAGGTGGTTGGTTACGGTGGTGACCGGCAGGCCGAACTCGCTGGCCAGTTGTGCGTAGGTCATGGGCTGGCCATCGTCCTTCCGCTGCACGTCATAGCGCTCGAACAGCGTAAACTGCACGGACTTGCCCGCAGCGGCACAGTTGCGGCGCAGCGTCTCAATCGCCAGAGCAAAGACGCTGCGGACCCACTCGCGATCGAAGGACGCGATCTCATCAGCTCCTGCGGATTGTCGCTGAAGCTCGGATTCGGCCAAGTCGAAATCGAGCGAGACCATGGCTGCGCCGCCGCCGCGCTTGAGCCGGCCGGCCGCTTTGCGCTCGTTGCCTACGTAGCCATCCAGGCAGGTCCGCATATACGTACGAAAAGAGGCGCGCTTGGGATCGAAGCGGTCGAACAGACCCCGCTGCAGCGCCTCGTGGAAGAAGCCCTGCGTCAGATCCTTGGCCTCTTCGTTGTCGGCCTGCCACTTCAGCCGCACGTGCTTGTAGACGGGTTTCCAGTAGGTTTCGACGATGGTGGTCAGGGCGCGTTGGCGAGTCTGGGCGTCGCTGCTGCACACGTCGCGGACGGCGGAGTGCCTGGTCTGCGGGAATCGGGCGTGCGGGCCGCCGATGTCGGTGTCGAAGTCCACGAGGCGAAACTCATTCGTCAAAGTCGCTGGGACCGATGGTAAAGGCCGTCAGCGTTCCCGTTGCGGGCTCATCGGTCGATGAGACGTCGCCGATGTAGGGCGCCATGGCCCGCTGGACCTCGTCGATGAAGCGATGCACGTCGTCGGACGATCCCTCGGCCACGAGCTCGACCCGCCCATCGGCGAGATTGCGCACGAACCCGGACACGTCGTAGCCGCGTGAAATCCGCAGTGCGGTGTACCGGAAGCCGACGCCCTGCACTTGTCCGGAGAAGAGCACGCGCCGGCGGATTCGATCGGACATGGCAGGCGACGCTACTTGTTTCGCTTCATGAAGTAGACTTCGCGTCCGCCGGCCCGGTAGTAAACTTCGTCCATGTAGGCCCGCATCAGCATGATGCCGCGGCCATTGGGCAGGGGCAGCCGCTCGGGCGACGTCGGATCGGGCACCTGATCGGGCGAAAAGCCGCAACCTTCGTCGCGCACGACGACCACGGCCTTCTGATCGTCGACGGCGAAGCGAACGGTCACGGACTTGTTCTGGTCGTTGCAATTGCCGTGCTTGACGGCGTTGGTCATGGCCTCTTCGTAGGCGAGCTTGATGGCGAAGATGGCGTCTTGCCCGAAGTTGTGGGATTGCAGGTCCGACATGAGGGCGGCTTCGGGCTCCTTGCAGCACTTGAGCGTGCTGGGAACACGAATCTCGCGAAACGTCGCCTCATTGTTCGGATCGGGCTGCTGCATCGCTCGATGTTGGTGCGCCGCAGGGCGTACCGGCCGACCGAGCCGGACGCACGACTGCGCGGCTACGAGAAACGGGTCATGGCAGCCGCAGCCGTGTCGTGGATCTCGAACAGCTTATTCAATCGGGTGATCTTGAAAACTTCATAAATCTGAGGCTTGATGTCCGAGAGCACCAGCTTGCCGCTCTGCTTGTTCACCTGCTTGTCGAGATTGATCAACATGCCCAGTGCGGCGCTGGAGAGGTGCTCGACGTTCTTAAAGTTGAGCAGCAATTTGATCGACTTTTCCGAGTCGACCAGCTTGAACAGCTCTTCCTCAATCTCGCGGATCGTGAGTTCCTCAAGGATCTTCCGGTCGGCGAACTCGACGACGTTTACGGCTTCGTTTTTTCTGACTGTAAGATGCAATCGATCGTCCGCCATCCAGCAACTCCTGTGCGCAAGTGGCTGCCCACACCGAAGGTTACCACAAAGTTTAACCATCAGCGTGTAACTGTCAAGCCGCGCATGGGACGCCATGCCACCCAAAATGCCGAGCGGACGCCATGCCGCCCAAGCCGAGACGAACCCGCGCACGGGGGGTGTGGCCATAAGAGTTGGGACATGCCACGATGCATCGTGGCATGGGTGGCATGCGCAAGCGCCCGTTTGCTTGCCCGTGCAGACCCTTTGACATTCTCTCGGCAGCACGGGCAAGCCATCGTCGCCAACGACCGCGACGATCGCTTGCCCATGCCACCCCCGTGGCATCCATGCATCCCACAAACTCTTGCCACACCCCGCACGGGTGCTGAGACTGCCGCAAGTTGACAGGTCCGGCAACGGGCCGCATAATCCATATTGAGGGAGTCACCGCGCGGATGGTTGAAGTCGTAAAGTTCGACCAGACAGAAAGTTATTGGAATGTGATCAGCCGCGCGGCACAACTGGTGCGTGATGGCGGCCTCGTGGCCTTCCCGACCGAAACGGTGTACGGAGTCGGGGCGCGAGCCGACATCCCGGCAGCGGTACGCCGGTTGCGCGTCGCCAAGCGGCACGAGGAGCCCCGGCCGTTCACGGTGCACATAGGCCGCAAGCGCGACGTAGACAGCTTTGTGCCTGATGTGCCTGCGGTGGCCCGCCGTCTGGCCCGCAAGGCCTGGCCCGGACCGTTGACGCTGCTGCTCGAGGTGCCTGATCCGGGCCGTGCGCCGGTGGTCGTCGACCGCGGGCGCGACGTCGCAGTCGAGTTGTATCAGGACGGCGTGGTGGGTCTACGCTGTCCGGACGACCAAGCCGCGGCCGACCTGCTGAATGAGGCCGGACTGCCGGTCGTCGCCAGCAGTGCGAACGTGGCCGGCGGACGGCCCCCGCGCACTGCGGAAGAAGTGATCGAGCAGATGGCCTGCACGATCGACCTGCTGATTGACGGCGGGCCGACTCGCTACGCACGGGCGTCGACGGTCATCCGGGTCCACACGGCTGCGCACGACGCGGCGAGCGGCGGGCGCATTCGGCCCGCGGGCGGAACAGAAGATTTCACCGTCGTGCGCGAGGGCGTGTATGACGAACGAGCACTGCGGCGGCTGGCGGCTATGAACATCCTGTTCGTGTGCGCCGGCAATACGTGCCGCAGTCCGATGGCGGCGGGATTGTGCCGGAAGGCGCTGGCGGCGCGGCTGGGCTGCGCCGTCCGGGACTTGGAGCGCTTGGGCTATCACGTGAACTCGGCCGGTTTGTCCGCGTTGGGCGGTGGGGCCGCGGCGGACGAGGCGGTGAACGTGATGCGCGATCGAGGTGTGGACATCAGCGGCCACGTGACGCAGCCGATGACGGCCGAATTGGCGCGTCAGGCTGACGCGATCTTTGCAATGACCCGCGCGCAGGTCGATTGGATCGCCGACCTGGCGCCGGAGGCGGCCGAGCGCGTGCAGCTATTGGCCGGTGATGCGGATATTGACGATCCGGTGGGATCAGGGCCTGAAGTTTATGCCGCGTGCGCCGAACGAATCGAACAGTCGCTCGCGCAACGGCTTACAGGAATAGAGCCATGAAGATCGCCCTGTCCAGTGATCACCGCGGGTTCCAGGCCAAGGAACGGATCAAGTCCCAGCTTCGGGCCATGGGGCACGAGGTCGAAGACTTTGGCTGCACATCGCCGGAGCAGTGCGATTACCCGGACACGGCGCTGCCGGCGTCGAAATTCGTGGCCGACGGGCTGGCGCAGGCCGGCATCCTCATCTGCGGCACGGGCATCGGCATGTCGATGACGGCCAACAAGGTCCGCGGCATCCGCGCGGCGTTGTGTCACGACGAGCTGACCGCTGAGATTTCGCGCCGGCACAACAATGCCAACGTGCTGTGCCTGCCGGCCGACCTGGTGGGCGAGGAACTGCTCAAACGCGTGGTCGATACGTGGTTGCGCACGCAGTTCGACGGCGGCCGTCATGCGCGGCGGATCGAGAAGATTGCCGAGTTCGAAAGTAATGGCCACCAGGAGTAGTCCTGAGTCCTGAGACCTGAGTGCTGAGTGCTGAGTCGACGGGCAGCGTCCTGAACCCTGAACCCTGAACCCTGAACCCTCTCGTCATTGAACGACCTCAAACGAACTGACCTGTCGGTCCAGCAGGAGCGGGCGGTCCTGGTGGCTGTGATTACGCCCGAGCGGTCGGCCGACGTGCGCAATCCGCTGGCCGAGCTGGCATCGCTAGCGTCGACGGCGGGCGCGGTGGTCGTCGATGGCCTGATCCAGCGCCGCACGCGCATCGACTCGGCCACGTACATCGGCAAAGGCAAAGTGGCCGAGCTGCGCGAACGGGCTGACGCCAGCGACGCCAATCTGGTGATTTTCGATAACGACCTGACGCCGGCCCAAATCCGCGAGTTGGAGGAGGCGACCGGGCGGAAAGTGCTCGACCGCAGCGAGCTGATCCTCGACATCTTCGCGGCACGGGCCCGCACGCATGAGGCCCGACTGCAGGTCGAGCTGGCCCAGCTTCAGTACACGGCCCCGCGGCTGCGGGGCATGTGGACGCACCTGGAGCGCATCGCGGGCGCGGGCGGCGGCACGGGGGCCGGCAACGTGGGGGGCATCGGCACGCGTGGGCCGGGCGAGCGGCAGATCGAAGTCGACCGCCGCATCGTGGCTGATCGCGTCGCGTTTCTGCGGCGGCAGATCGATGAGATCGATCAGCGCAAGACGCGCGAAGTGCTGTCGCGCTACGACGAGTTCCAGATTGCCCTGGTCGGCTACACGAACTCGGGCAAGAGCACGCTGATGAACGCGCTGACCGGCGCGGGGCAGCTGGCCGAGGACAAGCTGTTTGCCACGCTCGATACCAAGACCGTCCGCTGGCGCCTCGGCGAGGGGCGCGCGGCGCTATTGTCGGACACCGTCGGTTTCGTGCGCGACCTGCCGCACCGGCTGGTGGCGTCGTTTCGGGCCACGCTGGAGGAGACGATTCACGCCAACCTGCTGCTGCATGTGGTCGACGCCTCGGCGCCGAACGCCAGCGCGCAGATCGAGTCGGTCCTGAAAGTGCTCGCCGAGCTGGGCTGCGGAGATATCCCGAAGCTGACGGTCTTCAACAAGATGGATGTGGCCGAAGACGTGTCGATCGTGCAGGTGCTCGAGCAGCAGCACGAGCCGAGCGTGCGGATTTCGGCCAAGTCGGGCGAGGGGCTCGATGGCTTGGTGGCGGCCGTCACGGCTGTGATGGCCGGCAGCGACGTCGACGCCACGCTGCGGGCGCCGATCGCCGACGGGCGGCTGCTGGCCACGATCGAGCAGCGGGCGCAGGTGCGCGAACGGCGCTTCGACGGCGAGTTCGTCGAGCTGGACGTGCGGATCAACCGCACGCACCTGGACCAGATGCGCGGCCGACATCCCGGCATGATCGTCGTGCAGAGTACGAACTGATGAGAGTTGCGCGATGATGCCCGAACGGGTGGCATGGGCAAGCGATCGTCGCGGCTTTTGGCGACGGTCGCTTGCCCGTGCGGTCGAGGGAATATCGCCTAGCCTGCACGGGCAAGCAAACGGCCGCTTGCCCATGCCACCCGCGCAAGGGGATTCTCAGGCCGCTGCGCAAACCGCTGAGCCGTTTCATGAGGTTTGTGCGCCAGTGCAGACATGGAAAAGACAGCGCGCAAGCGCCTGATGCTGGTATTGCGGATCGTCGTCTGCGTGGGAGCCCTGTGGCTTGTGCTCAGCCAGGTGACGGTGCGCGACTATGTCACCGTTCGCATGGACGGTCAGGACACCCGCTGTGAGCTGCTCTCGCCTCCGGCCGAGCACGACGGGCAAGTCCACGTGCGGCTGCCTGGCGGATCGGTGACGCACGTGCCGCGCGATTCGATCGTGCGGCGCGATCCCAACGATCCGGACAGCCCGGAGAAGATCGAATACGGATTGATCACCGCCTGGCGCACCAGCGACAAGCCCGTGTTCCTGTTGTGCTTTCTGTTCTTCGCACCGGTGCCGCTGATTCAATCGCTGCGCTTCAAGGTCGTGCTGGCGGCGCAGGAGATTCACATCACGTATTGGGAGTCGGTGAAGTTGTCGGTGGCGGGGAACTTCCTGAACTTCTTGGCAATCCTCGGCTCGACCGGTGGCGACGTGTTCAAAGCCATCTTCATCGGCATGCACGCGCCCGACCGCAAGACCGAGGCGTATACGACCGTGCTGCTCGACCGCATCATCGGGTTGCTCGGCCTGGTGCTGCTGGTCGGCCTGGTGGTGACGGCCCGCATGGTCCTGGCCGGCGATGCAGCCGCCGGCGAGCTGGTCGTCAAGGTGGCGATCATCCTGGGCGTGGTCGGGCTGGGCGTCATCCTGTTCATGTCGAAGCGTACGCGCTCGATCTTCGCGCCGGTCAAGCGCCGCATTCCGGAAAGGTGGCTCGAACACGTGCATCGGGCCGACAAGACCACGCAACGGCTGCTGCGCCATCGCGTGCTGCTCAGCTTCTCGTTGGTCCTCACCATCGCCATCCATGGCCTGGCGGTCACCAGCGTGGTGATGGCGGCCCGCGCGCTGCGCATGGAGTGGAACGCGGCGGCCATCGGTGACTATTACGTGTACATTCCGACGGGCAGCGTCGTGGCGGCCGTGCCGATTTCGTTCCAAGGCGCTGGAACGATGGAGGCGGTGTACTTCCTGTTCCTCAAGAAGCACGGATCGTACGCACAGCTCCTGTGTCTGGCGCTGGCGCTGCGGCTGATCCACCTGATCGTGGCGCTGCCGGGCGTACTGGTGATGTTGACCGGGGCGTATCGACCGAAACCCCCCGCCGGTGAGCGGGCTTCAACGGATCCCGACGATGCCATGCAGTGCACCCAGCCGATGACGCCGTTCACGTCCTCGACGCCGTCGTGAGCCGCGCCGCCCCGGTGCGCATCATTCCGGACGGGCATTAGCCGACTTCGCATTTCGGCACGTCGAGCTGCCGTGGCGCGGTCAGAACGCGGTTTGGCCGCGGAGGCTTGCACTATTGAGCCTCTCGCTGGACGTGCAACCGACACTGATTTGAGGGCCTTGCCCTGAAGTCGTCATGGGGCTGGGCCGCACCCAGAACCACGAAAACCCAATTGCACCATTGGTGCCACGCCCGGAGGGCGCGCGATCGTCGCCAGGGCATTCATGCCCTGGTCGCCAAGGCACCCCGAAACCGCCCGCCCGGAGGGCGGACGAGCGTTGATGCGACAAGGCCGGGGGGCGCTTGTTTTTCAGGACAGGGCGCGCTCGGCCAGCCCAGGCCACCGACCTCGCAGTACTACCCATCTTGGGTCGCGAGACGGGCCCAAGGTCGGGTACGGGGAAGGCATTGTGGCCTTCAGACCAAGGCTGGTCGCGGCGGCGACCTACCCTGGGATCGCGGGCCAGCTCGATTTCAGCCGCAACGGCAGCGCCACTATAGCCCCAAGTGCTTGGCGTGGCAGGCTGGTTTTGCTACGATGGCCTGACGTGGTTGGCGGCTGTTTTCCGCAGGATTGCGATTCTTGAAGCGAAAGGGACCTCGCATGAACGTACGGCCTCGGTCGGCGCTCGCGGTTGTTACCTGTCTACTCGTCGTTGCGGCGGCTTTCGGGCTCCCGACGAACTCCCCGTCACACGACGAATACGATGCACGTCGCGATGACCCGCGGGTCGTGGGGATCGTGGCTCAAGCGATGCAGACGGCGGACTTCGGCCGGCGCGACCGCGCCGCCGCCGACTTGGCGGCGTCGATCGCCGACCTGCGCGTCGACTACGACCCATTCCTCGGCACGCCGCAGTACGTCGGATCGCCGTCCCAGCTTCTGACCCACGCGATCGTCGGCCGGGCGTTCGATGGCCGGCAGGTCGTCGCCGATTCCCTGGCGCAGCATTCGGACCTGTTCGGCGTGCCGCCCGCGGAGCTGAACCAATCCATCCTGATTCGCGACTTCCAAACGGCGCACAACGGCGTCCGGCACCTGACCTGGCAGCAGCAGATCGGCGGCATCGACCTGTTCCGCGCCCGCCTGCGGACCAGCGTCACAGCCACCGGCCAAATCGTCAGCGTCAGCAGCACGTTCTTGAGTCGTCCGGCGGGTGACTTTGTTGTGCCGGCGTTTGAACTCGGCGCGCCCGATGCCGTGCGCCTGGCCGCAGACAACGTGGGCATCGAAGTTCGGCATGACCTGACCGTCAAGCAACCAGCGCAGGGTCCCGCCGCTGCGCGCGTCTACGCCCGCACGCCCGACTTCGCCGACGATGTCGAAGTCGCGAAAGTCTACTTCCCGTTGACGGCCACGCAGGTCCGGCCGGCGTGGACGGTGGCGGTTCCCGAGATCGGCATCGGGAACGTCTACGACATCATCGTCGACGCCGTCGACGGAACGATCCTCCACCGCACCAATCGCCTGCACTTCGATTCGGTCGAGCCGATCACGTTCCGGGTCTACGTGTCGGACAGCCCCGCGCCCGGGTCGCCCGGCACCGACACGCCCAACGGTTTTCAGTTCCCGTTCGTGCCGCGCGAGCTGGTCACGGTGCTGCCCGAGGAGATCATCGCGTACTCTCCGAACGGCTGGATCAACGATGGCGAAAACACAACCGTCGGCAACAACGTCTTCGCACACCTCGACACCGACGCCGACAACGACCAGAACGACGAACCGCCACCGGTCGGCAACCCGTATCGCGTGTTTGATTTTCCGCTCGATACCAGTATGGCGCCTTCGACCTACCAGGCCGCGGCTGTCACGCAGATGTTCTACCTGTCGAACCGCTTCCACGACCGGCTGTACGCGTTGGGCTTTGACGAAGTCGCCGCGAATTTCCAGCTCGACAACTTCGGACTGGGCGGCGCCGGAAACGATCGCATCCGGGCCGACGTGCAGGATGGCAGCACGGTCAACAACGCCGTCTTCATCGGCCAGGGCAGCGACGGCAGCGGCGCCCGCGTGCAGATGTACATCTTCACCGGCGCGAACCCGGACCGCGACGCATCGCTCGACTCAGACGTCGTTTACCACGAGCTCGCTCACGGCGTCTCGATCCGCCTGCACGAAGGCACACTGGCCTCGCCGCAGGGCAACGGCATGGGCGAGGGCTGGAGCGATTTCTTCGGGATTGTTTTGAACGCAGAACCGGCCGACGACGTTCATGCCGTATATTGCACCGGCGGCTACACGACGCTGCAGTTCAGCACCATTGGCGTCAACAACTACTACTACGGCATCCGCCGACTTCCGTACTCGACGGACCTGAACAAGAATCCGCTAACGTACGAGGACATCGACCCGGCCCAGTTCAACATCCCGCCCGGGGTCCCGCAGTCGGGCGTCGGCAGCCCGAATGCGGCCGAAGTGCACAACGTCGGCGAGGTGTGGTGCATGGCCCTGATGGAGTGCCGGGCCAATGTGGTCGACACGTACGGATTCCCCGGAAATGAGTTGATCTTGCAGCTCGTCGTCGACGGCATGAAGCTCTCGGCCAACAGTCCAAATTTCCTGCAGGCCCGCGACGCCATTCTGCAGGCCGACATCGTCAACAATGCCGGCGCCAATCTCCAGTCGTTGTGGCTGGCGTTCGCGAAGCGCGGCATGGGGTATTCCGCAACGTCGCCGCCATCCAACAGCGTCGCCGGAATCCAGGAAGCGTTCGATACGCCTCCGCCACTGCTGACGATTTCCTATCCGTTCGGACGGCCGGAACTCTCGGCGCCGACGGGTGGCACAACGATCACCGTGGACGTGACCGGCTTCTTCGGCGGCGTGATCGCGCCCGATTCGGCCCAGTTGCACACGTCCACCGACGGGGCCGCCTTCGTCGTGGCGCCGATGACCGAAATCAACCCCTCCCGGTTCAGCGGAGAGCTGCCCGCGGCTGACTGCGGCAGCCGTATCCGCTGGTATGTGACTGTCCAGGAACAGTCGAGCGGCCTGTTCGGCGATCCGGACAGCGCGCCGGCCCAGACCTACGAGGTGGTGGTTGCGACAGCCGTCGAGGTCGCCTTCGCGGACGATTTTGAGTCCGACCTGGGCTGGATCACGCCTGCCCCTGGCGACAATGCGACGAGCGGTCTGTGGACGCGTGTCGACCCGAACGGAACGGCCGCGCAGCCGGAGAACGACTTCAGCCTCGATGGGACGCAGTGCTACGTGACCGGACAAGGCACCCCCGGAGGTAGTCTGGGTGAGAACGACATCGACGGCGGCACGACGACGCTGATCAGCCCGACGTTTGCGCTCGATCCGACTCTCACGTCGCAGATTTCGTATGGCCGCTGGTACTCCAACAGCACCGGCGCCGCGCCCAACTCGGACACGTTCGTCATCTCCATCTCGAATAACGACGGCGCCTCATGGACCGTCGTCGAGACCGTCGGTCCGAACACGCAGAACACCGGCGGCTGGATCGAGCACTCTTTCTTCGTGAACGACGTCATCGTCCCGACCGACCAGATGAAGATGCGCTTCGTGGCGTCCGACCTGGGCAGCGGTTCGCTGGTCGAGGCGGCACTCGACGAGTTCCGGGCCGCCGTCTATACGTGTGCAGCCGTCGCGACGTGCAGCGACGGCCAGCAGAACGGAAACGAGACCGGGGTTGATTGCGGCGGTTCCTGTGCCGCCTGCGCCGCCAGCGGCGACTGCGATGGCGGCGGCGCCGTCGACCTGGGCGATCACGCCGCGCTGGTCACCTGCCTCACCGGTCCCAGCGGCGGACCGATCGGCGCCGCCTGTCCGTGCGTCGACTTCGACGACGACGACGACGTGGATCTGGGCGACGTTGGCGAATTCACGAATGAGCTGACCGGACCGTAGCCCACTAAATCGGTGCGCGCGATCAGGAGCCGTTGCGTGTGGCATGGCCAAGCGCCAGCGCGGGCATGCCGGCTGCCGTCATGCCCGCGCCGGGGGACCCCTTGCGCTTGGGCATGCCACACGTGGCGCACGTTCGCGCACGCTGATTCTGAGCGGCGTGGACAGTGGTCGCCGGATCGCGTACATAGCCGGGATGGCCAGCATCACGTTCTGTGGGGCCGCCCAGGAGGTCACCGGCTCGATGCACCTGCTCGAGCTGGGCGGCTCCGGGCGCACCGGCATTTGCCTCGACTGCGGATTGTTTCAGGGCCGGCGATCGGAGGCGAATCAGAAGAACGCCAGCGAGCCGTGTGATCCGAAGGCCATCGACGCGGTCATTCTGTCACATGCCCATATCGACCACTCCGGCAAGCTCCCCAAACTGGTAGCCGACGGCTACGACGGGCCGATCTTCGCCACGCCCGCCGCGCGAGACCTGTGTGCCGTCATGCTGGCCGATTCGGCCCACATTCAGCAGGAAGATGCCCGGTTCCTCAACAAGAGACTGCGCGCACGCGGCGAGCCGGAAGTGCTTCCGCTCTATACCACCGATGATGCGGTGGCCGCCGTCAGGCTGATGCAGACGGTCTCGTACAATCGCGGGTTCCACGTGGCGAACGGCGTTCGGGCCCGATTCTTCGAGGCCGGCCATATGCTCGGCTCGGCCGGCGTGCAAATAGACTACGCCGAAGAAGGGCGCCCGCCGCGCACCCTGGTCTTTACCGGCGATGTCGGCCGCCCGGGCACACCCATCCTTCGCGACCCGGCCCCGCTGCCGGTCTGCGACTACCTGATCAGCGAATCGACCTATGGCGGCCGCTCGTCACCCCCGGTGGGCGACATGCGCACCCAACTGGCCGAATTGGTCGAGTCGGTGCGCAGCAAACAGGGCAAGTTGTTGATCCCTGCATTCAGCGTCGGCCGGACTCAGACCATCGGGTATCAGCTCGCCCAGCTCATTCACGAGGGACGCGTACATCCGATCCGCGTCTACGTCGACAGCCCGCTGGCCGTTGACGCCAGTGAGGTCTTCAAGATGCACCCTGAGTGTTACGACGCTGACGCCAGGCTCTTCCACCGTGAAAACGGCGACCTGCTGGGCGAAAAGCACGTTCGCTACGTGCGCACGCGCGACGAATCGAAGCGCATCGACCGCGAGCAGGCGCCGTCCATCATCATCTCGGCCAGCGGCATGTGCGAGAGCGGCCGCGTGCTGCACCACCTGCGGCACATGGTTGGCGACCCGCGGCACACGATCGCCATCGTCGGCTACCAGGCCGAACATACGCTCGGCCGCCGGATCGCCGAACGGCGTCAGACCATCCGAATCTTCGGCGAAGAACACGAGCTGAGGGCCGACGTGCGCGTACTGGATGGCTTCTCCGCCCACGCAGACGCCGGTGAGCTGCGCCGCCACTTGGCGCCGGTGGCCAGCACATGCCGGCATGCCATGCTGGTACACGGCGAGCCGGACCAGTCCATCGCCCTCTCCGAGACGATGCGGGCCGACGGGTTCACGCGCGTCAGTATTCCCGGCCGCGGCGAGCGCATCGAGTTAGACTGAGTGATCGCGGCGAATGGGCACTGAGGAACGGAGAGACTGAGGAAGGGGCGAGGCTGCGCTACGAGCTGGTTGCCGAAACCGAAAAAGGGACGCAGAGGCGCTGAGGACGCTGAGGGGGAGGCTAACGGGGAACGCTACTAACGCCACGTATCATCACCTCCTCTTCTCTCTGCGCACTCTGTGACTCTGTCCGGGACGCGCTAGCGGAGCGCGCGTGTCCCGGATCTGCGTCCATGATCCGTCCGAAAACTTGACTCGTTTGCAATAGGTCTGAAGTCCCGAGGAGTCGAGTGTCGCGGACCGTGCTCACGCTTCAGTGCAATCAATGTGCTTGCGGGCCCTTTGACAGGTAGGGTTTTGCGGCCAGAGCATGCGTGTCGAGGCCGAGTTGTCGCGCGCGAACGAACAGCTCGGCCGAGTCATTGACGCTGGTCACGCGCTGCATCGCTTCCTCCAGCGTGGCGCCGCCGGCGAACACGCCATGTCCGCGCACGATCACGACCGGCTCACGCGCCAGAACGCGGGCCACCGCCTCAGCCGTGATCGGCGACGCCGTGGCGGGTGTGCACTCGAGCACCGGCACGGAGCCAAAGTAGAGCGCACCTTCGACGTCGATCATGACCAGCCGGTCGGTGAGCCATCCAGCCAGCACGGCCGACAATGCGTGCCCGTGCGCCACCGCCTGATGGCTGCTGGCGGCATACACGGCCAGGTGCACGGCCAATTCCGAGCTGGCCCGTCGGCGCTGCTCATCGGTCGGCGGCGAATCGACCGCGACCAGGTCGCTGGCCGCCAGTTCGCCCAGCATGGCCCGCGTTCGCGTGATAAGCACTTGATTCCCAGCGCGGACCGACAAGTTTCCGGAATGCGAGTTGTTACACCGGCACGCCAGCAGCGTCCGGCCGGCGACTTGAAAGGACGCGAGGTATTCAGCTACCGGATCGCTGGACATGCTTGCGTACCGTCGCTGCCTGAGGTCACGCTCGGGCGGCCGTCGCTTCGCTCTCGCGGCGGATGTGCAGGCGCAGCCGGTTGATGCGTCGCGGCTCCGCGGCGATGACGCTGATCTCGACGCGGCCGTGGTCGCACTTCTCGCCGACCGTCGGGATCTTGCCCAGGGCGCTGAACACAAAACCGCCGATCGTCTCGTAGTCCTCGTCTTCCGGCAGCTCGATGCCCAGTTCTTCGTTGAGCTCATCGACCCGCATGCGGGCGTCGACCTCGACCGTGTCGTCGTCGAGCCGTACAAACGGGGCGGGTTCGTCGGTCTCGTGCTCGTCGGCAATCTCGCCCACCAGCTCTTCGATGATGTCTTCGATGGTCACCAGGCCCGCCGTGCCGCCGTATTCGTCGAGCACGATGGCGATGTGTACCTTCTGCCGGCGAAAGTCGCGCAGCAGGTCGCGCACCGCCTTGGTCTCCGGAATGAACAGGGCCGGCCGCATGAGCTTCGTGCAGTCGAAGTCACTGGGATCATCGAGCATGAAGAGGTCTTTGACATACAGCATGCCCAGGATCGTGTCGATCGTGCCGTCGTACACCGGGATGCGCGACGGACCCTCGGTCTGGATCAGCCGCTTGATGGACGGCAGTCCGGCCATCCGGTCAACCGCGATGATGTCGGTCCGCGGCGTCATGATCTCGGACACCTGCGACTCGCGCATTTCGATGACCGACTCGATCATCTCCTTCTCTTCTTCGTCGACCGCCCCGTGCAGCTCGCCCTCGCTCACCGCATCGAGGATCTCCTGCTCCAGCTCATCGGCTTGCGATTGAGCATCCGGACTCGGCGCTCCCGACAGGCGCCGCACCAGTCCGTCGGCCACGTTCATGATGATCACGAGGGGGTAGAAGAGCCGACGCACCAGCAACAAGGCCGGCAGCAGGCCGACGAGCAGCCCTTCGCCGCCATACTTGGCCCAGGCGTTGGGGATGGCCACGCCAAAGATGACGACCAGCGCGAGCGACAGCAGGAACGCTGCGGCATAGATCCAGCTCGACTCGGCCGCACGATCGGTGCCTTCGAACCAGCGCAGCACGACCAGCGCCAGGGCAAAGACGGACGCCGTGCGCAATGCGGCCATGGTCAGCTCGAGGTCGTCGCGCCACTCAATCAGCTTCCGTGACTGGCGTTCGCGGCCCAGCGACTCAAGCCGCTCGGCGATTCGGCCGAGCGAGACCTGGCGCAGCGCCAAGTGCGTCGTCGAGCTCAGGCACACGACACCCAACACCGCCACGCCAGTCCAGATGAGCCAGGCTGTCATGCTCGTAGTAGCCGGCTTTGACGGCGGCTCTCCGAATCTGACCCGTGAGCCCGATTCGCAGGCCTGCGCGTCAAGGCACGTTGGCTGCGTCTTCTCCGTTTCGTCGGTGTGGCGGCGCGCGGGCCGGCAGCCCGACGGCCGCCGTAGACGGGTCCCAGGCCCCAGTCTGCCAGCATCCGGTCTTCGATCGCATGCATGCGGCGGGCGTCGGCGGGCCGCTGATCATCGTAGCCGAGCAGATGAAGCGTCCCGTGTACGGCGTAGAGCGCCGCCTCGGCCGTGAGGGCCAGGCCACGCGCCTCCGCCTCGCGCTGGGCCGTGTCGACCGAAAGAAAGATATCGCCGCACACCGGCTCGCCCGGCACTGCGGGGTGTTCGAGTGTGATCACGTCGGTCGGACCGTCGTGGCCCAGATGCAGCCGGTTGAGTTGAGCGATCCGCGCATCGCTCACGAGCGAGACGGAAATGTCGGCCGCACGGCATGCGTGATGCTTAAGGGTGTGGCGAACGGCCTCCCTCAGCAGGCGGCGATCGATCACCGGCCGGCCCGCCGCGCGCTGGATGACACGAACGTCGTATTGACCGTCATCCCCGCGCCGGGGGACCCCTTGCGCTTGGGCATGCCACACATGGTCGGTATCGCTGCGGTCACCTGAGCTCTCGGGCACGGCTGCGTCGATCCTATCCAGCAGCACTGGTCGGTTGTTCAGCGGTCCCCAACCGCGAGCTGCTTGCAGTTGGGGACCCTTCCTGCGGCTCCTCCGGCGGCGAACGCTCCCGGACTTTGCTTCCGCCAGGGTACTTGACCCGGCCATGATAGAACCGCACCAGGCTCTTGACCAGCGACTCCTCGACCCGGTGAAGCTCTTTGAGCGTGATGTCGCAGTCGTCGAACTGGCCGTCGTTGAGCCGGTCCATGACGATCTGGTGCACCAGGCTCTCGATACGGCCGGCCGAGGGCTCCGACAGGGCCCGCACCGCGCCCTCGACCCCGTCGCACAGCATCAAGACGGCCGTCTCCTTCGAGCGCGGCCGTGGCCCCGGATAGCGGAACTCGACCTCGCTCACGGCCCGGTCGTGCTTGCCGCACGCAATCTGCGGCTGCTTCTGGCTGGCGACGTGATGGAAGTACTTCACCAGCGTCGTCCCGTGATGCTCCTCGATGAACTGGTGCAGCACGCGCGGCAGGTTGTACTCCTTGGCCATTTCGACGCCGTCCTTCACGTGTCCGACGATGATGAGCAGGCTCATGCTCGGCGCCAGGTGATCGTGGCGATTGATCGATGATTGCTGGTTCTCCGCAAAGTAGTCGGGTTTGAGTATCTTGCCCACGTCATGGTACAGGGCGCCGACCTGCGCAAGCAACCCGTTGGCGCCGATCGCCTCGCACGCCGCCTCGGCCATCGTGCCCAGCACCAGGCTGTGGTTGTACGTGCCGGGCGCTTCGCGGGCCAGCCGCTGCAACAGCGGCCGGGTCGGATCGCGCCATTCCAGCAGCGTCAGGGCCGTGGCGATCTTGAAGGCGCGTTCGATATACGGCAGGACGGCCGTCACAAACATGGCCGAGGCAATCGCCGCCGCAAAGGCCCACCAGCCGCGGTTGATCACCAGCTTCAGCTCCTGTGGCGGCTGGGCCAGGAAGCCGAACGACCAGGTGATCACCAGCAGGATCATGGCCGTCAGCACGCCGGTCGTCATGATGTGCGTGCGCGTGCGAATCTCGTTGAGCATGTAGACCGTGACCGACACGCTCAGGGCCAGCGACGCGAACAATGCCAGATCGCCGCGGGCGGTGATCACCGCCATGAGTCCGGCGATCGTCATCGCTCCGGCCGCAAAACGCCGCGAGTATGCGATGGTCAGAATCGATCCCGCCGCCAGCACGGGCGCGAGCGTCAGCTCCTTGATGCCCGCGTAGATGTCCAGCAGCCGCGTCACCAGCACCATGCCCAGGATCAGCAGCCCGAAGGCAATTGTCCGCGCGCGAATCTCGAGGATGCGATGCTGGTAGACGCCGACGTACGCGAACAATCCCACCGATAGCGCCGCCAGGACCACGCTGAGGCCCAGCCGTTCGAGCCATTGCTGCGTGCGGGCCTCGCTCGCGCCGGGCTGATCGCTGGCCAGGAACGCCTGCCAGGCGGCCTCCTCGACACCCCACAATTCGATGTCGACGGCCGTCAGCCCGCCGTCGGGGCGGGGCACCACGAAGGCCTTACCCTTCTCGAATACGTCGAATTGTTGCGGTGTCGTCTCGTCCGCCAGCTTGATGCGTTCGAACGTCAAGCTCTGCAGGTGAATGAGAAGCGGTTCGGCGGTGAGGCGGCTCGCCAGCACGTGTTTGACGACGGACTGCACGCCGCCGATCGGGAATTTGAAGTCTTGGGACAGAGCGGCCGCACGGCCATCGACCTGCATCGGGCGTGTCATGGCCGTAAAATCCGCGATGTCGCCCGGCGCGGACTCGTTGCCCTGCTCGTCCACGATCACGGCGGCGCTGGCAGGCGGGCGCGCCGCCGGCGCGAGACCAGCGGCCTGGCCGCGCTCGTCACGGCTCTTGGGATCGTAGATGCGCTCGCTGAGCAGTTCGCTGGACAGTTCCTCGAGTGCCGTCTTGAAGCTCTCGTCGGCCCGCTCGACCGGCACCTGCTTGAGGCGCTCGAAATCCTCCCTCGACAACGGCCAGTCGGGGGAGGCAGCCGCCTTGAAGTCGTCATAGGTCTCAGCCGCCCGGAACGCACTCCAGAACTGTTCCAGTTCGGCGACGATCCGGCCGATGAGCGCGCGATTCACTTCGTAGAAATTCGGCGTCGCCGCGCGCCGGCTCTGGCGCAGCTCCTCGGTCTTGAGCGAGTTCGGCCGGCGAAACTCGACCCGCGCGATCCGCGGCTGCGGGATGGCGTCACCCACCCTGTACGGCAGCGCCGAGCGGCCCATCAGGGCGACGCCGATCGACCCCAACGCGACGGTCACTGCCGCCAGGGCCGGCCACCAGCCGATCCGCTCGGCAATGCGCGCCCGCAGCGACTGATCAAGCTCCGGCCGCTGACGCCGCGCTTCCGAACGGCGTACGTTCTGTCTTCTTGTCCAAACCGGCATAGGCATCCACGATGTGCTGCACCAGCCGGTGCCGCACAATGTCCGACTGTTTCAACCGAACGATGGCGATCCCGTCCACCCCGCGCAGCCGCCGCAGCGCATCGACCATGCCGCTGGCCTGACCCGGCGCCAGGTCGATCTGCGAATCGTCACCGGTGACGATCATCTTGCTGTCGTGCCCCAGCCGCGTCAGGAACATCAGCATCTGGCTGACGGTGGTGTTCTGGGCTTCGTCCAGGATCACGGCCGACGCGTTCAGCGTCCGCCCGCGCATGAACGCCAGCGGGATCACCTCGATCACGTCGTTCTGCATGAAGCGGCGGATCTGATCGAAGCTCATCATGTCGTGCATGGCGTCGAACAGCGGCCGCAGGTACGGGTTCACCTTGGCCTGCAGATCGCCCGGCAGATAGCCGAGCTTCTCGCCCGCCTCGACCGCCGGCCGCACCAGCACGATCCGCTTGATGCGATTCCGCTTCAGCATGGAAACGGCCGTCGCCACTGCCAGATACGTTTTCCCGGTTCCGGCCGGTCCGACGCAGAACGTCAGGTCCGCGCCGCTGATCGCCTCGATGTACTCGGCCTGGCCCGGCGTGCGCGGCGCCACGTTCTGCACCGAGTAGACGTCGATGACGTCTCGGCGGTCCGAATCGTGACCGCGAGAAGTCAACTCAATCGCCGCGCCGACCTGGTCGGTCCCAACGGTTTCGCCCGAGCGGATGCGCTGCTGGAGCGCTTCGATGACCGCGGCCGCCTTGGCCACGCCGTCGGCCGTGCCGCTCAGGTGTACTGACGCATCCCGCGCCGCGATGCGTACATCCAACGCCGACCGAATGAGCCGAAGATGGCTGTCCGCCGGGCCGAACAGTAGCGCCCGGTGGGCCGGCTTCTCAATAACGATCGTCAGTTCCAACGGCTTCCTTGTCTTGCCAAAGCCGCCCGACGGCGGGGCGTGCGAGCGCCTCGAATCGCCCCCCGTAGTCGGATCCGTTTCGGAGCGTTACCGCATCGCGCACCCGTATTCTAGCCGGCCCCGCATCCGAATTGGAGTGTTCCCCGCGGCTATTTATATAAGTATTGCTTTATCTCCACGTCAGTAACAGCCAGGCGGCTGGCGCCGTCAAGTACACGCTATCGACCATGTCGAGCACACCGCCGAAGCCGGGGAGAAATCTTGCGGAGTCCTTCGCTCCCGCGCTTCGCTTAAAGAGTGACTCAAAAAGATCGCCAATCTGACCGATCGCGGACATCAGGATCGCAAACACAACGGCTTGAGCCGGCGTAATGCCCTCGAGTGCGTACCGGATCTGGCTGACAACGCTCAGAAGATGCGGGCTGGTGACGGTGCCGCCGGTGGTGGCTTGCTCCGTGGCTGCCGCGTAGCCCCACGTACACGCCGCCAGAATGGCAACCATCACAGCCACGCTCGTGGCGATGCCGCCTAACATACCTTCGACCGATTTTCCCGGGCTGACCCAAGGGATCAACTTGCGCCGGCCGACCCACGACCCGACGAAGTAGGCGCCCGTGTCTGAGCTTTTGGTCACGGCCAAGTACATGAGGATGAGCCACGGTCCGACTTCTCCGGGGTAGCCGGTATCGCACCGCAGGAGGAGAATGAACGATGGCAAGAACCCAGCATAGATGATCGTGACCAAGGTGGCCGAGACGTCGCCCAGCGCGGAGCGCGTGTCGCGCCTTGTAATCTGGAGCACGGCCGTCCCGACGACGGCGACGAAGAGCCAGATTAGCTGCCAGCGCAGCGCCTCATCGCCCGCGGGCCAAGCGCCAAGCAGCCCGCCGGCGCACAGCCACGGCGACGCTGTCAGAAACGCCGCCACGACGGTGGCCCACAAACGATGCGGGTTGAAGCCGGCTCGCCGAAAGAGGCCGATGACCTCAAGCGCCGCAACGACGCTCAAGGCAATGGTAATCGGCGGAAGCACACTCCCACGCCGCAGCAGGTCACTCGCGAATGGCAGCCGGTCCGCGTGCGCGCTGATGTACGAATCACCGGCCATCAGCGCGATCAGGAACGCGATGACCAGTGAGCCGTAGGCGATCCTTTGGAGCATGAGCCTCAAACGTCGATGAAGAATCCCTCCGCGCGCCGCGCCGGCCGCTGCCCGCAACCATAGTGCCCGGCGGATGCGCTGTCCAACCTGCCGCCGCCGCTGAGGTTCTCGTCCCCCACGTGGCCACGCGGGCTGGCCAGACCTCTCTTCCGCCGCCCGCCGGCTCGTATTCACCCGGGCAACTGACACGCACGATTACAAGTATCCGGCAGCGGCCGCAGCTCGTCGTGGAGTATCGTGCTGCGCGGCCGCTTGAAGGCTGGCGCTGCGCGGATCGGCGGCCCGTCGCGGCTCGAGCAACCAGCCGTTGCTCCGCGCACAGCCGTCGGCCGCGCGGGCGAGCGGCCGTCGTTCCGCTCGACATGGCCGCTCCATCGCGGTCGGCACGGTGCGCAACATATGGACGGCGCGGCGTTGCAGCGGTAACGTGTTCACGCGGATGGAGGGCGCCGATGGGACACGACCCGCCAGCATGCCCATATGAACCTGCCCGTCGGGATTCTCTTTGGACAGCCCAAGCCGCACTCGTCGGCCAGCCGGCTGACGCGGCCTCCTTCCGGAAGGCAGCGGACGCTGCGCTGCGCGACGCCAAGCCTCAGAGCGAGAACGGGTTCAAGATCGAGTTGGCCAGACGCTGCCTGGCGCACACGCTGCGAATGGCGGCCACAAGATGAGCCCAGCGAAGACATGATCGCGTTCATGCCTTTCGAATCGTCAGGTGGATCCTGGCGACGCAAACGGCGGTCAACGAAACGCGGACAGGACCTACGGGCAACAAACCAGGAGATTCGCCATGAAGATTGTGGTGATCGGCGGGACAGGACTCATCGGGAAGAAGTTGATTCCCCTGTTGCGTGAACGAGGTCACGAAGCGGTGGCGGCGTCACCCGCTTCGGGCGTCAACACGCTCACGGGCGAGGGACTGGCCGCGGTGCTTGCGGGCGCTGCGGTCGTGGTCGATGTCTCGAACTCGCCATCGTTCGAGGACCAGGCGGTGCTGGAGTTCTTCGAGGCGTCGGGACGCAACCTCCTTGCCGCGGAATCGGCGGCCGGCGTGGGGCACCACGTCGCGCTGTCGGTGGTGGCGGCCGACCGTTTGCCGGACAGCGGGTACATGCGGGCGAAGGTCGCCCAGGAACGGTTGATCAAGAGCGGCAACGTGCCGTACACGATCGTGCGGGCCACGCAATTCTTCGAGTTCCTCGGCGGGATCGCCGGGTCGGGCGCCGAAGACGGCGCGGTCCGTCTCCCGGACGCTCCGATGCAGCCCTTGGCGGCGGACGATGTAGCCGCAGCCCTGGCAGACGTCGCCGTCGGACCGCCGGCCAACGCCATCCTGGAGTTGGCCGGGCCGGAGATGCAGTCGATGGCTGCGTTTGTGCGGCGGGCGCTGGCCGCAGGTGGCGACACGCGGACGGTGGTCGCAGACCCGCAGGCCCGCTACTTCGGCACGGCGCTCGACGCCCGCGGCCTCACACCCGACGGCGCCAACCCGCGCCTCGGTGTGACGCGCTTCGAGGACTGGCTCAGCCGCTCCAGAGTTCACGCTTAAGTGGTTTGTTGCGGCGGCGGGCATAAGGTAGGCCCGTCGATCGCTACACAGAGAATCCTCGCAGAGCACGGCTCAATAACGTTCGGCGGTACCGAGGGAAACCGCAATGCCATCATCGGTTGGCAAAGTAGCAACAGCGACTCAGAAACGCACCGCACCGGACAGAAAGCCGAGGTCGTCGCGCACGCGCCGGCAGAGCATGCTGGTCGATGATGTCACGGCCGTTCTGCTGGTCAGTCCCGACGCGAGACGGCTCTGCGAATTCTACCGGACCACGCTCGGCATACCGCTCGAAGAGGAAATACACGACGGCATGCCGCTGCACTATGGTTACGCGCTCGGCGATGTCCAGTTCGCGATTCACCCGGCAGGCAAGAGCTGGCCTGGTGTTCAAACGCGGAATGCTCAGAGCCCTGTGATCGCCTTCAGTACTTCAGACTTGCAGGCCGCGGCGAAACGGCTGACCGCTCGCGGCGTCAAGGTAACCGGACCAACCGACCATGGTTTTGCACAAGGCATCTCGTTTCGAGATCCCGATGGGAATCTTGTGTCGATCCTTGAGTACGGACCGGAATTTTGGTGAACCGCCGATTGGTGCAGAATCGCTACGCAACCCATTTGAAGAGGAGAGCATCCCATGGCCGTACTTGCATCAGAGACCGCCAGCGCCACCGCTGGCCGCGAAGGCAAAGCCACGAGTGCCGACGGCAAGATCAATCTCAATCTTTCACCGCCCGGCTCGAATGGCCCCGGCACGAACCCCGAGCAGTTGTTCGCGGCCGGCTACTCGGCCTGCTTCGGCGGCGCGATCAAGGCCGCTGCGGGCCTGGCGAAGATTCCTCTCAAGGCCAGTGACATCAAAGTGACCGCAACCGTCAACCTCAACAAGGACGACGGCGGTTTTTTCCTGGATGTCACGATGAACGCGGAACTCGGCGGCGTCGACCAGGCTCAAACCGAGGCGCTGGTCGCCAAGGCGCACACCATCTGCCCCTACTCCAAGGCTACGCGCGACAACATCGACGTGAAGCTGCAGGCGAACGGCAAGGCAGTGCAAGCGGCGGCGTAAGTCCGGCTGGATGTTCGCACTTGCCATGCGAATGTCCCCGAATTCGTACGCCGAAGGCGCTCTGACCTCCAGCCCAGGGTGGGTCGCCCGAGGCGACCAACCCTGGGACCGCCCTGAAGCAATGTGCAAGAACTTGACGTTACGGCTCAAGCGCACGGGCGTGCAATGGAACGCCGACACCGCGGCCGGCATCATGGACCTCGTCGCGCTCTGTGCAAGCAACCCGCGGGACGTTTACTGGACCAGCCGCCAGGCCGCTAACCGCGTCGAAAAAAACTGGCCACACTCCGGGCCGCGTATGCGTTCCGAGGCGGCTTGACACCCCTGCGCGGCGTGTGCCACGATGCGGGCGGCCGAATGGGGATATCAAGGATGAAGCTGTCGAAAAGAGTGTCGCTGCTGGAGGAGTCCGCCACGCTGGCGGTGGCTGCCAAGGCAGGCCGCATGAAGGCCGCGGGCATCGACGTGGTCAGCCTGGGGGCCGGTGAGCCGGACTTCGACACTCCGGCGCACATCAAGCAAGTGGCCAAGGAGGCCATCGACCGCGGCGAGACCAAGTACCCGAATCCGGCGTCCGGACTGCTCGTCACTAAACAGGCGGTGTGCACCAAGTACGAGCGTGACAACGACGTGCGCTATCAGCTCTCGCAGGTCATCATCACCAACGGAAGCAAGCTGGCCATCAATCTGGCCCTGCACGCGGTGCTCGACGAGGGCGACGAAGTGATCGTCCCGATACCCTATTGGGTCAGCTTCCCGGAGATGATCAAGCTGGCCGGCGGGCGGCCCGTGTTTGTGCAGGCGGACGAGCAGCGGAACTTCCGCATGACTCCCAAGCAGCTGGCCGACGCGCTGACCGCGCGGACGCGCGTCGTGCTCCTGAACTATCCGAATAACCCGGGCGGGTTCAGCTACGATCCCGACGAAGTCCGCGCCCTGGCCGACGTCGTGGCCGATCGGAACGTGCTGGTGTTCTCGGACGAGATGTACGACGTGCTGGTCTACGAGGGCCAGCAGCATCTGAGCTTTGCCGCCATCGGATCGCGGGCGTTTGAGCAGACGGTCACGTTCAACGGCGGCTCGAAGGCCTACGCCATGACCGGCTGGCGCACGGGCTACGCGGCCGGTCCGCAGCCGATCATCGATGCCATGGCCAAGCTTCAGTCGCAGGCCACCAGCGGCGTTCCAGTGTTCATCCAACTCGCCCTCACGGCCGCCCTCACGGGTGATCAGGCGTGCGTCGGCCAGATGCGCGACGAGTTCGCCCGCCGCGGGGCGCACATGCATCGGCGCTTGCTGGCCATCGATGGGATCACCTGCGTGCGTCCGACTTCAACGTTCTTCGCATTCCCGAACGTGCGGCGATTATTCGAGCCCCTCGGCGTGCGCGGCTCGGTCGAATTTGCCGAGCGGTTGCTCGATCAGGCGCATGTAGCGGTCGTCCCGGGGGCTGCGTTTGGCAGCGACGATCACGTCCGCCTGTCGTTCGCGACGAGCATAGCGCAGATCGATCTGGCGCTGGATCGCCTGGCAGGTTTTCTACCGGGAGCGTGATGCGATGTCCAAACCATTCGATGCGGCCACGAAACACCGCTTCGCCGGCCTGCCGGGAACGACGCCCGCCGCGACGTCGCCGCGTAGCGCAGGCGTCTCGCCTGCACGTACCGCAGGCCTCTGGCCTGCGCTATGACTGCCGTGCGTCGCTCTCCACGCGCGGCCGGGACTTCGGTGCGACTCGCAGGCGTGACGCCTGCGGTACATGCAGGCCGGAGGCCTGCGCTACGGGTGCGGCAGCGCAGTTGCCGGACGTCATCCGAGAAATGGAGGCCCGCATTGACCGGGAGACGTCGCCGGCTGAAGCCGGTATAATCTGGACGACGACGTACGTGCTCATGGGTTTGCGATACGAGCGTGCTGTCGCTCAGGCGCTCTTGCGTGGGGTACTTGCGATGAAGGAATCCAGCACCTACCAGGCCATTCTCGAAGAAGGCGAGGAACTGGGGCGAAGTAAGGGCAAGATCGAGGGCAAGATCGAAGGCAGGATCGACGAAGGCCGCAACATCCTGCTTCGCCTCGGCATGGAGCGCTTCAGCGCGCCCGACGGTCGCGCGCTCGAATCGGCAAACTCCATCCGCTCGATCGAGCGGCTTGAAGAACTCGCCTGTCGCGTGCTCCATGTGCAGAGCTGGGACGAACTGCTGTCGTAGCAGGTGGCATCTGGTCCCAGGGCGGAATGGACGATCCCGGCCTCAGCGGAGTGACGCACCCGACCTCGGCCCGGCTCGCCCGACTGGTCGAGCACTATCCCCACCTGCCATACGTCGCCCCGATGGTCACGTTTCTGCTGCTCATGGCGCTGCAGAGCGTCGTGACCGATAAGGCGTGGTTCCCGGCGTTGTACGCACTCCGCACGTTCGGCGCGTTGGCCGTCTGGTGCTATTTCCGGCCATTCTATCCGCCGCTTGGCAGAATGTGGTTGGCGATTGCGGTTCCGGCCGGGCTGATCGCGGCGTATGGGTGGGTCACCATCCATCATTGGTTTGCGGCCCAACCGTGGTACTGGCCGGAGGCCCCATCGGTCACTGAGCTATACAACCCGTTCGAGCGCCTGGGCGATGGCTGGAAGCTCTGGACGTTTTTGGCCATTCGGATCGGCGGCGCGGCGACGGTCGTGCCGATGATCGAGGAGATCTTCTGGCGGGCGTTCGTGCTGCGGGCGCTCATCGACTGGGACCGCTGGGAGAAGCTGCCGCTGGGTCAATTCACGTGGCCGTCGTTCCTGATCTGCTCGGCCGCCTCGGCCTTGCAGCACCCGCAGTGGGAAGTCGGCATCCTGTGCTGGATGTTCTACAATGCCCTGTTCTATTGGAAGAAGAGCCTCCTGTGCCTGATGATCACGCACGGCGTCACCAACCTGGCACTCTATATCTACGTGGTCATCTATCGGGAATGGGTGTTCTGGTGATCTGCAACCGCCTCCAGAGCCGCAACGAAATGGACGCAGAGGCGCTGAGGCCGCTGAGAAGGAGAGAGCTGGCCGCCAAACCTCCACGCCCTCTCCCCAACGCCTGCCTCTGCGCGCTCTGCGCCGCGGCGTCCATCATGCGTCGACGAACTCGACTCAGCCGGATGATTGTGGGCGGATGCTTCGTTGGCGCGACGTTGGCGCTGCTCTTCGCCTGCCGACAGGATACGTCGAACCCCTCGGCCGGCTCTACATCCTCCGCTACCGACGTGGACAAACTGGCCCATCTTCGCAACGCCGCCATCGCCCACATGGACGCCGATCTCAATCGCGAGGCGATACCATTCCTGGACGAACTTGCGGCCCTCGTCCCCGACGAGCCGATGGTCTATGCCAACCGGGCGCTGGCGACCATGCGCAGTTTGCCGCACAACGACGAAACCGCCCGAGCTGATGGTCTAAGCCGGGCGAAGGCGGATTTGGAGCGCGCTCTGCAGCTTGCGCCCAACGACGCCCGGATTCGGCTGATCCGGGCTGGGTTGGCCGTTCAGCAGGACGCGCGTGAGGAGTCTGTGCCGCTCCTGAGCGCGGCACTTGAGGTCGATCCCAATAACCTCCGGGCCAGGTTCGCTCTGGTCGACCAACTGGCTACGCCGGACGACTCAACGCTGGCACGGCAAGTCGAGCACCTCGAACATTTGCTCGAGTTGGTCCCGACAAACTTTGCTGTTCTGCGCGAGCTGCTGAAGCGGGATGCGAAGTTGCAGCGAAGCGAGGCGTTCCAGCGCGATCTGGACGGGATCGGGCGGCTCGAAATGGCCTGGCAGTTTCAAGACGCTGACGGCCGCGATCACGACCTGCGGCCGCTGTACGACGCGGCTGTCAAGGCGTTACAGGCGGGCGACGTGACGGCGGCGCGTCGCCAGGCGGACGCTTTCTACAACGTCTCGAAGATCTCACCTCGCTTCCAAAACGACCTGCCTGCCGTAAAACGCACGGACCAGACCGTTGGCGATCCGATTCAGGGGTTCATCGCCACCGTCATCCCGATCGCGGACCGCGCGGCCGCGGCCATCCAAGTCGCCTTTCGGCATCATGAAGAACCGGCCCGCCTCAGCATGACCGCTCTGGGCGGCGTGCCGCTCGGAGTGGCCTGGCGTCAGGACCGGGTCGAGAACCCGCCGGAACTCGTCACGGTCGACGGCGACATCGCGCGTCTCTACCGCCGATCGATCGAAGGCCGCTACACCAATCCCGAACTGACGGTGGCGCTGACACTTGACGCGGCTGCGAAACTGCGCCAGGTCGATGCGAAGGAGCAGAACGATGCTGGGGCGGTTCCTCGCGATCCGTCGCAGCCCGCTCAACCGCCGGGCGACCCGCGCGGCGACAATCCCAGGATTGGCGTGCTCGTCACCACGGACTGGAACCACGACGCGCTCAGCGATCTCGTCTACGGTGCCCATGATGGCAAGGTCTATCTGCTGCCGCAGGTTCCGGATTATTTGAGCGTCCAGGGGTCCGCCGCCAAGCCGCCCTCGAATCTCGTGATTGAATTGCCGCCGGCCGAAGGCCCTGCGCCGGTCGAGGTGATTCTGCCATTCGATGCGGACCAGGATGGCGATCTCGATCTGCTGGTCGGGCGGCGCGGCGCGCGCACAGCGCTGCTTCGCTACAACGGTGACGGGACATTCGCAGAGACCGGCCTCGACACCGGGCTGGCCAGCGACGGCGAGGCCGGCCTGGTGGCGGCCGACATCGGTGACTTCGACGACGACGGCGATCTCGATCTTGTGGCCGTCGACGCCAGCGATCGGCTGCGCCTTTTCGACAATCGGCGTTCCGGCAAGTACGTGGCTATCGACGCGCCAACGACCGAGACCGCCCGGGCGGTCGCCGTGGCTGACCTGAATAACGATGGGCGGCTCGATATCGTGCTGCTAGGTCCGACGGGCGGCGTCACGACTGTGACAAGGAAGGCCGATGGCGGCTGGACGACCCGTTGCATCGGGACGGTGGCGGGCGAGCGGAGCGAAGCCGGCTCGTCAATCCAGACCTGCGACTACGACAATGACGGCTGGCTCGACCTGCTGGCCGTCCAGATGGGCTCCATCGGACTATGGCGAAACACGGGCGGCAGCGAGCCGGCGTTTGAGGACGCCGCAAAGCTGCTGCCCTCGCCGCTCTATCTTCCGCCGCACGGCACATCGCCTGACCTCAAACAGGGCGAGTTTGTACACAATGCACTGCCCGCCGATGTCGATCGCGACGGCGATCTGGACTTGTTGCTGACATTCACCGACGGCCACCTGTCGCTGCTCGAAAACGATCGCGGCAACAAGCACCACTGGTACAACCTGCAGCTTCGGGCGGTCCTGATCGGCGATCAGCGGAACAATTCGTTCGGCGTGGGTTCGAGCGTCGAAGTGAAGGCCGGGCGGGCCTACCAGCGGCGGATCGTGCGCGGGCCGGTCACACACCTGGGCCTGGGCGCGGCCAGCCGGACGGACACCATTCGCGTTGTGTGGCCGAACGGATCGCCGCAGCACATCCTGCTGCCGCCGGCCGACGTGCCGATTGCCGAAGATCAGCGGCTCAAGGGCTCGTGCCCGTTCCTGTTCGCCTGGGACGGCTCGACGCTCGCCTTTGTAACCGACCTGATCTGGCGCAGCCCGCTCGGCATGCGGATCAACGGGCAAGTTGTCGCGTCGCCGGTGACGACGCAGGACTACGTCAAGGTGCGGGCCGAGCAGCTTGTGCCGCGCGACGGGCGGTACAATTTGAAGATCGCGGCCGTCCTGTGGGAGACCATGTTCTTCGACGAAGTGAAGCTGATGTGCGTCGACCACCCGGCCGACGTGCAGGTCTTCGTCGACGAGCGTTTCACGGCGCCCGAGCCGCTGCCGTTCGTGATCTACGCGATCCCGGCGATTCAGCCGGTCGTGGCGGCGCGCGATCATCGCGGACGCGACGTGCTCGGTGCGATCTCTGACCTCGACGCGCGCTACCTCGACGGTTTCGCCAAGGGCAAGTACCAGGGCGTGGCCGAGGACCATTACGTCGAGGTCGATCTGGGACTGCTGCCCGAAGCGGGCGCAGTGCGCCTGATCGCATCCGGTTGGATTCACCCGACCGACTCGAGCCTGAACGTGGCCATCGCACAGGGCAACAATGCTCAGCCGCGGCCGCTGTCGGTGTGGGTAGCCGATGGTACCGGTGGCTGGACCGAAGCAATCGCCAACGCCGGTTTCCCCGCGGGAAAGCACAAGACGGCCGTGCTGGACCTGACCGGCAAGTTCGCGGGCGACGATCATCGCGTGCGGCTACGCACCAATCTGGAGATCTACTGGGATCGCATCGTCGTCGGGCTCGGCGACGCCTCCCCGCCGACGGTCACCACGCTCGAAGCCCGCACGGCCGATCTGGGCTGGTTTGGCGTCCCGGCCATGGTCGCCGGAGACGAAACGTCGCCCGAGCTGCCGGACATGGATGACGTCCGCTGGCGCAGCCCGTGGCGCGATCTGATCGGCTGGTACAGCCATTACGGCGACGTGCATGAACTGCTGACGACGACCGATGATCGATTCGTCATCATGAATGCCGGCGACGCCATCACGCTCTCATTCGACGCGCCACCGCCGGTCGGCGACGGCTGGACGCGCGACTTCGTCTTCTTCAGCGACGGCTGGGTCAAGGACGGCGACTGGAACACGGTGGATTCGAAAACGGTCGGCCCGTTGCCCTTCCACGCCATGACCAGCTACCCTTATCCGCCCAACGACGCTCCTGCCGAATTGCGGCTCGACCACCCGGATTGGTCGGACTACCACACACGGCTGGTCATGCCGGTCGACTACGGCCGCCGCTTGGCGCCCACCGAATGACAATCGGCTGTTGATGCCGATCGCGCCGCGCGCCTACCATCTTGCGGAGATCAGACGACGGCGGACTCATCCGCAAGGCGCGGGGTGATCTGGCGCGATCACGAGTTCCGGCTGTCGCCATCCGAATTCGAAAGGAACTGCCTTGGTACGCAAGACATTGTGCGCATGCGGTATTGCCAGCCTGCTGACGCTGGCCGGTTGTGGCATCGGGCGGACGATCAGCGGGCGACTCGGACCGCAGGAGGTGCGCGTGACACTGGTGAACAATGGCGACTCTGCCGTCGACGTGCGCATCCGCTACGACGACGAGCAAGACATCCCGGAAGACCTGCTCGACGAGATCGGGCCCGAGCTGACGATGACGGTCGCCGCCGGCCAGACGGCGACGTTCTCGCGCGACTGCGGCGAGCTGCAGGCGATCCGCATCGTGCGGGCCGATCTCGACATCTTCGGAGAAGTCGGCCCATCCGCCGAGACCTCCGTACTGCGCGACGGCGACGATTTCAACTGCGGCGATCGAATCACGTACACGTTCGATCACGCCGAAGTGCCGCTCAATCTGGACATCAGCACGACCGTGAGCGGCAGTTGACCGGCAGCGGAGAGTCGGCGACAGAGTGCCCCCAGCGTTCGGGGACCTGTAGAACGTCTTCGGGCTGCGCACAACCTCGTCGTGGAACTCGCGGCTGCGCCGCTTGTCGTTCGGGTTGATGAAGGCCTGCTCGACGTTCTCGAACAGGTGGATGCGATCGAGCCCGGCCTCGTGGCGGAAGCAGCCGCTCATGGCCACGAACGTCAGCGGCAGGCCCTTGACAGGCCGCGTCGCGCTTGGCGGCACGGGTCGCGAAGCGACCGGGCTTCGCTCGCAGTATGTCAAGGGTTGGCCTGGGCTGACGTAGCGCGGGTCACTCAGAGCCAACGATACCGCGGCGCGACTGGGGGTGCATGTCCGGTCTTGCGCGCCAGTTCGAACATCTTCGCCCGGAAGGGCGCACGACCGTTGCCAGGGCCTTCAGGCCCTGCTGGCCGGCCTTCCTTCCCTGTTCCCGCCCGGAGGGCGGACGAACGCTTGCTATCCCGGCATTCGCCCGCCCTCCGGGCGGAGGAAAATAGATCAGCGCCTTCCAGGGACTGAAGTCCCTGGCA
>Ga0187892_10001702_pt1 | contig 48484 bp, 45 predicted proteins | sample MA1701073metaG_FD_139345 | JGI IMG/M metagenome (GOLD analysis project Ga0187892, IMG submission 139345) | Bio-ooze microbial communities from a basaltic lava cave in the Kipuka Kanohina Cave System on the Island of Hawaii, USA - MA170107-3 metaG ...
TGTGTTTTTAAAGTAATGCTTTAATTGTTTTTATTTTAAAAGTTTTCGTTATAATAATATAATAAAAAAATAAAACAAAATCAAGTTTTTTGTAATTTTTATTTTCCGGACAGACACTAGCTACCGAAAAGCTTGCCAAGGCAATGCTTCTGGCACGAGGCGTTGATATTACGCAAATGCGCTCGAGCCATAAAGCTTTTTCACGTTTTTTGCAGTTGGCGGCACGGCACCCCGCTTTATCACACCAATTCGAGATGTCCCCGCGACAGTTTCTTGAGTATGTCAAAAGTTTATTGCCGCTTGCCAGCGCCATTGAAAGGCTTGCTCCGGCACTGGCGCAGGATGGCCCCAACCCTGAATATCCATGGCAAGAATCGTCAGGAATAGTTCAGATTCCAGCTTTATATCGTTTTCCTGTCTCTATACAGCTTGAACAGCCAAAGGGGAGGAAAATGCTCCGCTTAACCCAGGCGCTTTTAGAGCAATTCGAAGGTTTATTTGTAAAGAAAAATTGACAAGCCCGTCTCGCTTTACGAAAACAAGAAAGTATCCCCATGTCCGGCACGTCAACAATCCAACCATCCATTACTCCAACAATCCATCACTCCGGTTCCGGCCACTCCCGCTTTGCCGAGCTTCCCGCGCGCGCGCAACTGTCCGTCGCGTGGGAGATTTTCCGTTTGCAGGCGCGGATTATTTTCTCGCACAAGTTCGTTTGGTTCATGGCCGGCATTTTAGCCTACTTCGGTGTGGCGTATGCCATCAACTACAACCAATCGATTATTGAACGCATGCCGATGGAAGATGTGCTGCCGGTGCTGTTGGAATTTCCATTGTCGGCGCTGGCGGTGTTTTTGAGCATGCAAGTCATCACTTCCGAAAAGGACAACCGCACGCTGGAAGTGATGTTCACGACGGCCGGCTCGCGTTACAAAGTTTGGCTGCTGCGGTTGGGCACGCTCAACGCCATTCTTTTGATCTTGGCATTTGCGCTGAGCGCGCTGGCATTTTTTACTTTCACGGATATTCCGATCATCGGCATGGCGTTGCATGCCTTTGTGCCCACATTTTTTGCCGGCAGCATGACACTCTACTTTGCCGTGCGCTTTCGCAGCGGCCTCGCCGCCGGCATGATCGCCGCCGGTTTGTTGGTGTTGATTTTAATGTTCTCCGAATTGCTCAACGAGACGCGCTATTTTCTCTATTTCAATCCCTACCACGTGCCGCGCCGCCTCGATCCCGCCACGTGGAACTTATGGATGTGGCAAAATCGGATCGGCGTGTTGGTTTTTGGCGGGCTGCTGCTGTTCGCCGCGCTGCGCGGGATGGAGGTGAGGGAGAGGCTGTTGCGGTAAAAATCTTTGTGGACATCTGCAGTGATTTTCCTTCTATTCTTTGACGCTCTTCATCCTCTGAAGAGAAAATGAACCTTTCTTTTTTATTCAACTATCCTGCTCATACAACCTTTTCGCGATTGACCCTGTATCTAATGAAAAGAGCAAGCGGGATTTCGGCATGGAAAAAAGCACCGATCAAGAGCTGATGAGTATGGTTCTCAAGAAGAATACCCGTGCTCTCAAGATTCTGTATTCCCGCTATGAAATGCGCATTCATAATTTCATTCTGCGCTATACGGGCAACAAGGAGATCGCGCAGGATTTGTTGCAGGAAACGTTTACCCGCGTGTGGTTCGCCGCACATTCGTTCAATCACGACAGCGGAAATTTCAAAGGGTGGCTTTACACCATCGCTTTGAATATCAGCCGCAATGAGATGTCGAAAAAACGCTATGCTTACCATTATTGCGAAATTTCTGAAATCCCTTATCAGGACGAGCCGACCAACCCCCGCTCCGAAGAGCCGGACGCCGCAATGGAGCAAGCCGATTTGAAAAATGTAGTAGAAAAAGCGGTGGGCAAGCTCAGTCCGCTGCTGCGAGAGATCGTCATTCTGAAGCATTATCAACAATTGAAATTCTCGGAGATAGCTGAAATGACCCAAACCCCCGAAGGAACGTTGAAGGCCAGATTTCATCGCGCTGTGGCGCAATTGAAAGAATTGCTGGATCCGACGGAGTTATAAACCATGCCCCACGAATATCACGAAAATAAAGACACGCTGCTGCGCCTGTTTTACCACGAGGCCTCGCCTCAGGAAGAGCAAAGAACGCGGGAACATCTCGCCGCCTGCGAAGACTGCCGGCAGTATTGGCAAGTTTTGAATCGGATGAATTCGGCATTGAATCAATGGCAGGATGAGAAACCTTTGTCTGATACGTTCGATCGCATCCTGGCCAATATCCCGCCGGAGCAGCCGGCAGTGATTTACGCCAGGCCGGCCATCTCTGCCCGCCCAATCTTCAATATTGCTTTTGCGCTGCTGTTCATCCTGTTGTTGATTTATTTTGTGCAAAGCCGGATCAGCATGTTTTCTTTTTGGCAGTTTTTGGAGCAATATTGGATCGTTCAAGCCCTCGGCAGTTTTGGCTTTGTGGCGCTGGCATTTTTTGGTATCGCAACATTTATTACGTTGTCATTGGCCCCCATTCTGTATTTTGATGTGAACAAAAGAACGTTGCATATTTAGGAGAAACCCATGAACAAAAAAAAGCTGATTCGAAAAATGGCCGTTCCGGCGGCGGGCATTTTTGTGATTTCAATTATCGTGCTGTCGCTCGAGAATCCGCTCACGAACAATATGTATCAAAAGCACCTTGCCAGATTGAATGAACACGTCACCGCGCTGACACAGGAAAATCAAAAATATCTTGCCGAAACCGCCGGAAAAATCGCCGCCCTCGCCGCCGGCGAAATCAGCGCCAGTCGCGCCGTTGCCGAACTGCAATCCGAGTTTTTGCTCGAAACTCAAAAGCTCGGCCAGGTAAAGAAGTATCTGTGGATGTCAAATCAGTCTGGTGAATTCATCTTCGGTGTGCCCGCTCAGGTGTTTGCCCGATTAAACGACGGCTTTGACAAAAATAAAGATATCATCACTCGGGATGGATATTACAAAGATCGCAATGAGTTTCTCATGAAGCTGACGGACCAGCACGATAACATTGATTTTTCGGATCGCGCCTTATCCGAACAAGAAGGTCAAAGGCATTATTATGGAGGCCGCGAGAGACAAATTGACTGGCGGTTTTATAGAAGATCGGATGATGACTATCGCTATGCAAGGCCACGCACGTTTGCTTTGTCGGCGCCAGTCGCCAATACTGCCGGAACCGTGGAAGGAAATTTGTTTTTAAAGGTTGATGATTCTGCCAATCACGAATTGTACTACAACCGCGGCTACGCCGCACACGCGCATATTTATCACAGGCTTTTCACGCCATTGTTTACCCCCTTGGCCGTTCTTTCCGGATTATTTCTTTGGTTCCTGCTGCCCAGTTGGGTCTACATCGACGCCCAGCAGCGTGCGGTGGGCAATCCGGGCGTTTGGGCTTTTGTCTCGCTTATCTCGCTCATTTTTGGGCTGGCCATTTATCTCATCACCCGGCCGTCGACGATGAAATCGCTGCATTGCCCCAAATGCGAAAATCAATTGAACGGCGGCGGAGCGTTTTGTCCGCATTGCGGCTTCGATCTTTCCAGCACCTATTGCCCGCAATGCCAGTATCCGGTCAAAGCGGAGTGGGCGTTTTGTCCCAACTGCCGCGCCGAGATGACGCAACGAAAATCTCTTGAAACGCCGCCCGACCAATTCAAACCGACGGAATCGTCACTTGAAAAGGATTAGCTCCGAGCGATAATAGGGCGGGCCATTCCAGCAAAATAAACGCAAGAATCAAATTGATGAAAAGATAAAGCAACACGAACCGGCGCGCGCTCAGGGCTGAGACGCGAGAGAAATTGTACAAGAGAATGAAAACCGCCACGAGATACATTCCCATCACATCAAAGAACTGGCCGGCGAAAGTCAGCGAGGCGTGATAAAACGCGCTGCCCAAGCCGATCACGATGAGGGTCATGCCGAAAAGAAGCGGATAAGCGCGTTGGCTCGTCATTAAATTCGATCTTCGTTGGCGAACATCTTCGCCGGATTGGCCGATGACCAACAGGCCGACTAAAACAAAGCCGAACGATGACCAGGTGTTGGCGGGCTGGGCAATCACGCCGGAGCGGATGGCTTCACAAAAGCAATGAACCGGCATGCAGGAAGCCGGCTTCCAGCTCGCCCAGGAATAGTCGCTGGAACTCAACGCCGCGGTGATGATGATGAGGGTAATTAAGAAAACAATGAAAGGTGCAATAAAAAACCTATTTTTTTCACGAAATTTTTTGCCTCGATTTAAACCCATAGCGGCGATGCGGCATCATATTAACAAAACCAACGGAGAATTTTATGAAAGCAAAATTCATTTGCCGCCTCGCTGCGTTGTTGTTTGCCGTAATTATTATTTCGCCCGCTTCGCTCTGGGCGCAAGCGAAAACTTTTACCGTGCGAAAAGAAGACAGCCACATCAGCTTCGCGATTTACAAGTGGGCGGTTTTCAAAGAGGAAGGCCGGTTCAAGGATTTTGCCGGAACCATCGTCTACGATCCGAAAAATCCGGCGGCCAGCCAGGTCGAATTGACGGTGCAAGCGAAGAGCATCGACAGCCGCGACGATGGCCGCGACAGCGCTTTGCGTTCGAAGGAATTTTTTTATGTTACAAAATATCCGACGCTCAGTTTTAAAAGCGCGCAGGTGACGGCAAAAGGCGCCGACACGTTGCTGGTGGCCGGCGATTTGACGATGCGCGGCATTGTGAAGCGGGTGACGATTCCGGTGAAAGTGCTCGGCATCAATCGCGTTCGCAATCACGGCGAGCTGGCTGGTTTTGAATCGACTTTTGCCGTGAACCGCGAGGATTTTGGCATCGCGCGTGGCTGGGATATTATCGGCAAAGAAGCGACGATACATTTGATGATCGGCGCGGCCAGCAACGACCGGCAGGCAAGTCGTTAAGTTTCTATTCATCGTCGAAAAAAATGCTAATGTCCGGTCACTCAAGCGCATCTTTCTTGTCACGGAGGATTGTATGAAGCCACAACGGCTCGTCATCATGCTCACACTTTTCAATTTCACGCTGCTGCTACTTTTCGTTGCACAGGCCGGTTTCACGACGCCGCAGACGGCTGCGACAGCGGCTATTAAAACGAGTCTTCTGGAGTTGGTGGACGATCGTGGTTTGGTTCGCGCGCAACTCAAGGTGGAACCGGATGGAGAAGTTGTGTTTCGATTGCGAGACGCCAAAGGAACCATTCGCGTCAAGCTCGGCGCCGGTGACACTGGCTCCGGGCTATTATTGCTCGACGAAGCAACGGAACCTGCGATCCAGATGATCGCCAGACGAACCGGCAGCGATGACAGGCCAACGACCACGAGCATTACGTTGCAAGGTGCGAACAGCCAGCCGCGAGTGATCAAGCCGTAGCGGGTTTGAATTGGTTGGGAGTTTGTTGTCTTTTCATCGAATAAAATTGATGGCGCAAATTCCACTTTGCGCTATTGGATCAAACTCGTGATGATCCGAAGTGACCAATTCTGCTTGCAGCCGGTTTGCCAAAGCCATTGCGAAACAATCGGCTAAAGAAATCTTTTTGATCATGGCTTTATATTTTCCTGCTTCTTGCCAAAGCCGTGCATCCATGTCGTCTCTCCCAATCAGCCCCATTGCTGTTAAATCGGCAATGGCTGCCTGCGCTGTATTTTCATCTTTCGCCCGCAAGAAGTCATAATAGACTTCACACAAATTGATCGCGTGGGCCATGCAGGGATTGTTTTTATCCGACAAATATGATTCGACCTGATCGCCTCCAGGCTCGTCTCGCAGGTATGCGATCATGGCGCAAGCATCTAATACTCTGGCCATAACTCTACCTTTCTTGTTCTATCTCTATCTGCTTCATCGCAGCAAAACGCTCACTACTTGTCGGCACGTGAGCGTATTTGCCTCTGATTCTTCCCGCGTGCGCTGTTTGCTGTGCCGGAGCGTGGGGTTGGGGTGGAATTTTTTTCTGCAAGTTAATGGATATCTCGCCGATTAACCGCAACTGTTCTTCCATTGATAGATAGGCAATCAATTTGCGGATTTCATCATATTTTTGTGTGGCTGCAAAAGCATTCATAATTTTGGCTCCTTTTTCAAATCATACGGAAAGCGCTAATCACCCATTATCAAAAATAATAAGCAACTTTTTCTTAATAATCAAGCAGGCAAATGATAAAGATTGATAAAGATAGAATTTCTCACCTCTCCAACTCCTGCCGCAAACGTTTCGTCATCACGCGCTCATAATACGCCGGAAAAAATCTCGAGACAACATAAGCCAGCTTGCCAATTCGCGAGAGCACAAGCAGGCGCTTGTTTTTCGCGGCAGCGCGATAGATGGCTTCGGCAACGTGTTCGGGCGCGGCGATCTTGCCGGTGGTCGAGCGCGGATGCGTGGTGGGGCGGCCATCGCCGCCGAGCGCGTTCTTTTCAATGTCCGTCGCGGTGAAACCGGGACAGACCATCATTACGCGCACGCCTTTGGCTTTAAGCTCGGTGCGCAGCGATTCGAACAAACCGTGCAGCGCGTGCTTGCTGGCGCTATAGCCGCTGCGTCCGTACAACGGCGAGAAACCGGCAATGCTGCTCATGATGATGATCATCCCTCTGCTTTTTAATAGAGCCGGCAGCGCGGCTTGGGTGCAATGCAGCGCGCCGAAAAAATTCACTTCCATTACCCGCCGAAACACCTGCACTTGCGTTTTTTCAAAAGCGCTGCGATGGGTGATGCCGGCGTTGTTGATCAACACATCCATGCCGCCAAACTTTTCCACGATTTGCTGCATTGCGGCCTGACAGGCTTGCTCATTGGTGACATCGCATGGCAAGGCGAGCGTTTGAATGCCGTCTTGATTCAACTCACGCGCAAAGGTTTCCAATGGTTCTTGGTGCAAATCAAGCAGGGCGATTTTAGCGGACGCCGCGCCAAAGCGCCGGCACAACGCCCGACCCATGCCGCCGGTTGCGCCGGTGACGACCACGACTTTATCATGAAATGTCATTTTCTCTCCGCTCAAACCAAAGATCATTTCCTCATAAAATAACTTGAAAAGCTTTGACGCGCAAACATTTTTTTGTTTTTTCATCTTCAAAATCAAAGCAACATTCCCTCGACATCTGTCACACCGGCGCGACAAATGAAACAGAGTTTTACACGCTTTTTTGCTCGTAACAATTTGCCTCTTGCCTCACCTGTCATGCGGACATACAGATGTTCCACGCTGGAACAAAAGTTTGAAAAACTGAAAGAAATATAAACGCAACGACATATCGTGTACCTCGCTGAAATGTCTACAGTTAGCGTGAGGCACTTTTGTCGCAGGTGAGTGGCATCATATTTGTTTTTGCGACACCTATAATTTCCACCATAACTGCGTTTGCATCAATAGAATACACAACCTCTTTTGAGGTGGAGAGAGAATGCCGCACACTCTTGAGGAAGTCGTTGAGACCCCCAATCCATCGGGTTCGCAAAATTTTTCCGGAATGAATTTGCCTGGACCCGCTTCGGAAAATCGGCCGTTGAGCGGGCTGGCGTCGGTTGGTGAAAAGAAATCGCCGTCCAGCCCCGCTGAGAGCAGCAATGCAACGGGCGTGGCCAGACAAAAACGCCGTGTTCTGTTGATCGACGACGATCCGAACATGCACGATCTCTGCCGGCATTATATCGAAAAAGCCGGCTACGAATTTCTGGCCGCCTTCAACGGCGCGCAGGGGTTGGAGATGGTCCGGCGGGGAACGGCTGATCTTGTTTTGCTCGATTTCATGATGCCCGAACAGGACGGCTACTCCGTTTTCAAGGATTTCATGACGCGCGACGAATATCGTCACGTGCGCCATGTGCCGGTGGTGATGCTCACGGCTTTTAACGATCACGACCGCAAGCGCGCGATGATCGAGATGGGTTTGAAGATGTACATCGTCAAGCCTTTCGGCGGCCAGGAATTGATCAAGGTCATTGAAAATGTCTGCGCCACCAACCAAGCCGATCAGCGCCTGCGCGAGCAGGTCGAGATGGCGAACGAAGAAGCCTTGTTGTTGCGCACGCTTTTGCGCGACACCTACACGTTCGATAACATCGTCGGCACCAATCCGCAGATGAAGGAAATTTTCGAGAAGGTGATGAAGGTGGCGCGCACCGAAGCCAACATTCTGATCTATGGCGAAAGCGGCACCGGCAAGGAATTGATCGCGCGCAGCATTCATGCGCACAGCGGCCGCTCTAAAGGGCCGTTCGTGCCGGTGGATTGCGTCGCCCTGCCGGGCAATTTGCTGGAAAGTGAGCTGTTTGGTTACGAGAGGGGCGCGTTCACCGGCGCGGTAAATTCGAAGCGCGGTTTGCTCGAGCTTGCCAACGAGGGTACGTTTTTCCTCGATGAAATCAGTGAGTTGAATCTGGATTTGCAAGCAAAGCTGCTGCGGGTTTTGCAGGAGCGCCAATTTCGCCACCTCGGCGGCAAGGATTTGCTCAGCGTCAACATTCGGGTGATTTCCGCCACCAATCGCGATCCGGGCGTGGCGGTCAAGGAAAAAATCTTGCGGCACGATTTGTATTATCGTCTCAATGTTATTCCGATTCATTTGCCGCCGCTGCGGGAGCGCCGCGATGATATTCCGCTGTTGTCACAATTTTTTCTGCGCAAATTTTCCGGCGAGGGCGAAAAGCCCAACATGCGGTTCAGCGAAGAGGCAATGAAACGGCTGATTCGTTACTCGTGGCCGGGAAACGTTCGGGAATTGCAAAACGTCGTCGAGCGCATGGTGTCGCTGGCAAATGGCCGGGTGATGAACGTCGAGGATTTGCCGGATTATCTGCGCGAGGAGCCGGAGCCGGCCGCCAATGGCGTGATGGTTCCAACCGATTTGACGCTGCGCGAGGCGCGGCAGCATTGGATGGAGGCGTTTGAGAAAAAGTATTTGATCGAGCTGATCAACAAATATAATGGCAACATCAGCCGCGTCGCCCGCAAAGCCGGCGTGCATCGTATGACGATCTATCGCATGCTCAAGCAGTACAACATCACGCTGCGCACGGCCATAGAAAAAACTTGACGTGAGGTTTGCCGTCCGGACGATGCTGTTGGCTGGGAATTTCGAGTCGATCATCATACAGCGCGTCCGGACGGAGTTGTTCGAGGGATGTTATTAGGCAACAAATGTCGCATTGTCGTTACAGGCTTTATGTTGTTGGGTTTTCATAAATTGCGTTCTTAGTTGTGATTTGTGTCTCAGCGTTTGAGCGTTTTCCGGTTGGCTGTTCTTGGTTTTGGCTGCATCTTTGAAAAAAAATTTTAAATACTGCGATTTCGTGCGGGAAATTCTTTCAGCGCGAAGTCACTTTTCTTCGCCAGCGGCACGATTTTAGCTTTATGTTGGCGAAGGACACCTTAGTTAGCCAGGTATGGTAAACTCATTCTTCGGACGATTGATTCAACGGACGAATTGATCGGAAGGAGAGACTTCATCGACTACGGAGGGCCGTATGTGGTCAAATCGTTCTTTTAACACGACGCAAGAAGCGTCGCCATTCTCTCATTCCGCCGCCATGCCGACGCCGTCGTTCGGCTACGATGCGGCGCTGACAAAAGATGATCGCGATAACTTCAAAGAGGAAGTGATCAAAGACATCTTGTGCCAGATCGATTATCGGGCCGCTTGGCGTCAGGGTATCGTCGATTTGCGCTACGACGAGTTGGCGGAGGAAATGCGCCGGCTATCGACCCGCGCGCTGGTCGCGTGGTACGAAGCCTTTTTGTACATCCGCAGCGAGCTGATGTTTTCCGGCTACGAGCTGAACGGCTTCAAAATTCTCGACCGCCCGTATGACGCCATTCGCAAGCTGATCGAGACCGATCCGAATTTCGACATTAAGCAGTATATTTTCTGATCGGCTTGTTAAAGTCGAGGAAATGTCTGACCGAGCGGAGCAATCATTATCAAGCGTTTTTGCTTCATCTCGCTTGGCAGGATTTGCTATGATCAGCTCATTCTGCCAGAAAGCGCTTGATGTTAAAGCTGACAGGCGTTTCATTTTAAAGCCGCCTTTGGTTGCTCCCCAAACTTCAACACCTCCATCGGGCACACCGCGATGCAAATCCCGCACTGGATGCAGGAAGTGTTTTTGTTTGAAAATTCCTGCTGGTTCCGGGCGAATTGCATCACGTTGATGCCGACCTCGCAGTAGCGCGAGCATTCGCCGCATTGGATGCATTTCTCATTGCTGGTGATTTTGAGCTTGCCGAACCAGTGCGAGAGCAGCTCCATGTATTTCGCCAGCGGGCACCAGTAGCGGCACCACACTTTCCCACCGAAAAACGGATACAGCGTGATCGCGATAATGCCCACCAGCCACGTATCCGCAAAAAGGCTGTACCAACTTTTCAATTTCCACGGTTCGATCAGAAAATTTTTAATGTCGAGCACGATCAACAGCGTGATGCCGGCGGAAGCGATGAGAATCGGCCAGTTCATGATTTCCCAGCGCCGGCTACGCGCGCCTTTGGGCGCGAGATGGCGCCAGCGGTCGCCGAAGGTTTCGGCAAGGCCGCCGCACGAGCAAATCCACGTGCAATAACGCTTGCCGTGGTAGCGCACGAAAAGCGGCATCGCCACGAACGCGAGAAAGATTCCCCAGATCACAAAAAAGAGCGGCGGGTTATCGAAAAACGTGTTGAAGAACAGCGGCCACGCAAAAGTCAAGCCGTACCAGCGCCAGTAATTCGGATCGTTAAAAATGAGATAATAAATCAACTCCGGCAGCGCGTAAAGCAGGACGACTTGCACGCTGATCAGCGAGAGAAATCGATAGCGCTGATATTTATTGTTCTTGCCCCACTTGATCATCGCCGGAATGCCGAAGCCGAGCATCAACAGCGTGTAAACCGAGCCGTACCAAAAACTCGGCGACACGCCCCAGAGTTGATACGTTTCCTGCGGCAGCAAATTGAACGGCCAGAAATAGCCTTTGATCGCATAAACGGAATAAACGATCAAAAACGACAGCGCCAGCATCAGCCAGCGGCTCGCATCCCACTGCGCTTCGAGCTTGATGCCGGAGTCTTTGAAAAATTTCGTCGGCAACTCCTGGCCGATCATCACGAAAACGTGATCGTTGGCGGCCTCCAGGCGCTGACCGCCTCGCTCGAAGATGATTTTGTCATCGGTGATTTCTTTGGTCACGGCGTTGAATTGAATCCTGAGCTTGCCTTGCCGCTGGGCCTTTTGCATCCGCTCGACATATTCTTTGTTGGGAAAAATAAATTCGTTTTCCCAGACCAGCATTGTCACCTCGTTATGCTCGAAGAGCGCCAACACCGCTTCTGCCGCCACGTTGCCGCCGCCAACGACGACAATTTTCTTGCCGCGAAAGTCGCCGGGATTGTTGAGATAATTGGAGACTTTATTTTTGTTCTCGCCGGGCACGTTCAAGCGCCGCGGGTTGCCGAATTTTCCGATGGCGAGCACGACATTCTTCGTTTGCAATTGCGCTTTATCGGTATGAACCGTGAACACGCCGTTCTTCTCGATCTTCTTCAGCGACTCGCGCGTGCGCACGCTCAAGCCGGTTTCCTGCACCTGGCTATTCCAATTTTCCAGCAGTTCTTCCTTCGTGCTTTTCGCCGGCAGCCACAGCGGGCCTGACATCGGTTGATTCACCGGCTCGCCATAAATAATTTTGCCGGTCGGGAAAATGCCGATGGTGTTGGCGACCTCGCCTTGTTCGAGCAGCGTGTATTTCAAACCTTTTTCATGCGCCGCAAAAGCCGCCGCCAGCCCGGCAGCGCCGGCGCCGGCAATGACGACGTCAAAAATTTCCTCCCGCCCATTTGCGCGCTCACGCTCCGTTCCATTCGCAAGATGCGCCACGACCTTCGCGCCCTGCTCCGCCGCGGTTTTGATCAACGGCGCGCCGGCCAGATCGCCGATAATGTAAAGGCCTTTGAGGTTGGATTGAAAATTTTTATCCAGCACCGGGCGCGGCAGAACGCCAGGCTCGGGTTTGCCTTTGATCAGCTCAACGAAAAATTCGCGGATGCTTCCCATTTTTTTCGCTCGCACAAAAAGACGTCGTTAAAATTTTCTATAGTAGATGGAACGAGACGAATTGCCCTGATATTCCACGTGTTAACAATTTGTTGCCGCAATGTAACTTCGAAATCGCCATCAAAAAGCAGGCCACGCCGTCACATTTTAGTTACAAATAGATATTGACTATTTAGCAGAAGCTTTGTATATTTTTCTACTCTTGCATTTTCTCCAAATCATGGAAGATGGGGCAGGTCCGGGTAGGCCTCGGAGAAGATGCGCTGCGCGAAAGAGCAAGAGGAGATCTTAGCTCTCCTTCCTAATTTTCATTGCCGATTTTGGCGGCCATCCTTCAACGGGACGCCGCCCAAAAAAGCAACACCTCCTTTATCTCCGGAATTTATCGAGCCGCCGTTGCCTGGCTCGAAGTCGCGTTCAGCTTTGCCATCCGGAAATGTTGTCGTGACCGTATGTCGTTGACCGTAGCCTGCGAGAAAGGCGTTCGTTCTGGTGACGTTTTTATTTTACCGGCCGGTCGAAAATTTAAGCCTAATGGCTTGGTAGGTTCATTTTACGCCTGCGCCCGCAAGGCAAGCCTGCATGGCAAGCCTGCAAGGATGGAAGCTTGAAAAAGTTTATCGAATTTATTCTCAGCCTGGCGGCGATACCTTTTCTGATACCGTGGTACATATCGGAAAAAATTTTTGAGTATTTGGTGCAGCCGCTGGTTTTTCGCAAGTACCGCATCGAGATCGAGAAGCGGAAGAAGATCATTTCACGGCTTCTGGCTGCGGCGCTGCCGATTTTGTTTGTTTTTTATCTGGCCAAAACTTCGTACGCCTTCTATCTGAGCAAAGGCACATTCAGCGTGGCCGCGCAGCAGGGCGTTGATTTGCTGATCACGATTTACAACGATATGGCCAGGCTGCTGCTGCAACTGCTGGCGCCGCTCAACACCGTGCTGATTTTCCGGCAGGGCGGCGAGGTGAGCTGGCCGGCGCTCGTCTTTTCGTTTTATGTTTTATTGCTGCCACTGCTTTTCGTGTCCAATATCGGCTACCGCTGGTTCACGACGACACGTTCGCTGCGGCAGGCCGTCAAGCTTCGCAATCAAGCCATTCGCGACGTCAACATCGTGCGTTTCGCCGAGATCGCCAAGGACGACGAGATTTTTTTCGGCATCGACATCAATCGCAACGGCGCGCCGTTTTTTGCGAAAACGAAATGGCTGCAAGGGCACGCGCAGGTGATCGGCTCGCCGGGCAGCGGCAAAACCGAGAGCATCATTCAGCCGTTGTGGTTTCAATCCGTCCGGCGCAACGCGCCGACGATCGTGCTGGACGGCAAGGCCTCCGGGCAGAATATCGACAAGCTTTATACGATTGCCAGCTCGCTGGCGCAGGGACATGAGATCATTTATTTCAATCCCGCTGATCCCGACCGCTCGGCCACTTACAATCCGCTGCGCCGCGGCACGGCGGCTGAAATCAAGAATCGAATTCTGGCGAGCCTGTGCGTCACACAAATTTCCGCTGCCACCCGCGAACGCCTGGATTATTATCTCAATCTGGCGCTGCGCGCGATCAAGGAAACCGGCGCGGTTTTGACGCTGCACGAGCTGGCGCAATATTTTTTGTCGAAGACCCACGTGCACGGCCAGCTTCACAACATCAACGACCGTTACGTGCACGACGGTTTGTCGGATTGGCTGAAAAATTACCCGGCTTTTCAAACCGAAACCGCGCTCTTCGCCGAATTGCTGCGCGAGATCGATCAATCGGAATATGCCTGGCTGCTGGACACCAACGAACCGGAACTGGATATTCTCGAGATTTACAAGCAGAAACGAGACTGCTATTTCACGCTGCCGATCGGCCCCGGCGATACGGCGATGAATTTTCTCGGCCAGCTTATTCTCGGCGATATTTTGGCGACGTTCCATCATCTCGGCATGCAGGGCAACGGCGCGAATATAAAAACCGGCGAAGGCTTGCTGGTGATCGACGAGCTGGTTAAATTTATCAACCCGCAATTCATCGAGCTGCTGCGCGCCGGCCGGAATGCCGGCGTCAGCGTCTGCTACACGAATCAATCGTTGGCGGAATTGGAAAATCCGAATCTGCATCTGACCAAAGCCTTTGTCGATCAGCTTGCCGATCACACCAACGTGATGTTTTGTTTTCATCTTGGCAGCTCGGAGAGCATCGAGGCCATTTTGAACCGCATCGGCCCGGAGAGAAGAATCGAAGAATCCAGCAAGCCGCCCGCTAAAGCCGGCAAAAAAGGCGAGGCGAAAACGACGAAAGAAATCGTGATCGACCCGAAATTTCTCCGGCATCTCGAGGTTGGCCGCTGCATCGCCTTCGTGCGCCAGCCGCGCGCGCTGGGAATTTTGAAAACCGGCTATTTTAAATTCGACAAGCTGCTGCCGTACGCGCGGCGGGAGCTTGAAAACAAACCTGTGCGTTCCTGAAACCCTCATCATTATTTTCACGGAGGAAAATATGCAAACCATTTTTCAATCGCTCAACAACATCATCAACGCGGTGGTCTTGATCGCCTCGTTGATTCTCGTCATTGCGCTGATCAACGCCGGACTTAACATGGCGAGCGCCGACGGCGGCCGGCAGGAGAAAGCCAAGAAACAAATCATCGGCATCGTCGTCGCCGCCATCCTTATTTTCGGCGCGAAATTCATCGTGCCGGCGATCATCAACCTCGTGCCCGGCGCCACCGGCGTGTCGTTTTAAGTTCGTAGTTACGCCTTTAGGCGTGAACGCTCCGGACGAATTTCTTAATTTCTAAACGTTGATCCCTAAAGGGATTACTACGAACATTATGGAAGAAAAATGCTATCGTGACCTGCAGAGCCGCGGTGAGATTGCCGGCGTCGGCCTCTTCGCCCTGTTCGCGCTGCTCGCCGTGCCGATTCTGCTCTTTCCGATTTTTACCTTGCTGGATGTGAGCTTTTTTTACATTCTCGTGCTCGACTTGATGTTGTTTATCTTGTTCCGGCAGGGCAATCGCGTTTCGCCCTTCGAGCACGGCTTGATCTCGTATGCCTGCTTCAATTTTCTCTGGCCGCGAAGATTGTCGGCGTATAAATTGGAGGAGAAGGATTATTTGGTGAAACAGCAATGAGATGAGTAACTTGAGGTAGAGTTATTTAAAAGCGAGTCAATGTTGACTTCACGACATTGCTGTTTCAATAGTCTCTTCTTAAGACTCTCATAGTACTTTGTATAGGTCGTACATTTATGTCAGATTCCCTTTTAAAACATTATTTTTTTACCCGAATACTTGAAACCGATCCGATTAAAATAATAAAATGGATCTTAATAGTAATAGCTTCTATTGCTGTTTGGATAGTATTTATTAACATTTTCGGAACTATCGTTCAAGCGTTTATCTGGATTCATGTAGGTTTCGCGGGGATACTATTGTTGTGTATTGTTTTTTATGTTAAGACGAGTTTTAAGTATCAAAAAGAACTTGAAGAAAATATTGATGTTTCTGAAATACCAGATTTAGTTATTTGGATAAAGATATTTTTAAACACTATTAGAGGTTATCTTTATTTTGTTGGAGGCACTGTTCTCGGGATAATAGTAATAATTTACCTTACGGGGAAATTTTTGAAAAAACTTGATGAGGAAATTGAAAAGGAAAGAGAAAGAAACGAAAGACGACGATTAAACGAAGGAAGGCAGCTAACCGAGAGGTGACTATTCTCCGAGTAAAAGAATGCTAAATAATAATTAGAAAACTTATGTCCTACACCAAACTAACCGAACGCACCGCATACCAAAACCGCCCGGCGCTGGCGAGGGCGCTGCCGTATTTGGATCTGCTCGACGACTTCGTCATCAAGAAAAACGGCAACTTCGTCGCCGGCTTTGAGATTTTGCCGCTCGACAACATGGGGATGTCGGCGGACGATTATCTCGCGCTCGCCACGCGCCTGGAAAATGTGTTGAATCAGGTTGCCGATGGCGTCAATCTGCAATTCCTGTACGAGTTCGATTACTATCCTTATAAAAACGATTTCGTTTATACCGACGATCACGTTTTGGATTTCTTCAAATTCCGCCGGCATCAATATTATTCGTTCTATAAATATCTGAGCTGCCGGATGCATCTGTTCGTGGATTTCGACGCCGGCCACACGCTGCGCATGCCGTACAATATCTTGATGAACGCCACGACGGTCACGCAGCGGCTTCAGCAGGAACACGAAAAGCTCGTCATCGAAAAAAACAACGATCTCAAAACCCTCAAAGCCAATTTTGAAAATACCGGCGTTGGCTTGCGGCGATTGAAAAACGCCGAGCTTGCGGACGTGCTGCATAAATCGATCAACTTAACCACTGAGGCTTTTGCCGGGCAGTTGTCCGGCAAAGCCATCAACAACGAATTGGCAGGCAAAGATTATCAAGTCGAAAAAGGCTATTTGAAAATCGGCCAGCAATATGTCGCCTGTCTCTCGCTCAGTCTTTTGCCCGAGGTGACGCGGCCGCATTCGAGCTTTAACGGCATTCCACTGCCGTATATTTTCCCGCTGCTGCACAATCTGCCGTTTCCGCATCGCGTCGCGCTGTCGGCGCAGAATATGAACATGGATCAGGAAACCGCCCGGCTTTCGCGGCAGTTGAATTTCACGCGTTTCATTATGGGCTTTTCGCGCAACCGTGAAGGCCGCAAGAGCGAAGTGAAATACCGCCAGCTCAACGAGTTGCTCGACGAAATTTATCATCAACACAAAAAGCTGGCAAATCTCAGCCTGAATGTGATTATTTACGACACCGACATCGAACGGTTGAATCAGAAAATCAATCAGGCGAATCTTGCTTTTAGCGCAATTGACAAGGCGCAGGCGGTTTTGGAAACGCTCGACGTGCTGCCGATTTTCGTCAGTTGTTTGCCGGGAAATTCTTCGGAAAATTATCACCGGCTGATCGTGAAGACTTCGAATGCGGCGCAGTTCGTCAATCTCACCAATTTCAATCGCGGCTATCATCATGGCATCGTTTTGAAAAATCGCAACAGCGAGCCGATTTTGTTCGACTATTTCGAGCCGCAGCTCAATTCGTGGAACAGCATCATCATCGGCCCGACCGGCACCGGCAAGAGTTATTTGATGCAGGCGCTGCTGCTGCAAATGCTCGAGCAGGGCGTCAAAGTTTTCGGCCTCGACGTCGGCGGCGTCGGCGACACCGGCGGCTCGTACAAAAAAATGATCACGCTGCTCAAAGGCCGTTACGTCGAGCTGAACATCGACGCGCCGATTCCGCTGAATCCGTTCGCGCTCATCGGCCAGAATTTTGACACGAAAAAACAGCTCTTTCTGAGAGCGTTTATTGAGAAATTGATTCTCGAACGCGAACAAACGTCAATTTCCAAAGTCGAGCAGGGATTCATCAGCAAGGCGTTGGAGAAATACGTGGCGGAATATCGCGGCAAGCGCAATCTCAAAACCTTTGTCGATTTCTTCGCGCAGTTGTCGGATCCGGAAGGTTATGTCGATGTGAAACTGTTGGCGCGGAAGATGTACATGTACACCCACGGCGAGTACAGCCGCTTTCTCTGCGCCGATGAGATGATCGACATTCGCGAAGACTTGGTGTGCTTCGATCTCAAAGGCCTGGAATCGCATCCCGATTTGCAGGGCATCATCGCCATCATCATCACCGGCTTGCTGTGGGAATTGATGGAACGGCACATCGCCGAGCACAAGGTGATTTTCGCCGACGAGTTGTGGAAAGTTTTGGGCGACAACACCACCATCGGCCATCTGGTGGTCGAGCTTTTCCGCACCGCGCGGAAAATGGGCGCCGGCATTTTTGCGATCTCGCAGTCGATCGACGACATCGAGAAAGTCAGCTTCTCGTCGCCGATCAAAGACAACGCGCTGAATCATTTCATCCTCGCGCACAAGCCCAAGCAGATGGACTCGCTCAGCCGCGCCTTCGGTTACGGCGAACGGGAACTTTCGCTCATCTCAAGTTTACAAAGGGGAGAGTTTTTTCTCGACCGCGACGGCCGCATCACCGTGCTGAAAGCCGACATGAGCATTTTCGATCATTATCTTTTTACCACCAACCGGCAGGAGAACAACTGGCTGGAAGCGAAGCTGGATCAAAACAACGGGGATTTGGTGAAGGCCATCACCGCGATGGCGCGAGAGAAGGAGAAAGAGCATGAGTTGTCGCCGTATTTGCTCTAATCAGTTTTCAGTCATCAGTGATCAGTATTCAGTATTCAGTAGGCGGTGGCGACTTACTGATTACTGTTTACTGATTACTGTTTACTGTTTACTGATTAGCGCTCCCGCAAAAGCCCAATTCATCGACCCGCAAGGCGGCATGATTATCAACGTGCTGCGGGAGATTTCGCTCAAGAATCAGTTGGGTTTGGAAGAGCAGCGCATGCAGACGGCCAAAATGGTGCAGCAGCTCAAGCAGTTTTACGACACCTACACGCTGTTGCGCCAGGACGTCGAATTTACGCAAAGCTTGTATCGCGATTTCAAGGCCATCGATAACATGCGCCTGAACAATTCATTTACGATCTCCAATTTCATTATCAACGCCGACCGCTTGAATTACTGGCTTCCCGGAACGACGCAGGACATCAACCGTTCGGTGATGGACACGCAAGCGTTGTTGAGCAATGCCGACGAGCTGCGGCGAACCTACGAAAGTTTTGCGCTGTCAACGCAGGATAACGGCGCGCCGCAGGATGCCGAGACCCGGCGCGCGAATGCGATTATCGGGCAGGAGGCGTTTTCGAAAGCGCTGTTCGAGCAATCCCTGCGCAGCCAGCAGATGGCCAAGACCTACGACTCGATGGCGGTTGAATTGTACCGGCAGGTCAAAGATTCGCGCAACAAATTCACCGAAGCGGAGCGGACGCAATTGCTTTTGGAAAGCGTCAAGCTGCGCGAGATGTCGAATTCTTATTACGAAAAATATCTCAAGCTGGCGCAGGACGCCCACAACACCGAATTGAACATGTTCGATCAAAAATTGGATATGCTGCGCTCGAAGGCGAATTGGAAGGCGATGAAGAATCAAGTGAATCGAACCTCGAAGGTCCGCTACGGATTTTTTGACATTACGCCGGCGGTGATTGAGTAGCTGGTAGCTGGTTGCTGGTTGCTGGTTGCTCGTTGAAAATAAATACGTTTGTTGAAAATAGTATCACATTCTTTGGGAGGTGGCTTATGTCGGACAAGATAAGAAGTTATCGTGATCTGGAAATTTGGAAAATGGCGCGCGAGTTGGTGGTTCCAATTCACAAAATGACTTTGGAAAAGCTGCCGAAGTTTGAGATGTACGAAGAAGGTAGCCAAATTCGTCGCGCGTCCAAATCCATCTCTAGCAATATTGTTGAAGGATACGGCCGCAGCAGATACAAAAACGAGTACATCAAATTTCTAACTTACGCCCTGGCCTCGTGTGACGAAACGCGCGACCATCTCGAAATACTATACGATACCGGCTCTCTTGCAGACAAGGTTTTGTATGACGATCTTCATAAACGCTATGATATTCTTGGCAGAAAAATCAACAACTTTCGCCAAAGCGTCATAGTCGGTCATGCGCTTTCTGAAAATTCGGGAGATAAAACAGATGAGAATTCAGAAAACAACGAATGAAGTAACCACGAGTAACCAGTAACCAGCAACAAGCTACAAGTCATGCTCGAAATTTTCTTCAGCCCGACATTTTTCAGCTCGGTTCATCAAACGGTGAACGAGATCATCCGCATCGCGACGATTTTTTTGACGCTGGGCGTGGTGGTTTATTTCATCTCGCTGGTGCTCCGGCTGACGACGAGAGACTCCGACGACACCACCTATCGCATCTTCTTCGTGGTGTTTGCGGCGATCGGGCTGGCGACGTACCGGATTTGGGCGGTCTGGCTGGGAAAAATTTTCGTGCTGCTGGCGCGGGCGATTTTCGATTTGGACGGCGGCAACATTATGACGGATTATCTCGCCAAATTTTTTGCGAACGAAGACGGCAGCGGCCTGCGGTTGTCGGTGTTCAATTTGATGAGCCTTGAAACCTTGTCCTCGCTTTCGTATATGCTGGTCATGATCGTTTACGAGCTGTTCGTTCTGATTCAAGTGATCGTGCAAATCTTTTTTTATCTGCTCGGCCCGATTTCGATTGTCATTTCGCTGTTCCCGGGCTTTCATGATATTTTTAAAATTTGGTTGTCCAATTTTTGCGCGGTGAATTTCTGGTCGGTTCTGGCGGCGATTCTTTTTCGCCTCGTCAAAACGCTGACCGGCTCGGCGGCGTTTCAAACCGCGGTGCAAGACGGCGACAAAGGCATCCTCTGGGATTCGTTCATTCTCGGGGTGATTATCAGCATCTGTCTCGTTCTCATTCCCAAAGTGTCGGCGGGATTTTTCAAGCTGGCTTCGGCGAGCGCGGACTTGGGAACGTACGGCACGGGCATCACCGCCGGCGTCGTGGTGTCGACGGTGTGGAAGCGATTGAAGACGTATTCCACGAACGTGACGCACAATGTCACGACCAAGACGGCCAGCACGGTGATTTCCGGGGCGCGCGCGCTTTCCGCCAGTCCCGCGGCGGCGGCAGCCAGCACGGCGGCGGATTCGATTGCCCGCGCCGAAACGCCGATGGCGAATTGGCCGTTCGGGGGCTCGGCGCAAGCGGCGGGGAATGTGAATAATTCGTGAGGTTAGATTCAAAAACTCTTACTCTTACTCCTACTCGTTTTTAAAAAGTTATTGAGTAGGAGTAAGAGTAAGAGTAAGAGCAGTAGGAGTAAAAATAAATATGAACACCAAACCCCAATACTACGAATTTTACGGCGAGCTGATCAAAAGCAATATTTTTCTCAAGCGGCTGGTGATTTTTCTCGTCGTGGTGAATATTGCGCTGGCTTATCTTGGTTTTCTCGGCTTCACGCGGCCCGCGGAAACGTATGTCGTCAAAGACGGCTACGCTTACGCGACGGAGCCGGCGAAGGAAAACCGCACGCTGCACGAAGTGAGAAAATTCACCGCCGAATTCACCAAGAATTTTTTGGAATACAACCGCGAAAATTTCAACGCGCATTTCCGCGCGGCGATGAAGATGTGCACCAGCGAGCTGGAATATTTCATGTTCGACGCGATCAAAAATTCTGACATTCCCAAGATCGTGCAAAACACCTCAGGCAACATTCAGTTTGAAATTGCCGACATTCAAATTCGCGAAGCCAGCGACTTCGAAGCGAACGTGACCGGGCGCCAGATTTTTCCGGGCACCTCGTCGATTCCGATCAAATTCACCCTGCAGATCACCATCGTGCCGCGAACGCAGGATAATCCGTTTGGGTTGCGAATCATTAACTACACGCAAGAGAAGGCATGAAAAAAATTTTATTCTTCGCCGCCGTAACTTTATTTGCCGTCTGCAACGCGCAGGCGCAGCAACGCACGGTTCGCGTCAAACCCGGTTTCGCCACGGTGATCGTGTGTCCGGTGCCGCCGGAGCTGGTGTCGGTCGGCAACTCGCAACAGTTCACGGTGCAAAATTCCGGCAATTATATTTTGGTCAAACCGACGGTGAGCAGCGGCTCGACCAACATGTTCATCAAAGCCGGCGCGGATTCGTACAACCTCGTGCTGCAAGTTTCCGATTCACCCGATTTGGAAATTCGCCTGCTGCCGGCGGCGCAGAACCGCGCCTTGCCAGGCGCGCCTGAAAAGGGAGTTAAAAGCGACGGGCGTAGTGACACTGGCGCGCCGAAAAAAAACGGCGCATCGCCCAAAGCCGGGAATCTCGCTGAAATCAGCCCCAAAGCGCGTTCGATTCTCACTTCTTATATGAAGACGCCACGGCGTTATACGTACAGCGTCAAAAATTCCAACGTCATTCTCGCGGTCGATCACATGGTGCAGATTGAAGACAAATTTTACATGATCTGCACGCTGGTCAATAACTCGAGGATTCCTTACGACATCGGCTATGTTCGCTTCAAGTTAATTGATCAAAACCGTTCGTTGTTGGTGTTCAAAAAGAAGGTCAAGGAAACAGAGATCGAGCCGGTCAGAGAGTTTTACAATCCCAAAATCAAGCCCGACACTACGGGCCGGCTGCTGTTTGTTTTTGACAAGCAGGGTTTTTCCAACAAGAGCACGATTGAAATCAAATGCAGCGAGGAGAGCGGCCGGCGCGATCTGGTGTTGACGGTGTCGGGGTCGTCCGTGCAATAAGAACGATTTTAAATTTTCACTTGAAAATTTAAAATTCGAAATCACTAAAAGGTGAACGCATGAATATAACTGATTTTGTCTATGACATGATCAACGGCCGCAAGCGGATGAAGCCGCAAATGATCATGCTTGGAATTGTCGCGCTGGTCGCGATTTTTGTGTTCTTTTTTGTTTTCGCGCAGCGCCAATCCGCTTCGGGCCGGAAAAAGCCGGGGCCGATCGTGATGCACAAAGCGCCGCCGCCGAAAGATTTGGATTATCAAATTGTGAAAGTCGATACCATTCCGTTCAGCCATCCGACGCTGCCGGCAGCCTCGTCGCCGACCCCAAGCGGCAGCCCGCGAACGATTTCACCCTCGGAGCGCGGCGTGGCGGCCAGCAGCCGTGAGTATGTTGCGCCGCGGCCATCTTCGACGCCTGCTCGAGTTGGCGGAGCAAGTGACGGCGGCAGCATGATCGTCGTCAGCTCGCTCAATCAACAGTCAAGCGCCGGCGCGCTTGGCAGCTTGACGGGTTTGCACACGGTTCGCCTCAAAATCATTCTGCCCGATCGCACGCCGGTGACGAACGGCAGTCTGGTGGAAGCGCGGGTGATGAAGGACGAGGTTTGGGGCAACATCGAAATTCCGCGGCGTTCGTCCTTGCTCGGCGTTTGCAATTTGCAAGGCAACCGCGTGCAGATCGACTTCCGCGAGATTCGCATTCAGGGCGCCACCTACACGTGCAGCGGGCGCGCGTACGATTTGAAATCGCTGCCGGGCCTGCCGTATTTGCCGCTCGATGCCAAAGCCAAGCAAATCGTCGTCGAAGAATTGAAAAGCGCCGCGGCCGGCGTGCCCATCGTCGGCCGTTACTTGAATCAATCGGATGTCAATCCGTTCAACGACGAAGTGACGACTCTCGACGAAGGCCTCGAGTTTTATGCTTTGATTACGAACATTTTTTAACAACGGATTATACGGATTGCGCCGATTAACAGGAAAGTGAAAAATGAAACGCCTCATTTTATTGTTGATTTCTGTTTTGGCTGTCATGATTGGAATTTTGATCGCCGCTTGTGAGAAGCACAAAGATCCTTTTTCCGCCCAAAACGTCAAACCGGTGATTGCCGATTTCCGTTTCAAACCGGACCCCAATTTGCCGAATATCCGCCCGGATTCATTGAAATTCAAAACCGGCACATCTTATAAATTGTATCTGAAGTATGAGGATCGGGAATTCAGCAGCTCGACGACAAAGAAACTGCAAGCGCTTTTTTCTTTTGAAAGCGGCAGCGGCAAAATCAACCACGACCAATTCAGCAAACCGAGCGACGATGGCCTGACGTTCGGCGAAGTTCCGGGAAAATTCGATAATGATCTGCTTTTTGCTCCGGGCGCTCCCGGCGTCGTGCGTTTGCGGTTGCAGCTTTCCGACGGGGTCAAATCTTCGGAAACGCAACAAGCTTCCGTGACGTTCTTTGAGAATTTGAAGCCGGTTCCTGCTTTCACCGTCCGCCTGTTGACACAAACCAATCCTTATCGTGTTGAATTCAATCCGGAGCGCAGCCAGGATCGCGACGGCGATATTGCTAAAGCAAAATTTATCTGGAATTTTGGCGATAATTCGAAGGCGGATACGGTTTTGGGGAGGTCGATTATTACGCACGAATACGGCCGCGCCGGCCAGTATCGCGTCCGGCTGCGCATTGTGGATGATGAAAGCAAGGCTGACAGCACGGAACAGTTGGTGACGACCGCCAACCAGCCGCCGGTGGCGGCGCTGACCGTGTTTCCACAGAGCGGCAAAGTGCCGTTGGAAATCACCTATAACGCCAGCGGCAGCTTTGACCCGGATGGCAGCATCTCTTCGTATCAAGTTCTCTTTGGTGACGGCAGCACCTCGCAAACGGCCACGGGAAAACACACCTACACGACGGATTTGAATTATCAAGTTATTTTGATCGTCAAAGACAATTTGGGTCTGGCCGATACCGCGAACGTTCCGGTGCGCGTGTCGACGCCGCCGGTGGCGGTGCTGAAAGTGACGCCGGAAACCGGCGGGCCTTATCCGCTGACTGTGACGATCAACGGCAAGGGTTCTTACGATCCGCATCCCGGCGGAAGAATCAGCTCCTACAATATTATTGTGACCAATCTCGCAACCAACAGCCAGAACAATTTTCCGCAGGATTCGATTACGACGACTTTAACGGCGCCGGCGAATTATTTGGTGAGCTTGGAGGTGAGAACCGCCCGCAACGCCACGCTGATCGATCGCGCGCAAATCGTGGTGCCGGCGGCCAATTTGCCGCCGGCGGCCAATTTTACTTATGCGCCGCTCAATCCGCAGCCGACGGTGAGAATCACCTTTACGTCGTCAAGCTCCGACCCGAACGCGACGGATCGCATCACCAATTACACTTGGACGTGGGGAGACGGCAGCGCGGTCGAGTCGGGGAGTAATTTGGCGACCATCACACATTCATATACCACCGCCGGAACCTATCGCGTCAAATTGGTTGTAACCGACAGCAACGGCGCGACCGGAGAAAAGGAAATTTCGCTGGTGGTGCAATAACGCAATTTTTGATTTCATTACCGATTTTCATTTTTTGCCACAAGATTTGTTATGAAAAAAACTTTTGTTATTTTGCTTTTGTTGTCGCCCGCCTATCTCGCGGCGCAGGAACCTTTTTATTATCACACGATTCATTCCAGCTCGCTGGGCGCGACATACGGCCGAACCTATAAAGGCCATTACGCTTATCAATTGTCCCGTCTCCGGCAATTGAAACTCTCCGGAATTTACGTTTTCGACGAGTACACGCAAAGCGACGGCAATCGCATCAAAGCGGATGTTTACAATATTGGCTTGCAGTTTCAATACAACGTGATACATGCCGGCAATCTTTTTTTCAGCATCAATCTGGGCGCCGGCGCATATCAAATCCGGGCCGGCGATTTGATCGGCGTCAAATTCAAGGAAACAAAGGTGAATTTCTTGGGCGGGGCGCAGATTGAATATTATTTGAAGAAGAATCGGCTGGCGCTGCTCGTCGATTACGACGCGCTGTATTTTCCGTTCAGCAAGCTCTACGAAGTGTTGCACGTGCCGACGGCGGGGTTGGGGGTTTTCTTTTAAAATGTAAGGCGTAAAACGTAAAAAATTACGCCTTACGTTTTACGCCCTATATCTTTTCCATCGTTTTCTCAATCGCAAAATAATATCTCTCCATCATTTCCGCAAGCGAAACCTCTAACAATTCCGGAATTTTCAACGAAGTTCCACCGGTGCGCCCGAGCGCGGTAAACGGCACATCGTGTTTTTGGCAAGTCGATGCAACCGCGCCGCGAAGCGCCGGCGCATACGAAATAATGATCAGCGACTGGCTTTCACCAAACAGCGCGAAATCGGCGCGATCATAGGGCCACAACTCGAACGTCGCGCCAATCGGACGCTCGGGATTCATGATGCAGCATTCCGCCAAGGCCACGCCCAAACCGCCGTCGCTCACGTCGTGCGCCGAGTGCAGCAGGCCGGTTTGAATTGCTTCCAAGCACGCAGCTTGGATTGATTTCTCCTCCTGCAAATCGATAAACGGACAATCGCCGGCGACTTGATTATGAATGACTTTCAAAAATTCGCTGCCACCGGCTTCTTCGAGATTGGCGCCGATCAGCGCAATCTCGTCGTCGTCGTTTTTGAAAAATGCAGTCGTGGCATGACGAACATCATCTAAAATTCCCAACATGCCAATCACCGGCGTCGGATAAACCGCGCGCCCCGGGCTTTCGTTATAAAAACTCACATTGCCGCCGGTCACCGGCGTTTCGAGAACGCGGCAGGCTTCGCCAATGCCGGCTATCGCCTCTTTGAATTGCCAGTAAATTTCCGGCTTGTACGGATTGCCGAAATTCAAACAATTCGTGATCGCCACCGGCCGGCCGCCGCTCACGACGACATTTCGCGCCGCTTCCGCCACGGCAATCGCGCCGCCCCGGCGGGGATTGAGATAAACGTAGCGGCCGTTGCAATCGGTTTTCAACGCAATGCCCTTGCCGGTTCCTTTGATGCGCAAAACCGCGGCGTCGCAACCGGGCGTCACCACGGTGTTGCTGCGCACGGTGTGATCGTACTGATGAAACACCCACTGCTTGCTCGCGATGTTCGGCGAGGCGAGCAATTTGAGCAAGGCGTCTTTCAAATCAGCGATTTTCGGCAAGGCCTCGGCGTCAAATGCGCGTGTGGTTTTGAGATAATCCGGCTCTTGCGCCTCGCGCAGATAAACCGGCGCGCCGCCGCCAACCACGAGACTGTCCGCCGGAATTTCGGCGACGACGTTGCCGTTCATGCGAACGCGCAACGTGTTGCCGCTCGCCACTTTGCCGACGGAGGCGGCGTGCAAATCCCATTTCTCGCAAATCGCTTCAATCGCTTTTTCTTTTCCCGGCTTGCTGATCACCAACATGCGTTCCTGCGATTCCGAGAGCATGATTTCGTACGGCGTCATCCCCGGCTCGCGCAGCGGCACTTTGTCGAGATCAATTTCCATCCCGTGTCCGCCGTGCGCTGACATTTCCGACGTCGAGCAAGTGATGCCGGCCGCGCCCATGTCCTGCATGCCGACGAGCAGCTCGGCTTTGATCATCTCCTGCGTCGCTTCGAGCAAAAGTTTTTCCGTAAACGGATCGCCGACCTGCACCTGCGGCCGTTTCGCTTCGCTTTTCTCCGAAATTTCCTCGCTGGCGAACGTTGCGCCGTGAATGCCGTCGCGGCCGGTTGACGAGCCGATCAGCATCACCGCATTGCCTTCGCCTTTTGCCACCGCATGTGTGACGCGATGATGGCGCACGATGCCGAGCGCCATGGCATTCACCAGCGGATTGTCCTGATAGCAATCGTCGAAATAAACTTCACCCGCCACCGTCGGCACGCCGAAACAGTTGCCGTAATCGCCGATGCCTTTGACCACGCCCTTCACAAGATAACGCACGCGGGCATTGTCGAGATCGCCGAAGCGCAATGAGTTGAGCGCCGCAATCGGCCGCGCCCCCATCGTGAAAATATCGCGCAAAATGCCGCCGACGCCGGTGGCCGCGCCTTGATACGGCTCGACCGCCGAGGGATGATTGTGGCTTTCAATTTTAAACGCAATCGCCAGGCCGTCGCCAATATCAACGAGACCGGCATTCTCCTCGCCGGCTTTCACCAGCAGATGCTTGCCCTCGCGCGGCAAGGTTTTGATCAGCGCCAGAGAATTTTTGTAGCTGCAATGCTCCGACCACATCACCGAGAAAATTCCCAATTCGGTAAAGGTCGGCGTGCGCCCAAGAATTTCGAGAATGCGATTATATTCTTCTTCGGAAAGCCCGTGTTGCCGGGCGAGATTGAGAGTGACTTGCGATTCGTGCATGCTTGGGGTTCGAGTAAGAAAGGTTGGCAAGTTGATGGTTATTCGAGATTCTTTTTAGGCTCATTTTCAGGTGATGATGGCGGATGATAGAATTGATAAAACTTTTCGGAGACTGCCAGGCACTTCTGCATGATCTCCAAAGCCTTCTGGGCATCTTCCTCGTTAAAGAGTGACCACGGATCTTGATAGGTTTTCTCATCGCCGTAGTCAGTCAAGAAATGTTCCTCAAATCCAAGCTCGTCAAAGAAGTTTAATGCCGTGTTTAAATCATTGAGCAACGCGTTATCGATCAGTTTTTTATCTATTAACTTCCGCAAATTGACTGCTGGATTATGCGTTCGTTCCACGGGCTCGAAGATGGCAATAATGGCTTTTCCGGCATTCTCAACCGAAAGTTGGGGGTTATCGACGCAGGAACGCCAGCGCTGCAATTGGAAATCCTGTTCTGCCTCTTTCTGAAAGCCTTTTGTCAACCGCAATCGATATTCAGCATCAGTTTGCGAGTTCATGGTAACCTTCCCACGTTATCTCCCAATGGCCTTTAGGTTGATTTTCCCATTCCCAGCTAAATTGATGGTCGAATCTTTTTCTTTCCAGCCCGGCTTGTGTAATGATCTCTTGTATGCGTTGAAGCCTTGTGGTCATGTAATTTCCTGCGTCATAAAAAATAATGCCATCCACTGCCAAATCGAGATAGAGAGATGGGAAGCCGCTTTCGAATTCTTCGGGAGTGCGCGCGGTAATGGAAATTTTTTCGGCAAACTTTGCCGCAATGGCGTGGCGTACAAAAAGAAGCCTCTCAACAGGCCGCTCCGGCAGATTTTTTACCAACAAAAAAATATCGTAATCGCTCTCTGGACTGGCGTCGCCGCGTGCCTGAGAGCCGAAGAGGACGACGGCAATCAAATTATTGCCGAAGTGTTGCTGAAAGCTGGCGAGTAGGTTTTGTCTGAAAGTTGGGTTCATGTTGCATATAATTTACACAACCAAAATGTAAAATGCCACAACAAGATAAAAATACCGAAAGCATCAAATCACCGGTTTTTTGCACAGCTTTCGCACTGACAAATCCCCCGCAAAAAATCGAAAGTATAAATTCCCTCCGCGTGGCCGTCATTCCATTGAAACTGGATGGCATATCGCCCGACCACTTCGGCTTGTCGAATATCCAAATTGCTTTGAACCACCTCATGCGCTTGCAAAATCCGCAGCGGATTCGCCGGCTTGGCGGGCGCGCGGCGCGCTTCACCGCACGAGGCGCAGGGACATTCGCGCCGCAAAAGCTCCAGCGGATAGCGGCTGATGTGCCCGTCATCCCATTTGATTTGCAGCGTCCGCGCATCGGATTTTTTCATATCTACTGGAATCATAATCTCGGCAAAAAGATTGGCTTTTTCATTGAAACCGTTTATATTATAGCTAATTTCTTCCTGCAAATCAAACACTTTTATTTGGATGAGATGAACCGTCGTGTCAAAATATCCGGAAATCGATCTCAACAAAGTGAAAACCTATTCGGTGCGCCAGCGGCTCAGTAAAGTGCATCGCGACGAGCTGGCCGAACCGTTTCACCGCGGCGATTTTTTTGAGACGTTTTATCGGTCGCTGCCCGACATTCTAATTGCCAAGGATTTTCGTGAATTGGTCGGGCGCATCATCGCCGCGCGCCGAAACGGCAAGCCCGTGATCGTCATGATGGGCGCGCACGTGATCAAGGTCGGCCTCTCGCCGATTTTGGTTGATCTGATGCGGCGCGGCATCATCACCTGCATCGCGATGAACGGCGCCGGCGTGATTCACGACACTGAATTGGCGCTGTTCGGGCAAACTTCCGAAGAAGTCGCCGACGGGCTGGCGGACGGCTCGTTTGGCATGGCGCAAGAAACCGGCGAGTTCATTAATAAGGCCGTGATCAATGGCCAGAACCGGCAACAGGGATTTGGCGAAGCCGTCGGCGAAGCGTTATTAAAATCCGGCGCCGAAGGCTTGCAGCACAGTTTGCTGGCAACGGCATTTGAGTTGTCGATTCCGGCAACCGTTCACGTCGCCATCGGCACGGATATCATTCATCAACAACCGACGGCGGACGGCGCGGCGTATGGCGAGCTGACGTTTCGCGATTTCAAAATTTTTTCGGCGCAAGTCGGCAAAATCAACGACGGTGGTGTCGTGCTCAACATCGGCTCGAACGTTTTGATGCCGGAAGTTTTTCTCAAAGCGTTGACCATCGTGCGCAACATTCAACCGCCGGTCAAGGATTTTTTTACGGCCAATTTCGACATGTTTGCGCATTACCGGCCGCGCGTAAACGTGGTGCAGCGCCCGACTTTGCAAGGCGGCAAGGGCTACAACTTCATCGGCCATCACGAAATCATGATCCCGCTGCTCGCGGCGGCGGTGAAAGAATTTTTTTAAAATGCTCGTAGTAGCCGCCTTCAGGCGCCATCGCCGTGACTAAATATTTTTAAGGAAAAAACACTTTTGAATAAACATGGCATTTGTCGACTTGGAATTAACTTTACCCATCGGCTTCCCGATCCTCTTCGCCACTATCAGCGGCGCGCATCTTTATGGCTTTCCTTCACCGGATAGTGACGTTGACGTGCGAGGCAGCTTTGTCTTGCCACTCGACGCTTTACTGGGTTTGAAATCAGTGGATGAAACCGTTACCCGCACGTACCAACACGAAGGGCGGGAGGTGGATTTCGTCGCCCACGACGTTCGTAAATTCGTGCAGCTCATGCTGCGCAAAAACGGTTACGTGCTCGAACAGCTTTATTCGCCGTTGGTGGTGCAGGGCGGCGCCGCTTTTGAAGAGCTGCGTACGCTTGGCCGCGGTTGCATCGTGCGCCACTTGGTGCATCACTATCGCGGCTTTGCGAACAACCAAATGGAGTTATTGAACAAGCAAACTCCGCCTCGACTGAAGGATTTGCTTTACGTCTATCGCGTGCTGCTCACCGGCATTCACGTTCTGCAAATCGGCGAGGTCGAATCAAATCTGCGCAATTTAAACGCGCATTTTCGCTTGCCCGACATCGACGATCTCATCGCCCGCAAAACCACCGAAGGCGCGCCGCTTGCCGCCGATGAATTTGAAATGCATCGCAAACGCATCGAAGAATTGTTTGCTCGCCTCGAAAACGCCTTCGAGAAAAGCGCACTGCCGGAGCGAGCAACCAATTTTGACGCCTTGAATGATTTTGTCGTTCGCATTCGCAAAGAGATCGGCCTTTAATCAGCATTAAAGGCAGGTACAAAAAACGTAAAATTTAGCCATGTGAACCCAGAATAAAAAACCGCCCACAGAAACAGAAATCCCACAGAAATTAAGCGTTTTGAATTTAATTCAGTGGGATTTCCAATTCAGTGGGCGAAAACTTCAAGTAGCTAAGAATATTAGGAAAAGTTTCATGTTTGAGTTTTGGGAAACCAATCTCATCTACAAAGTCGTCGCCGGCAGCCAGGCGTATGGCTTGGCGCGAGAGGGCAGCGACGTCGATATTCGCGGCGTGTGCATTCCACCCAAGCACTATTTGCTCGGCCTGAGCGAGTTCGAGCAATACGAAAGCCCGGCGCACGACATGGTGATTTTCGCGCTGAAAAAGTTCTCGCGCTTGGCGCTGGCCTGCAATCCGAATATCATCGAGATTTTGTACGTCGAGCCGCCGCACGTGCTCTTTATCAACTTCCTTGGCGAAAAATTGCGCGCGGCGCGAGACATTTTTCTCTCCAAACGCGCGGCGGAAACCTTCAGCCGGTATGCCATCGCTCAGTTAAGGCGAATCGAGCGGCATCATCGCTGGATCGTGGCGCCGCCGGCTGAGCCGCCCACGCCGGAAGCTTTTGGCGCGCGGCCTCATCGCGGCCGCTACAAATTTCCGGATAGCGACGCCGAGCGCGCCTATCGCGCCGCGCAACGACATTGGGACAATTACCAGAAGTGGAAACGCGATCGCAATCCGGCGCGCGCCGAGCTGGAGACAAAATTCGGCTATGACACCAAACACGCGATGCATCTGTTAAGATTGCTGCGCATGGGAAAAGAGATACTGGCCCAGGGCAAAGTTCACGTTTTGCGGCCCGACGCCAAATGGCTGCTCGAAGTGCGCGACGGATTGCTCGGTTATGAAGAATTGCTGGAGCTGGTCAAACAGGAAGAAGCCGAGCTTGCCGAGTTGACAACGCATTCACCGCTGCCGAAAGCGCCGGATGGCGATGCCGCCGAAAAACTGGTGGTGGAATTGCACGAAAAATTTTTGTTATGATTATTCCCGAAGGGAAACCACGCGAAAAGGCCTCGATGCCGGTAATAACTGTTTGGTTGTTCACGAGTTTTATCGCCGGCGTGACGGCGTTTTCACCCCGCCCAGCAGGGTTGCGCCGAATCATTTCTTCGTGAGCATCGGCGCGGCGGATGATTCCGGGGAGCACTTCGATAACAACGCTTTTATTCTGATTTTTGCTTTTCATCCCAATCGCGGCTTCGCGCTGTTCGGCCTCTTATGAACCTACTCTTTTTGTTAAAACCGTGTTGGAAGAAAAATAATCAAGACGTGCTGAACCGTTCTTGCTGTCGTCAAAAAAAACATTTCCAGAGAAAAACCGAAATAATCGCTGGACAACTTTTGCTCAATCTTTTTTTCGGCGGAACTGTTGCTCTGGCACAAACGCCGGCGCCAAGCGTCGGCGAATTGATTTTAAAATTACGCGCTTCAGCGTCATTATCCAAAACTCATACAGGGAGATATGTAATCAGCTCGCCGGCGGTTGCCGCAAAACTACAAAGATTCGGCGCGCACGAAATAACCGCATTGTTGCCGGAAAATGCGCCGGCGGAATTGCAATCGTTGCTGTTGGTGCGTTTTCCCGAGATGCCCGTCAAGCTCTCCGCTGCCATCAACGATCTCAATCAATTGCCGGAAATTGAATACGCCCAGCCGAATCACGTTTTCAATGTCGCGGCGATTCCGCCCTCGAACTCTTCAAATCATCTCGCAGCAGAGCTTCCGAACGATTCGCTTTTTGCTTCGCAATGGGCTTTGCAAACGCTTCGCGCCCCCGAGGCCTGGCGTATCACGACCGGCGATCCGAATATTCTCATTGCCGTCATCGACACCGGCGTGGATTTCAAACATCCGGATTTGCAAACCGGAATTTGGATCAACGCCGGCGAAGATTTGAACCGCAATGGCAAAGTTGACGCCAGTGATCTGAACGGCATCGACGACGACGGCAACGGTTTCATTGATGATTTTCGCGGCTGGGATTTTACCGACGCGCCGAGTTTTCCCGACGGCGGCGATTATCGCGAACCTGACAATGATCCCGCCGATGAAAACGGCCACGGCACGGCGGTGACGGGAATTATCGCGGCCACAACGAACAATCGCCTCGGCATCGCCGGACTGGCGCACGGCTGCCGCGTGATGGCGCTGCGCGCCGGCACGAGCCTGGGCTTGCTCGAAGAAGATGACGTCGCGTCGGCAATTGTTTACGCGGTGCAGAATGGCGCGCGCATCATCAACATGAGTTTCGGCGACGTGGTGGTCTCGCCGATGCTGCGCGACATCATTCGCTTTGCGCATGGCCGCGGTGTCGTGATGGTCGCTTCCGCCGGAAATTCCGCCACCGACACGCCGCATTATCCGTCGGGATTTTCCGAAACGATTGCAGCCGGCGCGAGCACGCGCAACGATCAACTGGCCGGCTTTTCGAATTTCGGCGCGACCATCGACGTTGTCGCGCCAGGTTCGGAGATTTGGACGACCGCGCTCGGCGGCACATACACTCGGTTCGGCGGCACCTCGGCCTCAGCGCCGTTTGTTTCAGCGCTCGCCGGTTTGCTGTTGTCACGTTTTCCAAATTGGAACAATGAAATGATCCGCGCCGCACTGACAAATAGCGCGCGCGATCTGGGTGATCGCGGCTGGGATCGCTTTTACGGCGCGGGACGCATCGACGCGGCAGCGGCTTTGCGAATCGAGCAAAAGGCGCGCGCCGAAATTCATGCGCCAACGATGGACGCCGGTTTTTCCGGCGGCGCGTTGCTGATTCGCGGCACGACGCTCGGCGCTTTTGCTCGCGGTTACGAGCTTTCTTACGGCCTCGGCGATGATCCGCAAACATGGACTGTGATCAGCCGCACTGAAAATCGTCAAGTTCTTGCCGACTCGCTCGGCGTTTGGCCGTTGGCAAATTTGCCGGACACCAGCTATACTTTGCGCCTGCTTGTTGCGCAGCAAAACGGCCGCAGCGTCGAAGATAAAATTCGCATTTTCCTCGACCGCTCGCCGCCGCGCTTCGGCAAAGTGAAAATGACGCCGATGATCGACGGCAATCTCCACAGCGCGTTGATTGAATTTACCACCGACGATCTTTGCCAAAGTGTTTTGTGGTGGCGACTGAAAGGAAGCGCCGGCAGCTACGCGCCGTTGTTCTCCAATTATTCGAGCAAAATCCATCGCCTGAATTTTTCACAGCGGCTTGCCGCCGGCGAGATCGAATTTTTTCTCGAAGCCGTCAATCGCGCCGGATTGAAACAGGCGGATCATAACGAAAATTACGTTTTGCAGTTGAGCGAGCCGCCGATTAACACCGCCGCATTTGTCGAAGTGACTATGCAAGCCGCCGGTCAAACTGCTGAGGCGCTACCGGCCGGTTGGTTGCTGAATCGCGCGAGTGATTTTAACGGAAATGGCCGCGGCGAAATCATGATGTCGGTTTACGATCAAAATGGCGACGTCGGGCCGCTGGCGATTTTCGAGCGCAGCGAAACTGGCTTCGCCAAACGGTTCGTCACCGAGCAACTCGGCATTCCGCGCGATTTCGGCGACGGCGACGGCGATGGCCGCCTGGAAATTCTCGGCGGCGTTGGGCCCAACAGTTTCATTTATGAAGCTTCGGCGCCCAATTCTTTTCCCAATCAGATGGTCTGGTCGGACACGAATGATTTTTGGGCGAGCCGCTACGCCGATCTTGACGGCGATGGCCGCGGCGAAATCATTGGCCGCCGCGGTGATCACTTTCAAATTTTGGAAAACATTCTCGACAATCAATATCAGCTTGCCGCTTCGTTGCCGAATTTTACCGGCGGCACGAATCTCACCGGCGTGCCGCATAGCGAGATCGGCGATTTCGACGGCGACGGCCGCAAAGAAATTCTTTTTGGCGACTACGACGGCGATCTGTATATTTACGAAGCAGCCGGCGATAATCGTTTCGTCGCGACGTGGAGCGACAGCCTGCCGTTGATCGACAGCATCGATTTCATTCGCAGCGGCGATTTTGACGGCGATGGCCGCATGGATTTCGCCGCCGGCTGCCATTCCGATCCCGAGCTGAACGCCGAGCACGAGTTTGACGCGCGGCATTGGCGGTTTCGGATTTATCGCGGCGTCGCGGACAATCGTTTTCAGCCGGTTTGGGAGCAAGCGTTCTTTGGCTTTCAACCGCCGAAAGATTTTGACGCCGGCCTGGGCGCTGGTGATGTTGACGGCGACGGCCGCGACGAGCTGTTTCTCAATCTTTTTCCGAATGCGTACGTCGTTAAATTTGAAAACGGACAAGGAAAAGTCATTTGGCACTATCAGCCGGCGCGCAGCAACACGACAGTGGCGGCGAATTTGGATGGCGCCGGCCGCGCGGAATTTTATTTTTCCGATGGAAAAATTGTTCGCGCCTTTCAACCGCCCGGCCCGCAAACCGGCGCGCCCGCTCCCAGCGAAGTCATGGCGCGGCCGCTGGATGCGACGCGCGTTTTGCTCACTTGGCGGCCCGTGGCGGGAGCGGAAGGTTATGCGATTTATCGCGGTCGCGGCAATGAATCGCTGCAATTTTTGGCAACGAAAACCGAAACCAGTTTTCTCGATTCGCTTTTAACGACGGAACAACTTTATCGCTACGCGGTCGCCACGTTTGACGCGCAGCAACAACCGCAAATCGGCCCGCGTTCGCTCGAAGTGAGGGCGCGGCCTTCCAAGCCGCCGGCAGTGGTTTCGGCGCATTTCTTCGCGCCGCATCATGTGGCGGTGCAATTTGACGAGCCGATGCACGAAACAATCAAACAAACCGCCTTGTTCAATTTGAGCCAAAGCGAAACGCCGGCGCGCATCAATCTCGCGCCGGAAAGCGTCGCGCTCAGCCGCTCCGCCGCCGAGGTGATTTTGTCTTTCCCGCGCTTCGATTTTGCGCCTGGCGTTTATAAAATCCGCGTTGAGGGCGCCGAGGATGCGGATCGCGTGCCAATAAACCAAAAAAAGAGCCGCGCTGTTTTTACTGTTGCGAAAGAGCCGTCACGTTTTTATATTGTTTCAGCCGCTCTTGAGTCGCCGCGGCAAATTTTTGTGCGGTTCAATCTGCCGGTTGAAATTTCCAGCGCCACACAAACTGGCAATTATAAATTCAAAATCCTTGACCGCACGACGCCAAACGGTATCATGTTGGCGAATGCCTCTCCCGTTGCCGGCGATGCAACCGCAGTGCGGCTGTCGTTGGCTGATGGTGCGCTTGGTCCGCTGGGAAAAAATCACGTTCTCGAAATTTCCGGCGTCCGCAGCGCTTCCGGCGATTCACTGCGCGCCGGCGAAGGCGACGTGATTGGTTTTGCAATGGCCAGCGCGAATTTGAATCGCGTGCTGGTTTATCCGAATCCGTTCGTTTCGACGCAGCACGACATCATCACCATCGCCGGCTTGACGCCGCACGCTTTGGTGAAAATTTTAGACGTGGAAGGCCGCGTGCTCGCGACGCTGGAGGAAACCGACGGCAACGGCGGCGTCGCTTGGGACACGCGCGACGCGCGAGGAAATTCAGCGCCGTCGGGCGTTTATCTGTGTTACGTGACCTCGGGAACGCAAACGACAGTGACAAAGTTTGTGATCGTGCGATGAAAGTTAACAAAGAAAGGATTGTGAAATGATAGCCATAAAAGGTTTATATGATGGAGAACGTATCGCACTACTTGAGCCGATACCCAAAAAGCAGGCGCGGAAAAAATCTTTGGTGGTTATTACATTTTTAGAAGAGGAGAAAGTGCCTCGCTCAACCCAACGCGCCGTTAAGGAACTCGTTGCGAATAAACTTTTAGACCTTGACAAGGTGCTAAGTGAAATTTAAGGCCACACCGACTTTTGCCAAAGCCTTCAAACGGCTTCGAAAGAAATATCGTAATCTGGAAGAGGATATCAACCATCTACGGGTTACATTGATCAAAAATCCAATTGCCGGTATTCCACTCGGAACTGGGCTTTACAAAATCCGTCTTGCGAGTTCCGATATGGCAAAGGGTAAAAGTGGCGCTTTTCGAGTGATTTATTATCTGTGGCTTGGAATCGACACGATTGTCTTGCTCGATTTATATTCAAAAGGAGAAAAGGAGGATGTGCCAGTTTCTGAACTCAAAAAAATTCTAGCGAATTTTTTATCAAAATAGAATAGGAAAGGAGGCGGAGTATGCTCGTCGTCGGCTTAACCGGCGGTATTGGCTGCGGCAAATCGGAAGTCCGCAAGCGTTTGCTGAACGCGGGCTTTACGGTTTTGGATGCGGACACCCTGGCGCGGCAGCTTTCGGAAACCGATCCGGTGATTATCAGCGGCATCAAAAAAGAATTTGGCGGGAACCTGTACGATGCCGGCGGTCATCTGCAACGCAAAACTCTCGCCGCAATTGTGTTTAACGATCGCAAACAACTGGAAAAACTCAACGGCATTATTCATCCGCGCGTGATCAACGCGGTTGAGCGTCAATTGGAAGAATTGCAGCAAAAAGGCGAGAAGATCGCCGTCGTCGAAGCGGCGCTGCATTATGAAGTGCACTGGAACGAAGCAATGGACGTGATGGTGGTCGTGAGTGCGCCGATGGCGAAGCGCCTCGCTTGGGTCATGCAGCGTGACGGCGTGGATGAGGCCGCGGTGCACCGCCGCATGGCGAATCAAATTCCGCTCGAGGAAAAAGTCAAACGCGCCGATTACGTCATCGAAAACAACGGCGATCTCACTACGTTGGATGCGGAGGTGGCGCAACTCATTAATTGGCTCAACCAACGCGCACCCGAGAAATAATTTTAAGTAGAAAATTTAAAATTGTTTTTATGAGCAAATCCGCACAGCCTCGTATCATCTCAGCCTCCCGCCGCACCGACATTCCGGCGTACTACGCCGACTGGTTTATGCGCCAAGTCGAGCAAGGGTACGTGGTTTATCCGAACCCCATGAGCTTCAAGCCGGTGTGGCTTTCGCTTCGCCCCGAAGATGTTCTGTTCATCGTGTTTTGGACGCGCAATCCTCATCCGCTTGAAAAACATCTTGATCGTTTGGACGAGCTTTATCGCCGCGCCTACTATTTTCATTTCACCATCAACGGCCTGCCGAAAACGCTAGAGACGAACAACCCGCCGGTGGATTTTGCCGTTTCGACTTTTCTGCGCTTAGCCGAACGTTATCCCAGCCAAGTTTTTTGGCGTTACGATCCGATTGCGTTGTCCGATCTCACGCCGCCGAGTTATCACGTCGAAAAATTCGGCCAACTGGCGGAACGCTTGCGCGGGGCCACGAAGCGATGCTATTTTTCGTTTGTAAGCTGGTATTTAAAAGTGCAGCGGAATTTTGCGAAAGCGACGCGCGAGCACGGCGTTGAATTTCGCGACGCCGCATTGCAGGAAAGATTGGAGATCGTGCGCCAACTCGCGCCGATTGCGGCTGCGAATGACATGATACTCTATTCCTGCTGCCAGGATGCGCTGTGCGAGATCGATGGCGTCACCAAGTCGCGCTGCGTCGACATGGAAACGATTCGCAGCATCGCGCCGGATCGTTTCCGTAAACTCCGCGCCACGCCGACGCGGGAGGATTGCGGCTGCTGCGAAAGCCGCGACCTCGGTTACTACGACAGTTGCCCGCACGGCTGCATTTATTGTTATGCGAATTTGAACCGTGAGAAGGCAAAAGCGTTTTATGATGTTTATTTGAAAAATCACGCGCTGCCGTTTGATTGAATTTCAACTTTATTGTTTGTGGGTAATAAAATTTTCTCCAGATCAAAGCCGTTTGCTCTACTCATTGAGTGGTTTTGCAGATAAGAAAGTGGCCAACAAAAATATGGAGTAACTGTTATGTTCGGCATGAGCATTGACACCACGATTGCGCTATGCGTGGCCATTGCCTTCGTCGTGACGTTGCTGATTGCGGCGGCGATGCTTCCCAAGCATACGCGCAAAAGACGGGAATTTCGCCGGCGCGGATTATCATAGATTTTGCCGGCACATTCCGCGTTTTGAAGCATTCTAAAAATTTTGCCGCTTCGAAATTTTTTCGTCATCATCTCTTTCATTTCCTCGCCTCGACTCACCGATGAATTTTCAAAAATTTATCTTGTAATTTTCATCTCCTCTTTTTAATATAAAATGAGGCGAGATGACGCCTCGATTTTTTTATCATTCATCCGCCTCAACAAAAAAGGTCGATGCTCTTATGCCTGCTCAACGCGAAGTGATGACGCAAAAAATTATTTTGTTGTACAACATGGACTCGGGGTGGCCGCGCGCCGATCAAAAAGAAGTCAGGAAGCTGGCTGAAAAAATGCTCAATGGCTTGCTAAGACATGGTTACGAAGTCGAGCCGATAGAAATTTACAAAAGTTTGGAGGCTTTGGACGGTTATGATCCGCTGGAATGGCTGGTTTTTAATTGGTGCGAAGGTTTTGAGGCGATGCCGTGGTCGGATCACTTGGTGGCGAAAGAGCTGGAAGCGCGCGGTTTCGCTTTTACCGGATCGGGGTCGCGTACGCTGAAAAAAAATCTCGACAAATGGCGTGTTAAACACGCTCTGCGCGCCGCCAGAGTTCCCACGCCGCCCAGCCGCGTTATGAGCAGCGAAATCGAAACCGACGAATGGGAATTTTTTCCGGCCATCGTGAAACCGGTGGAACAACACAGCAGCATCGGCATTACCTGTCATTCCGTCGTTGACAATCGCGCGGCGCTGGCGCGGCAAATTCGCGCGGTGTACGGCGAATTTGGGCAGGCCTCGCTGGTCGAAGCGTTCGTCGACGGCCGGGAGTTCCACGTCGCGGTGTGGGGAAATCGCAAGGTCGAAGCGCTGCCGCCGGTCGAATTGGATTTCTCCGCTTTCTCGAACGCTCGGGAGCGCATTTATACTTATGAATGCAAATTCGTGCGCGGCTCACACGGCATGATGAGCATCGACTGGTACTGTCCGTCGCCGAAAAATACCAAGCTACGCGCCAAGATCGAAGCGGCGGCGGCGGCGGCTTATCGCGCGTTCGGCTGCCGTGATTACGCGCGGATGGACGTGCGCCTGTGGAATGGCCGCCCGATGGTTGTGGACCTCAACACCAATCCGGATTTGCATCCCGAGTCGGTTTTTCCGATGGCGGCGGAAGCACTGGGCTTGAAGTACGGCGAGATGGCGGCGCGTCTCGTCGAATTGGCGATGCCGCGATTGAAACGCAAACGCACGCTGCAAAAATCCCGCGCCAAAGAGCTGGTCGCGGCGATCTGATTTATTGAAACGCCGTAATCACCCACCGAATCTGCATCGGTTTGCTGATTTTGATTTCAGCAATGCCGACCTCCGACGCTTTTCCATCAATTTCCAGCCTCCAGAATTTTTTCTCCCGCGGCGAGACGATGAAACCGGCGATACCGTTGACGAAGCGCCGGGCGAAATCCGCATAATTCATTTTGAACAAACGCTCCATGAGATCGCGCGCCGGCGTGCCGGTGGGAACTTCAACGTCGGCCTGCAGCGAATTGCTCGAATCGGCGATGATTTGAATTTGCACGCGAACCTTTTGAGCCGCGGTTTGCGTGTCTTTGCCGGCGCTGTTTTTGTTCAATGCAAGGGTTGTGGCAGCAATTATGATGATTGTCATGCCAAGAAAAATTTTAATAAATTTCATTTTTCCACTTGGTTTGCGGCGAGGTGTTTTGTTTTTTCGAGCTTCGATGACGTGAGATAAATTTACCTCGCCAATGTTAAGTTAAAATTTGTCATTTCGAGCGCAGCGAGAAATCTGCTTCAAAAGATTCCCTGCGGGCGTAGCCTCCCTTCGGTACGAATGACAGTTCGAGGGGAAGTTAACATTGTCAAGATAAAACCGTTGCTGGGTTACATGCCACACCTACGGTGTTTTCGTGATTCTATTTGAGATCGAGCTATAAACATAGCACTCCCTACGGGCGTAGCCTAACGGAGTTGAAAAGCCACGACGCGCTCGAGCCTGGTATCCTCGGCTTTGTAGACGACGCCTCCCGCTTGCGGGATCAACCTTTTATAGTTCTGCATTAATGAAGACATGCCGCCTTCGCCGAGCTTGGCGAGGATTTTGTAGTGTAATATTGTTTTGCCGATCATAGCCTTTCCATATCTTTTTTCCATATCTTTTTTTAATGCGACACTTGAATTTTAAGAAAAAATTCTATATTTTTCAATAAACGCGCAATAGGAGCAAAAAAATGAAATTCAATCGCATCACCGTTCGTCATGATCAGATGGGTGGCGTGCCTTGCATTCGCGGTCTGCGCATACCAGTCGCCACCGTTGTTGGTATGGTCGCCAATCGTATGATCGAGGCGGAGATTCTATCCGCTTTCCCTGATCTTGAGCCGGAAGACATCCACGAAGCGTTGTTGTTTGCCGCTCAAGCTGTGCGCGAACGCCAAATACCGGTGATGGAGATGGCGTGAGATTCCTCGTCGACAATGCCGTATCCCCTTATGTTGCGCGGCTTGTCCGCAAACGGGCACGATGCCATACATGTTCGCGACCTTGGGATGGCCGCGTCACCCGATCCGCCAATTTTCGAATTGGCTGCGCAACAAGATCGGATTTTGATCTCCGGAGACACCGACTTTGGCGCGCTCCTGGCTTTTCGAGAATCACCCAAACCATCTTTTATTCTATTCCGACAAACGGATAAACGGCCAACCTCTCAATTAAAACTCTTACTCGCCCATCTCCCACAATTGGAAGACGATCTGTCGGCTGGATGCGTGATTGTGTTTGATGACGCCCGAATCCGAATTCGAGCCTTGCCCATTTCAAAGTCCTGAAGTGGTTTACATGCCACACCTACGGTGTTTTCGTTATTCTATTTGAGATCGAGCTATAAACATGGCACTCCCTACGGGCGTAGCCTAACGGAGTTGAACAGCCACGATGCGTCAAGCTTGGTGTCCTCGGCTTTTTACCCCGTGAGATAACGAGTCTTAGGCTGCTCCGGCATCCATCGGTATCCGATCTCATGGGGTGTAGACCACGCCTCCCGCATGCCGGATCAAACTTTTACAGTTCTGCATTAAGGAAGACATGCCCCCCTCGCCCAACTTCTCCAGAATCCGATAGTGTAAAATAGTCTGACCAATCATCGAACTTTGCCCATCTCTTGAGATCATCGCAACAACAACATTCTGCGAACTTGCACCTGACTTCCAGCGCTGAGCTGGCAAAAGTAAACACCACTTGCCAGCGACCTGGCCTCGAACACGACGAGGTATTTTCCCGCCTCCCGAACTTCATCCAGCAGCACCTGCACTTGCCGGCCCAGCACGTCAAATACTTTCAGCACGACGCGCTGCCGGCCGGGCAGCGAAAACGCAATCTGCGTCGTAGGGTTGAACGGATTCGGGTAGTTCTGCGAGAGTGAGAACCTGTCCGGCACCGCAGATGTTTTCTGCTCATCAACTCTGGTCACGGCACCACCGAGATTGTAGAGAACAAAGAGCGAGTCATCAAATGTCGTGATGGCAATGTCGGTCATGCCGTCGAGATCAAAATCGCCGGCGATCATCGCCGACGGCTCGCCGCCCGCAAACGGCAAGAAGCAGTTTGTCCTCTCGGTAAAACGACCGGACCCGTCATTCAGAAAGAGGGTAATCCCTGACGTGTTGAGCGTCCGGTTGGCGGCGACGAAATCGAGGTCGCCGTCGTTTTCATAGTCCAGCGCTGCGATGGCTCGGGTGTTCCTCGTCGGAATCGGCTCAGCCGTAAAGGTGAAATTCCCCTGGTTCCTGGCCAGAATGCACTCATTCTCGTTCGCGCCGGTTGCCAGCAAATCCAAATCCAGGTCTCCATCGAAATCTTCTGCTAGGATGCTCGAAGCAGGGGTGAGATTGCCCGTTCCCAGTTGAAGCTGGTTAACTGTCCCACCAAGAATTATACCCGGGCATGGAAGGGAGCCGACCCCAAAGAATTCGATGATGTCGTTAATGAGAATGAGGCGTGGCGGAAGCGGCGCCAAGGTCAGTGCCGCCACTTCAAGCGCGCCGTCACCACCAAGGTTCTTTACAACCAGGTCCACCATGGTGGAACGAAGCGTATCGGGAAGATTGTTGCCCGCCCGTTGGACGTCCGTGCACAGGTCACGTCCCCCTTCATGCACGAGATACCCAAGCCAGCTTGCGGTGGGAAGAAATCCATTATCCATGGTCAAGGCAACGGTTCTCCCCTTGGAGAGCCGCGGGCCTGGCGCGATCGATCGTACTCTTCCCAATGTCTCAACAAAATGACCAAGAGGGAATCCGCCGATACCGTCACCCCAGAATACTGCGACGATATTCGCATCGCAACCTACGATCAGGTCAAGATTGGCGTCCTCGTCGAGGTCAAAGAACTCCGCCACCACCGGCCTGAACCCGCTCATCGAAATTGTGCCCGAAAGCTCGAACGACCGTGTGCTGAAGTTGTTATGGTACAGCCGGACATTCTTGTTGTCGTAATCAGGAATGGCAAGACCATCGGCGAGAAGATTATCGAATCTGCCCGCGGCAATTGAAAACGGCGTTCCCGGCAGGCCGAGCTTGAACGCCGCGCCAAATATGTCAAACGGCCTCGGTGTGCCCTCGACCGCGCCGATGAATGGACTCACACTGTCACGCGGAGCACCGTGGAAATCCACCCGAACTGACGGTATGGGAATTCCGCGAAGATCACCATCCTGCGACTGGCATGCATCAAGGCGGAGGCCGAGGGAATCGACGACAAACTGGATTTCCTTGTAGACTGAGTTGGTATCCAGTCCTGTCGCCGTTTGGTAAGCATCAAGGGTCGGGTATATAACGCCGTCACGAAACACCGCCCCGCCATGAGCGCCGCCAGTAAAAAAAATGATGTTATAGTCGGAAATCAAGCCGTCAGTCCGGTTGCGGCCAAAGTCGAAGACCAGTGAGAAGTGTGGGGTCGGTCCGTACATAAAGATGTTGTTGACGACGGTGCAGTTGACCGCCTGGAGAATCAAATTATTCACGCCCCCAAAAGGTGTGGGTGGGGTTATTATCGTGTTATGCACGACTTTCGTGTTTCGCGATGTAACTTCCATTCCAGTCGTACTAAAGCCAATGTTGTTCATAATGATATTATTGGCAACGATAACGGAGTCGGCAATGACTTGAGGCTCAATCCCAAGGATTCTGATTCCGGTAAAATTTCCTCCTCTCGCGTTCATGACAATGTTTCGTTCCACCAATCCAACTGTTGCAAACAACACCGCGATACCGGCACGTGCCTCAATGCCCCCGGTGAAGTCAACGCGGTTTCTCCGGACTGTCGCGTTTGCGGCGGCAACCTGTATGGCCGTGCCCCCGCCAAAGCCGGCGAAGACTTCGTTGTCCTCAACGACGACGGTCCCGGCGCGCGGCCCGGCGCCGTTCTCGATGGACACGGCCCAGCGAATTCCGGAGAACCGATTGTTCGTGATCGTGGCTTTGCTGACGTTCTGGGATCCGCTAATTCCGTAGTCCGTACCCTGACCTATGTTTGAACCTCTATTGGGACCACCGAAGAATCTGCATCCCGTCAGAACAAAATCGTCAATGACTGGGTTGGTCTGCGCCTCATTAAGCCGGACGAGATGATTGCTGAACAAATTGAGAGAATCCACGTGCCGGAAGGTCAGGTTGCGCAGGGTGACAAAATCGAGCCGAACGGAGACCAGGCTTGGATCCGTCGTGGCAAGATTGCTTCGGTTCATTTCCAGAATGACGTTGCTGACATTGCCGCCGCTGGCCTGGTCGGGCTGGAACGTAATGCGATTCGCTGCCGACAGTCCCGTAACCACACTGTCGAGCAAGAGCACGGTGTTGTTGCCGCCGTTACGGGTGTAAGTGCCAGGCCGAATATTGAAAAAGGTCGGGCTGGAGACGCCGCGTGCTTTTAGCGCATTGGCAGCGTCCTGAAGTGTGGCAAAGTCGGGGGTGGTGCCGCCGACGGTAAAAGAACCGCTCAGCGGCTGCGCCAATGCGGTGATGCTGCAGAGGCAGAGCGCAAAAATTAAAGTGAGGATTCTGTGCATGGCAATTTTCTCCTCGAGGTTTTATTCTGTCAAAACTGCTGGGTAGAATCGTAGCGCAGGCATCCTGCCTGCAAACTTTGAAGAATGAATGGAATTTTATCATGCCCGGCTGATTGCAGACTGGAAGTATGCGCTACCTCACCAACAGCAGCTTGCGTGTTCCTGCAAAATCTCCAGCTCGAAGGCGATAGAAATATACTCCGCTCGCGACCGGCGTGCCGGCATCATTGGCTCCGTTCCACTGCACCGTGTAACTGCCGGCGGGCTGCTTGGCCTGTACCAGCGTCTTCACTCGTTGCCCCAGCATATTGTAGATGGTCAAACTCACCTCGCTGTTGGTCAAAAGTTGATAGCGAATCGTCGTCGAGGGGTTGAACGGATTCGGGTAATTCTGAGAAAGCGAGAATCTCTCCGGCGCCTGCCGAATATCCGCCACCGTAGTAATACCGCCGCCGAAGTTGTAGAGCACGAAGACGGTGTCGCTGGCAGCGCCGAAGCCGGCAACGGCGATGTCGGTTCGGCCATCGATGTCGAAATCCGAGGCCACGATGGCTTTCGGTACGCCGAAAGCGAATCCCGCATGGCAGTTGAATTCCGACTGGAATCGTCCGGCGAGATTGTTTAGCAACACCGTCACGCCGTTGGTCTGCAAAAGATGATTGGCGGTGACGATATCCAGATCACCGTCGCCGTCATAATCCATCGTCGCCAGACCACGGGCTTCGTTCACGCTGATTGTATCCGCTATAAAGTTTAAATTGCCCTGATTGCGCAGGCGGACCACGTCTCCAGCACCGTTGGTCACGGCAAGATCCGGATTCGCCCCGCCGCCAAAGTGGCCTGCTACCAACGACGAAGTCGGCATATAGCTGTGCGCGCCAAAGTCGAAGTCGGAATGATTGCTGAAGTGCACAAAAGGAAACCTGGTCTCATCCTCGAAGACAACCAGATCTGTCAGAACGCCGGAACCCAGTATTGCCGCAACCTCCGGCTCGTCGTCGCCATCGAAGTCGCGTCCCACCAGGTTTTTGAGAATTCCATGCAGGGTGTCGGGTTTGATTTCAAGAGGAGTGATAACAACCACGCTGCTCGCAGTTTCGATACTCAGGTTCCTGCCATTGTCATTAACGATGAAGTTCAGGAAGTTGATTGGCGGCAGAACATTATTCGGCCCGGAGGAAAAAATAACCGTGTGGAACTGCACGCCTGGAAAGTGCACACTGCCGGTATCGATGGCGACGACCTCCATGGCGGGATCCAGGGCGTCAATAGGCACGTTGGTATTCTCCGGAAATCCTCCCAGTCCGTCGCCCCAGAACACGGTCAAAAATCCGGCATCGCCGCCGGCGACGAGATCAAGCTTGCCATCTTTATCGAGATCGATAAATTCGATGGCAAGCGGCCGGAAGAGCACGTTCAGTGAGGCCAGGGGAGTAAACGACCGGGTGGAAGCGGTGTTGTGAAACAGGCGGATGAGCCGGCTATCGACGTCGGCAATGGCAATGCCGTCGCCGATGATGTTGTCGAACTTGCCGATGGCGATATCGCTGAGACGGCCGGGCACGGGAATGCGAAACACGTCGCCGAACATGGGCATGGAGCGCCGGGCGGTTTCATCGGCGCCGCGCAACGGCGGAGTGTTGCGCGCTTCGCCGTCGATGTCGAATGGCACCTCCGCCAGCGGAATGCCCAGCAGATCGGGGTCCTGTGCCTGGCAGTCGCTCAGGTGCACGTCTCTGTCAACGTGGATGAAGTCAATTTCTTTAACGACGGTATTGGTATCCTGCCCGGTTGCCTGCCATTCGGCAAATGTGTTATACGTAACGGCGTTATGGATGACGATCCCCGCGAAGAAGGCGTTTTGCACCCTGCGGGAAACAGCATTGTAATCGGATACGAGTCCGGGTGAATCCCCTTGCAGGCCAAAATCAAAAAGGAGCAATAGACCGTTGGTCGAGGGCGGCGAGTAGTCTTGGATAATATTGTTCAACACTTTGCCGTTTGGGCTATGAACGATCAAGCCTGTTGTGCCGGCGCTGGGGCCGGTGGTCACGACGGTATTGTGAAAGACTTTTGCGCGCGGCACATGCACCACGATGCCAATCGACTTCCTCGCCAGGGTGCCGGAAACCATATTGTTTGCGACCAGCACCGAGTCGGCATCCTGCGAAAGAACATCGGTGACGGTAATACCCTGGAAGAAGTCCCGGAAATCGAAAAGGTTGTGGGGCTGGCGGTTCTTGACGGTGTTCTGCTCCACGATGCCGGTATGGCGCAGCCCGACGGTAATACCAAAGAACCCGCCGTTGCTGCCTTCGAGATCGAGCAGGTTGCGCCTCACGATCGCCGTATCGCCGTTGGCATTTATTTGCGTGCCCACAGTAGCGCCGGTGCCGGTAAAGCTAAAATGCGAGAGCGTGAATTCATTGTCCTCCACGATCACTTTACCCGGAATCGGGACGCGGGGATCGCTAATCTCCACGGCCCGCCTGAGGCGCGTGAAACTGCTGTTGCGAACCGTTATGTTGGCGGAAGAAGTCGTAACGAAGACGCCACGGTCGGTGCCGAATTGCGCGGAACCTTGAAAGAACGGATTGCCCTCGAACCTGCAGTTGTCAACGATCAAACCGTCGATAGTGGAATTGTGAGAACTGGCCTCGCCCCTCAGGAGAAATACCGCCCCGGCTTGCAAGGAATCCGCATCGCGGAACGTCAGTTTGCGGAAGGTGACATAGTCGAGGCGTACAAACACCAGCGCGCTCGTGCCGTTGCTGGGGTCGTCGAAGTCGATTTCGAAGATCGTGTTGTCGACGTTCCCTCCGGCTGCGGCATCGGGCTGGAAGGTGATGCGATTGGCAGGCGTCAGCCCGGTTACCAGACTGTCGAGATCCATGACCGGCCTGGTTCCGCCGTCTCGTGTGTAAACTCCCGGGCGGAGGTTGAAAAACGTCGGGCCGGAAACGCCGCGCCGCTTCAGGGCATTGGCGGCGTCCTGGGGCGTGGCAAAATCCGGCGAAGAGCCACCGATGGAGTAGAAGCCACTCAACGACTGGCCAAGAACCGTAGAGGATAAAGCTATCGTGAGTGACAAGAAATACAACACGACGTTTGACGAGCAAGGCGGCTTGCGTTTCATTTGATGCTCCTTTTTGCGATTGGTGCGCTACCCTCAGGGTTTGAGATTTTCAAACTATCGTCTCGTGCGGCCAAGCAAGATTTGGTGAAATGCCCACCTGCGCCAGCCCGAAATCCATGATCTTCACTTGCCCGGATTTCGTCGCCATGACGTTGCTGGATTTGATGTCGCGGTGGGTGACGCCTTTCGCGTGCGCGGCTTGCAGGCCGGAGGCGATCTGGGTGGCAATCTCGATTACCCTGATTACTGATAACTGTTCACTGCTCACTTTCTTTTTCAGCTCTTCGCCGTCAATTAATTCCATCACGATGAACATCTCGCCATCGACTTCTTCGATGGCATAA
>Ga0187892_10001703_pt1 | contig 48457 bp, 42 predicted proteins | sample MA1701073metaG_FD_139345 | JGI IMG/M metagenome (GOLD analysis project Ga0187892, IMG submission 139345) | Bio-ooze microbial communities from a basaltic lava cave in the Kipuka Kanohina Cave System on the Island of Hawaii, USA - MA170107-3 metaG ...
CCGGACTGCTTCCAGGTAATCTTCCTCACTCAGCACGTCTGTTCATCAATATCCTTTCGTGTTATTTCCGGGTAGTATACCGAGGAGGCGCAAAATCCACATCTTGCTGTAGCGCCTCTATAGCTGCTTATTTGATCGGCGACCGTCTCCGGCGCGGTCACGGATTGCGACTGCCTCAGACGCTCCAACTTGTGACTCGCCTGCGTGGACATCTGCAACCGGTAGGCCGCCGCCAGCGCGGGCAGCCAGCGCACGATCTGCCAGATGATTTCGCTGAATGATCCGACATATCCGCCGAATTCACTCAGGTTGTACTGCTCGTTCAGCGCTTCATAACCGTTGCTCACGACGACATTGATCGCCCGCAGCAGCATGTAGAAGACCAGGCACCTGATGGCGAGCGACAGCTTCCCGCCCCCCATTTCGACGGCCATCCGATACAAGACCACGCCGAGAACGCTATACCCGGCGAAGATGGGAATCCCGAACGGCTGCGCATAACGGGCCAGCAGATAGGGTGAATCGGCCTCGCTGAACCCTCCCCGGAAGATCACCTGCATGATCGACAGGAAGATAACCAGACCGATCAGGAACCAGTCGGTCGGTTTAAGCCGCGCCAGCAAGCCAACTGAACGCAGCGCCAGCCACATCACTATGCTACCGGCCAGCAGGCAGGTATTGGCGGGGAAGATGACGATCTGGATGAGGAGTCCGCGCACGGATGAGTCCGGCAAAAGAAGCCCGGCCCACGGGCTTTCCACCACTGCGCGAAGAACCGACAACCCGGCGTTGGCCGCCAGCAAGCGCCAGGCGAGCTGCATTCGCCGGGCGTGGCGGTGTTCCGCCGCAATCACCAGGCACAGCCAGAATGCCAGTGCGTAAGCGATCAACGCCGCGACGGCGAGGATCGTCCCGCTGATCATTTTGGCCGGCATCCACAGGGCTTGGTGGGCTTCGTAAACGTAGCCCAACTGCTCCGCGCGATCCGCGATCAGCCAGAGGCCGGAGAAGACCGCGAAACAGAACATGACCGTTTTGGGAGTTATCCGTGTCGCCTGCATAAGCGCCGCATCAAAATTTTGATTGAAGAATGTCTTCGGTTTTTTTTCTTCAGAGCGTCGAAAGGTTGAGCGGGAAACGCCCGATCTCGCCGACCAATTGCGCGCCGATCTCGCCGCACAGAACCTGAGTAATCGAGGTCAGGCGCTCCAGGAATGGCTGCCAGTTACCGGCCTCCACTCTCTCCAGCGAACGCGCCGGAGAATTTTCAGCGGCCACGCGCAGCGCTCTGACCGCCGTGTGCTTGCCGCACAGATCGGCCAGCGCCGTCTCCAGAGCGCGCAGCCACTGTTCCCTGATTTGCTGTTGGATCCGCTGTTGGCCGGCCTCCGTTTCGCTCTCTTCGGCCACCAGCCGCAGAAAGACGCCGCGCAATCCCTGATAGACCTGCTCGTCACCGAGCGCGATCTGGCGCCGCGCATCGCTGATCGCGCGCTTGAATTGCCCTTCCGCCTGCCTCATCCGCTCGATCATCACGCGGCATTCGGGACAAGCTATCAAGTGGGCTTCGATCCGCCGCCTGGCGTCGCCGGTCGCCCCGTCGCTCAAATAATTCTCCCAATCCTGCTCTGATATTTCGTGAAACATAAAACTCATCCCAGCTAATTTCTTTTCCCTGATCTGGTCAGGTATGGATTCGAGGTTTCAATGATTTGCGCCAATCGCCTGCGCACATAAAACAACCTGGATTTAATTGTCCCGACCGGAAGTTCGAAAACCTTCGCCAGTTCTTCGTAACTTAATCCCTCGACAAACCGCAGCGTCAGTAATTCGCGATCTCCGGATTCAAGCTCATCCAGCCATTCCATCAGTTGCGAGCGGGAAAACTCTCCCTCGCTGATCATCGCCAACCCCAGCCGATCCGCATCCAGCGCGTCGAATTCGACCAGCTCAATGCGCGCTTCCTGTTTCCGGTGATGGCTGATCAACTCATTCCGCGCGATTTTGAACAACCAGGCGTGGAAATTCTCCGCCCGGTTCAACTCGTTGGCGTGCTTGTAAACCTTCAACAAAACATTCTGCGCCAGGTCTTCCGCCGTCATTTCATCCAGCCCGCCCAGGACAAAGTACCGCCGCACGCGGTTGTAAACCGCGCCGAACATCAAACAGAAGGCTTCCGCCGTTCCGTTCCGCAGAAAGTGTGCGACAGCTTGTTCTTCGTTCACTGGTCAACCTTGAAGAATCACGACCACGCCAGGTCAGTGTTAATCATCTCTGTTTCTAAAGACGCGCGCAGGAGGGCTTTTGTTCAAACGCGCTTTTTTTCAAGACCGAAGAGGCCGATTCCGGAGGTCTCTTGTTTCCAACCCCGTTGGCCGGAGGCGCCTGCCCCTCAAGAGACTGCGAACTCTGGCTGGGACCTGCTCAATCGTTCGTTCTACAATGACAAGGTTAGTAAACTGTCCTACCATCCGGCTATAGGAGAAACAACATGTCGCTTACTCTCAAATCGAATGGCGCGGATGTCCTGACAGACGTGCTGAACAATCTCCGGATCAAAGGCAATGTCTTTTGCATTACGGATCTTTCCGCTCCCTGGGCGATATCTGGTGGACCGGATCATCTCGCTCATTTTCACGTCGTGGAGAGCGGCGGCGGGTGGATCAAGCTGGAAGGCGCCAAAAAGGCTCTCCCGCTTGCGAGCGGCGATCTGGCGCTGATGCCTCACGGACACGGATACACCTTGAGCGGCGGCTCAAAGGCTAAACCCGTTCCCATCGAGCGACTGCTAAAACGAAGAACGGCCGGGCAACAAAACCTGCGACACGGCGGCGGCGGCGATGAGACACACCTGATCTGCGGCTCATTTGAGTTTGGGAATAGAGTGGAGAACCCTCTGCTACAGCTTCTGCCTCCGCTGATTCACATTCGTGGTTATCGGGGGCGCGTCAGTGAATGGCTGGAATTGACGCTCAAGCTGCTGGCCAACGAAGCGCGTCAGGCTCGTCAGGGGTCCGAAGCAATCCTCACGCGGCTCAGCGATGTTGTTTTTGTCCAGGCGGTGCGGGCCTGGATCGAAGAGCAGCCGGAAGATCAAGGCGGTTGGCTTGGCGCGCTGCGCGATCCCAAGATCGGCGCCGCGCTGGCCTTGCTCCACCGTCAGCCGGAGCGAAGGTGGAGCGTCGCCTCGCTGGCGAGCGAAGTCGGGATGTCGCGCTCGTTGTTTGCGGCTCGCTTCACCGCAAAGGTAGGCCAGGCGCCGCTTTCCTATCTCACGCGCTGGCGAATGCAATTGGCCGCCGATCTTTTACGAGATGCCCAGTTGACGGTACGCGAAGTGGCGGCGCGTGTCGGCTACGAATCGGAGCCTTCATTCAGCCAGGCATTCAAGCGGCAGTTTAGTCTCTCCCCAGGCGCCTACCGGCGCGCTCAATGAAATTCGGCCTGGCCGGTTGTGCGCCGGAAGGCTGCGGCCAATGGCGCCATCGCTCCCAGCGTTTATGAAGCTTGTGTGCCGTTCGCGGTACGCAGCCAAACACTGAACCCCGGTTGCGTCAACAACCGGGGTTTAACATTTTGCGCGACCTCATCCGGAAAAGGAATTACTGCCTGAAAGGCTGCGCCTGCGGCGATGATGATGGCAATCCACTTTTCGCCATTCCTTCGTGGAACACGACGGCTGTCAATTTTTCTCCGCTTTTAGCTGCACGCCTACTTCAGCCGGAAGATTTAGGTTCGCGGTACCAGCGTGACCCGGAGAGGTATTCTCGATCGGTTGGCTCGAGCTGGGTGAGCGAACGCCTGGGATTGAGATGGGCGCACGCGACGTGAAGAGTGTTGATCAAAGCCATGGGAGCCACATACGAACTGAGGAACGATGGGCTTGCGGTGGGGGCGATTAAATGAGCGTCGCAATACCGCGCAAGAGGCGTGGTGTCGCTGTCCGTGATCCCAAAGGTCGCGACTCCCTGCTTGCCCGCTTGCAGCGCCGCCTCGACCGTAACCCTCAGACACTGCCCGAAGCTGATGGCGATGAGCAGGTCTTTGGAGGTCAAAACCCTGACTTTATATTGCAGATGTCCTTCGCTGACGATCGGCGCCTCAGCGTCAAATCCCATCGTCGCCAGACCGTAGGCGAAATGATAAGCCAGGGCGGCGGCCAGATCCGCGCCGACAATCAGTATTCTTCGGGAACAGTGGATGAGCTTCGCCAGTTCGATGACCCGCTTTCGATCCAGACCGGATTCAAGCGCATTGAGGTTATCGAGGGCTTTGTCCAGGCTGTGATCAATATGGTCAGCGACGCTGCGCTTTTCGCGGGTCGCCGCCTTCAGCACGGTGTAGGGAGTGATCCGCGTGACGAAGTGCTGTCTGAGGTCTACGGCGAAGTCAGCGAAACCTTTGTAACCCAGGGCCTGGACGGTTCGCACTACCGTGGCGGCATTGACCTTGAATCGCTTGGCCAGCTTGCGTGAGGAAAGAAAACAGGTTTCTTCGCAGTTGTCGAGAATCGAGCGGATCAATCGCTGGCGCCGCGGCCCCAACCGCGACTGCGCCTCGGCGAACCGGGCCTCAAGAGCCGTGGTCGAAGTCCCGCGTCCATTCGATTCGGAAACCTGCTGTTTTTTCCCGCGTGGCCCGGAGTCGCTCATTTGGCAATGACCAATCTCAAATCTCAAATGACAAATGGAAAATGCTCTTCCTTCCTGATTTCGTGATCTACCGAGTGTCTCGCATCGCGGGCGCAACATAGCACGCGGCGGCGGCGGCGGGCAAGGAATAAGGGCAACACCTGTTGCTTTATTGACTTCGCGCAACACTTGATATATACCCCTGCCACAGCCGTCGGGAAAATCTTCAAGTTGGAGACTTCAATGATGCTACGATCACGAACCATTCGCTCAATCGTTCTCATCCTGACATCGCTCGCCGGCGTGCGATCAGTGGCGGCGCAGGGTCCGCCGTTGCAAGGATTCGATGACTACGTCAACAAGGCGCGCGCCGAATGGGAGGCGCCCGGCCTGGCCATCGCCATCGTCAAAGATGACAAGATCGTCTTCGCCAAAGGCTACGGCCTGCGCGAGATGGGCAAACCCGATGCGGTCAACGAACGCACGATGTTCGCCATCGGCTCGTCGTCGAAGGCCTTCACCGCCGCCGCGATCGCCTTGCTCGTGGATGAGGGCAAATTGAAATGGGACGATCCGGTGACGAAGCATCTGCCGGGCTTTGTGCTTTACGACGCTTACGCCTCGCAGCAGATGACGGTGCGCGACCTGCTCTGCCATCGCAGCGGACTCGAACGCGGCGACCTGCTCTGGTATGGCTCGGCGCTCGACCGCAACGAGATCATCCGGCGCGTGCGCTTTTTGAAACCCTCGTGGAGCTTTCGCGGGAATTTCGGCTACCAGAACCTCATGTATCTCAGCGCCGGCCAGATCCTTCCGGCCATCACGGGACAAAGCTGGGACGATTTCATCAAAGCGCGCATCTTCGCGCCGCTCGGCATGAAAGAGAGCAGCATAAGCATCAACAACCTGAAAGGCATGAGCAATGTCGCCACGCCGCACGCGAAGCTCGATGACAAAGTCCAGCCCGTGCCCTGGCGCAACATTGACAACATCGCCCCGGCGGGCTCGATCAATTCCAATGTCGTCGAGATGGCCGAGTGGGTGCGGCTGCAACTCGGCGAGGGGAGTTATCAGGGCAATCGTTTGATCGGTTCCGGCGCGCTGAAGGAGATGCACAAGCCGCACACGATCATCAACGCCGATCCGCCCTGGAATCTGATCGCGCAGGACGCGCACTTCATCGCTTACGGCCTGGGCTGGTTCCTGCACGATTACCACGGCCGCAAGATCGTCGAACACGGCGGCAACATTGACGGGATGAGCGCGCTGGTTTCGATGGTCCCGGAAGAAAAATTCGGGATGGTGATCCTGACCAATCTGAATGGGTCGCTCCTGCCCGTGGCGCTGCAATACCGCGTCATTGACGCCTTCCTGGGGCAGCCGCAAAAGGACTGGAGCGCCGCGATTCTCAAAGCCTTCAAAGCCCTCGAAGCGATAGGCAAGGAGGCCGAGAAGAAACAGATCGAAGCGCGAGCCAAAGACACCAGGCCGTCGCTGGCGCTCGAAAAATATGCCGGCGCATATCAAAGCGAGATGTACGGCGATCTGAAAATGACGGTGGAAGAGGGCAAGCTCGTCGCGCGCTACGGAAAGGCCTTTACCGGCGATCTGGAACACTGGCATTACGACACATTCCAGGCGAAGTGGCGCGATCGCATGCTCGGCAAAGGCATGATCAGCTTCACGCTCAACGCGCAGGGCCAGATTGCCGAGGTCAAGATTGACGGCCTCGGCGATTTCCATCGCGCGCCCGACAAAGCCGAAGCCGTCGCCAGCCTCGCGCTCAGCGAAGCCGATCTGAAAAAATTCGCGGGTAAGTACGCGGCTGAATCGCTGCCGATAAAAGTCAGCATCGAGATCGTCGGCGGCAAGCTGAAAGCCGTTGTGCCAGGGCAACCCGTTTACACATTGATTCCAGTCTCGCCTGCGCGCTTTCAGATCGAAGGCGCGCCCGCCGGCTTTTTCGCCCAGTTCGAGCTGGCTGAAGGCAAAGTAAAAAGCCTCACGCTCGTCCAGGGTTCGGGGCCGAGCTTCACCTTGTTGCCGGATTAATAACCCAATAGGAGGAAATATGAAAACTGCTCGCTTCCTGACTTTCAATCTTCTCTTTCTGCTGTTGTCCGCTGACGGTTTTGGACAGACGGCGTCGACGGCCAGCATCGCGGGAGAGGTCACGGACTCGAACGGCGCGGTGGTCGCCGGGGCCGCCGTGAAACTGGTTAACAAGGCTGCCGGCATCGAGAAAACAGCCGCCACCGACAACGCCGGGCGTTATGTCTTCGCGGCGGTCGAACCTGGCAGCTACGAATTGACGGTCACGGCGAAGGGATTCCGCACATCCGTGGTCACCGGCGTCAAAGCGGAAGTGACCAAAGTGACGCCCATTGATGTGTCGTTGCAGGTCGGCGGCGCCGCCGAGCAGGTGACCGTGACCGCGGGCGGCGAGGCGCAGTTGCAGACGGCGGATTCCGCCCTCGGCAACGTGATTGAAGCCGACCGGATCAAGCGGCTGCCGACGGCCAACCGGCAGGCGACCGATCTGCTGCGGCTGCAACCGCTCGTCGCGCCGGGCGGCGAGGTCTCCGGTTCGCGCGCCGATCAGAACACCTACACGCTCGACGGCATTGACGTGACCGACCAGGTGGGTTTCCGCGGCGCGTTTGCGACCGTCGTGCCGACGCCGACCGAATCGGTCGAGGAGTTCCGCTCGACCGTGGCCAATCCGAACGCGACCTTCGGCCGTTCCGCCGGCGCGCAGACGACGCTGGTGACCAAGCGCGGCCGTAACAGTCTCTTCGGCTCGGTCTACGAATACCATCAGAACGACAACCTCAACGCCAATTCGTGGACCAACAACCAGCGTGGGATCAAAAAACCGCCGCTGATTGACAACCGCTTCGGCGCTTCGCTCGGCGGTCCGATCTGGAAAGACAAGCTCTTCTTCTTCGGCAATTACGAAGGCCGCCGCGTGCCTGGCTCAACGACCATCACGCGCGTCGTGCCGACGCAGAGCTTCCGCGACGGCCAGCTCCGGTTCAACGACGGCGCGGGCAATGTCGTCACGATCAATCCGAAAACATTCGATCCGCGCAATCTCGGCGCCAGTCCGGCGATCCTCACCTATCTCAAAAGGCTGCCGCTGCCGACACCGCCGGCTTCGGCGACGGACTGAACACGGGCGGTTTTTCCGCCAATATCCCGACCACCACGCGCGACGATTACGGCGTGCTGCGGCTCGATTACCAAATCAATGAGAAATGGTCGCTCGAAGCCAAAGGCGCGTTGTTCCGCAACCTTTCGGCCACCGCCGGTCAAGTTGACATCGTCAATCTCAAGGGCGGCAGCGGCGGCTCGCAACGACCGAAGAATCTGACCTTCGGGCTGACCGGAACCATCGGCTCGAACTTTGTCAACGAGGTGCGTGTCGGACACTCGTTCGATCAATTCATTTTGAAGGTCATCGCGCCGAGCGGCGCGCCCTCCGGCTTCAACATCGCGGTCAACCTGGCGCAGTCGCCGACGGATAGCGTTCCGGCGCTCGCGCTGCTCGACGAAGCGATTGACGTCGACACGCAGCGGGCGCGCGAACAAGCGCTCGGCGGCGGCACCTGGCAGTTCATTGACAACGCCACCTGGACGAAGGGCGCGCATACGGTGCAATTCGGCGGCAACATGCGCCGCATCTCGACCTTCCACTTCCGCAACGACAAGGTGATTGGCTCGGTAGCCTATCCGGTGGCCGACATCGGGCAGACGGGCGGCACACCTGTCGCGACAACCGAACGCCCGCCGACCTGCGGCGGCGGCGTTACCACAAACTGCATCCAGGCGGCGGACGTGAACCGCTACAATCAATTCTACAAATCCCTGCTCGGTATCGTGGACAACGTCAGTTATCTGGCCGTGCGCGACGCCGATCTGAAGCCGACGCCCGTCGGCACGGGGCTGATCAATAACGCCGTGCTGCGCCACTGGGAGTTTTACGCCGGCGACATCTGGAAGCTGCGACCGAAGCTGACCGTCAGCTACGGATTGCGCTACCAATGGCACACGCCGCCAATTGATGAACTGAGCCGGCAGACGCTGCTGGCTTATAAGGACTCCGGCCAGTTGATTGATCCGCAGGATTACCTGAAGCAAAAGGCGGCGGCGGCGGCCAACGGCGACATCTTCAACCCCGACATCGCCTACCTCCCGATCAATAAAGCGCCGCAGGATGGCGTCTTCAGAATCAATCGCAAGGATTTCTCGCCGCGCGTTGCGGCGGCCTGGGAACCGGTATTCAAGGGCGGCCCGCTCGGCTTCCTCTTCGGCGAAAACAAGACGGTGCTGCGCGGCGGTTACTCGTTGATCTATGACCGCGTCAATACCGTCTCGAGCGTGGTCGTGCCGATGCTCGGCGTCGGTTTCGCGCAAACGCTCAGCATCATCAGCCCGAAAAACAGCGCCGGCCAGCCCCTCCGCGCCGGGGTTGACGGTAACATTCCCGTGCCCGTGAACACGGCGGTCACATCGCCCGTTGTGCCGGCCAAACCTTTCGGCGAGACGCTTTCGTTCACCATGGATCCGGGCATCGGCGATCCCTACAATCACACGGTCAATTTCAGCATTCAGCGCGAACTGCCCGGAAGGATGCTGCTCGAAGTCAGTTACGTGGGACGCTTCGCGCGCAATCTTTACCAGAACGTCAACCTCAACTCCGCGCCGATCAACTTCAAGGACAAGGCCTCGGGCCAGACCTTCGCTCAGGCTTTCGACGCCGTGGCGGCGCAACTGCGCGGCGGGGCGGCGGCGACAGCAGTGACTTCGCAGCCCTGGTTCCAGAACCAGCTCGGCGCGGCGCTGGGGCCGGCGGCCACGCAAACGCTGGCCGCGTTGCAGACCGCCGCCTTCACCGGCGGCAACATCAACAACCTCTGGAACACGTTCATAGATTTCGTCTCGCCACGGTCATTCAACAACCAGCAATCGCTCGATCTGTTCGTGCGAACGAGTCTGGGCCGGTCGAATTACAACGCCCTGGCCGTCACGCTGCACCAGCGACTGGCGCGCGGCCTGACCTTCGACGCCAACTACACGCTGGGCAAATCGCTCGACCAGATCGGCGGCATCCAGAACTTCGTCTCGCAGTTTTCTTCCAGCTTCAACGGCGACATTGACTACGGCCCGTCGGATTTCGACTTCCGCCACATCTTCAACGCCAACGGAGTCTACGACCTGCCATTCGGCAAAGGCCGCTTCAGCGCGGGGAAATACCTGAATAAAGTGATCGGTGGCTGGCACATCGCGGGCATTTACCAGGCCTTCAGCGGCGGGCCGTTGACGGTGGTGCAGGGCACGCAGGTTTACGGCGCGGGACTGGTCTTCGGCGCCTCGACCGGCGCCATCCCGACCGGCAGCCTCGACCGCGACAACAGCGTCAAGAGCAGCGTGAGCGGTTCGGGCGGCGTCGGCACGAGCGGCAACCCGGCCACCAAAGGCACGGGGCTGAACCTCTTCGACCCGCTGGGGAAACGCATCATCGTCTTCGGAGGTAACAGTGACAACGGCCCACTCAACGATGCGTGGGCATTTGATCTCGACGGTAAAACCTGGACGAAGCTTTTGACTAAAGGCGACACGCCTGCGCCGCGTTTCGGCTTCGATGCGGTCTATGATCCGGTCGGTCATCAGATGGTCATTTACTCAGGACAAGGCGCAGGCTTTTTCAATGACACCTGGACGCTAAACCTAACGAGCTTGGAATGGAAAAACGTTTCGCCGGCATCGGACAGCGCACGTCCAAAGAAACGTTACGGTTCGGCAGCCGTCTTCGATCCGTCAACGCGCAGCCTGGTTTCTTTCGCTGGTTTCACTTCGGAAGCAGGCCGTTTTCAAGATACACAAAGTTTCGGTCTGACCGCAAACACCTGGACGGATTGGACTCCAGCAGGCAACAAACCCCAGGTGCGCTGTTTACTGACGGCGGCGTTTGATTGGGCCGGACGGCGAATGATCATTTATGGAGGACAGCGCAACGGCCCCCTCGATGACATCTGGGCGTTTGATTTAACAACGCGACAATGGGCGGATTTGACATTTCGCCAACGCAGGTCAATTACCTGATTCCAGTCGGCACCTCTCCCGGACCGGCGATGGTGACTCTGTCCAGTGGTGATGGCTCGACAGCAACCGGGACGGTCCAAATCGCTAATGTCGCGCCGAGCCTCTTTTCTGCTAATGCCAACGGACAAGGCGTAGCCGCAGCCATCATCCTTCGCGTCCTGAACAATGGCTCGCAGATCATCGAGCCAATCTCCAATTGGAATGCGGATTTGAACCGCTTCGTCGCTACACCGATTGATCTAGGTGAGGAAGGTCAACAGGTTTATCTGGTCCTGTTCGGCACCGGCATTCGTTATCGCAGCGGACTGTCAGGACTGACAACGTCGATTGGCGGCACGGACGCGACAGTGTTATACGCTGGAGCGCAGAATGATTACATCGGTCTGGATCAAATCAACCTGTTACTGCCACGTACTCTGGTGGGGCGCGGTGAAGTTGATGTCGTAGTAACCGCCGATGGTATAACCTCCAACACCCTTCGTGTGAGAATCAAATAGCTATTAGAACTCCGATAGATCAAGGGGCTTGAAAAACAAGCCTGACTACGCTCGTGGAGTTGCCTGTAGGGTGTGGCGCGGGTTCTTTACCCGCGCGTCACTGGTGTAGGCTGTGCGCGGGTAAAGAACCCGCGCCACATTTCCCGTACACGCATTCGCAAACGTAATATGATCTAGAGTTTATTTTCTCGCCCCGGAATATTCTGCACACTGATCACTATTCACTTGGTAGAAGGTAATCAAACTACCAGGTATTCCATTCGTCTTTCGGCGAAAGACACGAAGGATCTTATAGGCGCAGAAAGTGCGTTCTTCGGTGTGGTGTGCCTAACTCACTGAAAGCCTTTATTTCCAGGCTTGCCACTTGTGCGAAGGCGGCCTTGGCATTGTGGTGAAAACGAAGCTTATGAAAAACCAAATGATGAAATTTACATTGTTGTTATTAGTTACTCTTACCGTGATCGGTATGGCGTCTTCAGGCAAAACTTTTACTCCCTCATCATTCGCTGACAGTTATGGAAGAAGACCTGACGAGATCAACATGCCCGCGCCGGAGCTGATCGGCGGTCCCTGGATCAATACCGCTGATGGCAAGCCAGTCAATCTTGCCAGTCGACGCGGCAAAGTAACCATTGTTGAGTTCTGGACGTTCGCGTGTGGCAACTGCCAAGCAAACCTGCCTGCCTACGCAAATTGGCAGAAACAGTTTGTAGATAAAGATGTAGCCGTCATTGGCGTGCATACGCCGGAAACCGCCAGTGAGCGCGTTACCGCCAACGTCGTGAAACGCGTTAAGCAGCTCAGCATTACTTATCCCATTCTGGTGGATCAGGAACACACGAACTGGAATCGCTGGCAGGTCGAAGCCTGGCCAACAGCCTATCTGGTGGACAAAAAAGGCCGCATTCGCTACCGCTGGGTGGGTGAGCTGAATTATCGCAACGCGGGCGGCGAAGTGAAGATGGCGCAGTTGGTGGAACAGTTGTTGAAAGAAGACTCGATGAAAGCCGGTCAATGAACCCTTAACGACGAGGTTTTCAAATGAAACGACTGGAGAAAAAATATCCGCTGGCGATTCGCTGGTTTCACTGGATCAACTTTCCGGTGCTGATGACGATGATCTGGAGCGGGATGCTGATTTACTGGGCGAACGACGTTTATCGCATCGGGTTCGGCGGTGTGACGCTCTTCAAGTTCTTCCCGGAATGGTTCTACCGCACGTTCAATTTCAGCCATCGTCTGGCGGACGGCATGGCGTGGCATTTCTTTTTTATGTGGCTCTTTGCCCTCAACGGATTGGCGTATGTGTTGTACACGGCCATTTCGGGTGAATGGCGGGAGTTACTTCCGAACCGGCATTCGCTGCGCGAAGCCATTCAGGTCACGCTCTACGATCTGCATCTGAGCAAAATCCATCCGCCCCCGCGCAAATTCAATGGCGCGCAGCAGATCGCGTATACCAGCATCATTTTGATGGGCGCCGGCTCGTTACTCACCGGGCTGGCGATCTACAAACCCGTGCAATTTTCCTGGGTAACTTCGCTGCTGGGTGGGTATGAATGGGCGCGCTTTGAGCATTTCTGGCTGACGATAGGTTACGTCGCCTTCTTCTTCGTTCATCTGGCTCAAGTGATTAAGGCGGGCTGGAACAACTTCCGCGCGATGGTCACTGGATACGAGATCATTTCGGTTGAGACGGCCACCCCGCAGAAAGGATTCAGTGAGCGAACAAGATAAACCATTGACTGATGGTGAAACGACCGTTGAAGAACTGCTTGGGCGAGTCAGTGGTTCTCTGGCCACCGTCTCCAATGACGAGGAAGTTGCACGAGAGATGCGGCATCTTTCACGTCGCAGTTTTTTGTGGGGTGCAGCGGCAGCGACGGCAGGCATTGGCGGTTGGCGCTGGCTGGCGACGCGGCGCGCGGACGATGGCATCGCGTGGCCGCTGCGCCGCGCGCACGAAATCAACGAACAGTTGGCGCGCGATTATTTCAGCCGGATGCGGCTTTCTCCCTCCTTTCCGCGTGGGCTGGCGAAAGAACCGCGCGCCAATGGCGACATCGGTCTGGAGGACGATCTGGATGCGGCGAGCTGGCGGCTGACCGTTCAGGGGCTGGCAGATGAAGATGCAGATGAGCGGGAAGACGATTTGCAGTTGACACTCGATCAGGTCAAAGCCTTGCCGCGCGTTGAGATGGTGACGGAGTTGAAGTGCATCGAAGGCTGGAGCACGGTAGTCCATTGGGCCGGCGCGCGCTTTGCTGATTTCATCAACACGTACCGGCCCGCGACCCAAAGCGGCAAACCGCCCGATCCACAACGGAAGCCGGAAGACCTGGTTCGGTACGTCAGTCTCGAAACCGAAGACGGCAGTTATTACGTCGGACTGGATATGGAAAGCGCCCTGCATCCGCAGACGCTGCTCTGTTACGAGATGAATGGCGCGCCGCTCACCCCTGAGCACGGCGCACCGTTGCGGCTAGTCATTCCGGTGAAATACGGAATCAAGAATATCAAACGCATTGGAACAATTCGCTTCACTGACCGGCGTCCGGCTGATTACTGGGCTGAACGCGGCTACGACTGGTACGCGGGCCACTAACCGTGGCCATCGCGGGCCATCCCTTGCGGCGAGGGTTTCGCCACGCAACTGCTAAAAAAACATAGGAGATTTCAGATCATGCAGAAACAGATTAAAGCTTTATTTCTCACAGTAGCTCTGCTGCTTATTCCAGCGACCCTTCCGGCCTTTGCTCAGGAAAAAATGAAAAACGACAAGATGGAGAGCAAAGACAAAATGAAAGACGACAAGATGGAGAGCAAAGACAAAATGAAGGACGACAAGATGGCCGGTGATCAGGACAAGATGAAGGATGACAAAATGGCTGGCGATAAAATGAAAGACGACAAGATGGCTGGCGATAAGATGAAAGGGAAGAAGAGCAAGAAGGATAAGAAGAAAAAGAGCGGGGACAAGATGGCTGGCAAAATGGAAGAGAAGAAGCCTTAATCCGCCAAAGGCGAAATGAAAGAAGGCGGCCAGTGCCTTGCACTGCGCCGCCTTCTTTCATTTTCCGGCGCCGTCTATATTTAATGGCGAACTGGTTGCAAGTTTCATCCTTCACAAAACTCTCTGAGATTGATGAGCGTGAAGGCGATCAGTTTAAAGCCGAGATGACGTTTCTGCTTGGTCTCAAACCGTAAGAGCAAGCGTTTGAATTTGTCTTCCCAGGCAAAGACGCGTTCGATGGTGAAGCGCACCGCATAGAGCACCGCATCAAAGAGGCGCGGGCGGCCACGTTTGGGTGTTTGGCGATTGCGTGCGAATACGCAGAGACGACCCGGCGAGGATGAATGACAGGAATGCTCAGGAAGCCTTAGCGTTGTTTTTTGTCCGTTTGCTAAACAAACCCCATGCAGGCGCGCGGGGCGTCTCGAAGGTTGAAGTTCAGGTGGACGGAGGCGAGTGGCGCGAGAGCGCAGCCAGCGCGCGCCGCTGTCGGGCCTGACGTGGGTGATCTGGCGCTACGACTGGCCGTTTCAGAAGGGCAGGCACACTTTCACGGCGCGCTGCTACGACGGCGACGGCGCGCCGCAGATTGTTGAAGAAGCTCCGCCGGCGCCTTCCGGCGCGAGCGGGTTGCACAGCAAGAGCGTGATGTTCTGACAGAACACGCGGAACGGTTTTTAGCGGTGAAATTAACTGAGTTCCAAAGGTTGAACAATCCCGCTGGCAGTCTGACTGGAGGGAAGCATCTGGCAAGACCGACCGGACACTGACCATGTCCGGTCGGTCTCGCCAAAACTGTCTGAAACTGGCTTACCGGTCGTCCGCATCGCGCGGGACGGAGGCCGGCACTGAGGGGCGCACGAACGTCACCGAGCCGCTCAGGACGTAAGCGCGCTGGAAGGGCGCAAAGCGGGGCGCGAGCAAGCCGTCGTTGATTTCCCGCGTGACCGCGAAGCGATTGAATGCGCTCGGCGGAAGGTACAAGCGCCGGTTTGACTGACCGCCATCCGAGAAACCGTTGATGTCCGCTTCGACAAAGGAAATAACGCCATCGCCGTTCTGATCCACTCTGGCGATTTCCTGGGCGTAGGACAGGAACAGCCGCATGCCCACGTCAGTCACATCCGGCCTGAATGACTTCACGCGCAGGAAGGCGTTGTACAGTATTTCTTGATCCAGGGCGCTCGGAATGAACCGATTGCGCGTTTCCCGCTGTGCCGGGTTGATGGCTTCGGTGCGATCCGGGTCGCGGGGATTGTCCGGGTTGTCGCCGTGAGTCGCCGTCGTGTTTCGCACGCCAGCGGGGCCTGAACCGGGAATCACGGATTGAAGACCGTATTGCATCCCGGCCGCAAAGGTTCCGGGAACGCCGCCGGTGAAGGGCAGTTCGTAGTGCGGGAAAATCCAGTTGGTCCCCGAATTGAACTCCCAGTAGGCATGCACGTCGCTCTGCTGTTGGGCGTTGAAGGCGCCCATGCTGACCGGATGCGGGACGGTGTTGGGCTGGCGCGCCGGGTCCGGAAAAACATCGTTGACACTGCCCAGGCGCGGCGCGTTGCCGTCGCCGGTGAAGATGTTGCCGACGACCCGGTTGTTGCCACGGCCCAAAGCGGCGATGGCGTTATAGTCGGCCTGCGTCAGAGTGCCGAACTGCGCCGTGCCGTCAGCGCGCGGCGGGGCGACGCGCGGCACTCGCAGGTCGCTGATCATCCAGCCTTCGTACCAGCCCGACTCATTGTTGATCACGAACAGTCCGGAAAAGTCCATGAACACATCAATGAACGCGCCGGGATCGTTGGGATCGGTCGGCAACCCTGCCTTGGGTTCAAGCACGACTCGGACGGCGCCCAGCGTTGACAAACCGCCATTGGCGGCGTTGGCGGCGGTCTGGATGGCCGTGTCGTTGATGCCCGGAACGACGCTGGTGAAAACGTTGGGTTGGAAACGGTTCGTCTCCAGCAGGTAATACTGGAAAAGTTGGCTCGGGTCGTCGGCCTCGGCAAAGGCGGTCAGCGGCTCATAGCTATGCGGGCGCGCCGCCATTTCAATCAGCCGCAATTTCAACAGCGCGGGCAATTGGCGAATGTCTCCGCGCCGGGCAAAGTCATCCGTTTCATTGCGGCGTCTTTCCTGGCGCGCGGACCTGGCTTTTGCACTTTGAGGCCCGGTTGCCTGCTCCCGCGCGGGGCGCGTGCTTCGTTCTTGCGTGGCTTGCGTGGAGGGTCTGCTCCGTTCCTGGGCGGAGGTGTCGTTACCCGTGAATACCGCCAAGCCACATATCAACAGCGCCAGCAGGGAGACCGGCACGGCGATGCTTCTTTTCCTGATTGTCATTTTCTGAACTCCTTTTTTGATTTGTTGTTCGCTTCTCGCTTTTGCGATGCCGCCGATAGCGGTTTGCAATTGAATGCGACCAGGTGTCAGTAGCCCGACCGTGAGGGAGGGTTGGGTTGCCAAACCCTCCCTCACGGTCGGGCTACTAACACGCCGCACGCCACTGAAAACCACTGTAACCACAAAGCAGACGGACTTTCTCCGCGCTGCTTAATCACAAAGCAGACGGATAAGCCCTCACGGCAAAAGCATTGGCCTATTGAGTTCAACAATCAGGAGGCGGGGAAAAGTTCCCGCGCGGAATAAAAATAGAAATTTCTGTCCGGGAATAAACATGGCAACCAAAGACATTCATAATCGGGGGGAGCTGTCAGCATTGGCGACTTTCCTTCGAATTTCCGGAAGCGCAAGGTCCACCGTCGCGCTCACGACCACTGAGTGAATCCAAAAGCATATATTTTCATCCGAATGATGAATTCGCCCATCAGCGAGGCCGATAGTCGAAGGGTTCAATTTGAAGCGATAGCTCTGCCCTTCACAAAATCCCTTTACAATACGGCCAGGCATTTGACTCATCGTCCTGAGGATGCCAGCGATCTGGTTCAAGAGACCTATCTACGCGCCTACCGCACTTTTCACAACTTCACTCCAGGAACTAATTGTAAGGCATGGCTGTTTACCATCATGTATTCCGTCTTCGCGAATAAATATCGCAAAGAGCAGCGGGAACCTGAGTCTGTTTCCATCGAGGAATTGGAGGAAAAGTTCCATCGCCTCCTGGCGACGGTGGAATGGGAGCCACATTGGGCGCTCACCCTGCGAGAGGTCGGGACTGAAGTAGCTCAGGCGCTCAACCTGCTGCCCGAAGGGTTCCGTTTAGCAGCGCTCCTGGTGGATGTGGAAGAGATGTCTTATGAGGAGGCAGCCGCTATTATGAATTGTCCAGTGGGGACTGTGCGCTCCCGTCTATTTCGCGCGCGCAAGTTGTTGTTTCTGGAATTACAACAGTACGCTTTAAAGAAAGGTTACGTTCAAAAGGCGAAACAATAAGAATGCCGCCGGGGACCCGACATTTTAAGGAAGAGATGCAGGAACTGCTGGATAACCGGCTGAACCGCGAAGCGCGTCTTGAGGTGGAGCGGCATCTGGAGTCGTGCGAGGAATGTCGTCGGGAGTTCGAGGCTTTGCGTTGGACGAAGCAATTTTCCCGGCGACATTTCGCGCCCGAAGCCGGGCCCGCGAAACTGGAAGAAAATATTTTGAAGGCGCTGGCCCTTGAAGACCGCGACTCCAGCGCCAAGCCAATCATCTGGCGCCGACAACGGAGAGCGATTCTGGCTTACGGGTTCGTCCTGGTGGCGGGCGCCGTCCTGGCGCTGTCTTATTTCATGCTCCGAACGGCGCATCGGAAGGCGCCGGAGGCGCCCGCCGAGCCGGCGTCGTTGCTGTCGGCGGTAGCGCAGGATTATCGAAATTACAAAGTTGAAAAACTCCCTCTGGCGTTGCAGACCGGAGATGTCAGAGAGTTGGAGAGGTTTTTCTCCGAGGGAGGCGTCGCTTTCAACCCGCGGGTCTTTGATCTGGCAATGATGAACTATCATTTAGTGGGCGGGCGAGTCCATCAATTGATCAATCGCCAGAGCGCGCTCTTCGTCTACCGTGGAAAAGATAACCAGATTCTGCTCTGCCAGATGTATCCGGGGCAGGCGTCGGAACTACCGCCGCCAGGCGCAATCTTGCGTGAAAACAAAGGAATTCGATTTTATATCTACCAGGTAAATGGCCTGACTCTCGCTTTCTGGCAGGAGGGATCTGTCACTTGTGTGTTGACTTCAGATATTCCCACCGAAGAAGTGGTCCAACTCGCTTTTGCTAAGGGTATGAAGATTTAGTTCGGGTGTGTCCCACCTGACTAACCGGAAATTCAGCTAAAACGCTGTAAAGAAAAGACATAACTCGATTTCGGGGATTCCAGACCCCTCCAACGAAATAAGGCTGAACCCTCTCAGAATAAAGGGTTTAAGCCGATTCGCCGTTAGTCAGGTGGGACACACCCAAATAAACACATATGAGGATTTCCCCCGTGTGCGCCCATTGAAACTTTCTTGACCGTGGGAGTGGTATCCCCGACGCAAAATCCATTCCTTGACGACGCAATATCGCCAATACTTCATCAGGGGAGCGATAGATATATGGCAGGATGCGGCGTAGTCCCTTGACTAGGGCTTCACGATTTCCATCTCGCGGTTCGGCAAGCGACACGCAAACACACGAATTGGGTCCACTCGCTGTATGATTGCGTCTCTCAGTTATTTTGTTCAGATGGATTGGTGGGCGTCCTGTGGAAAGGTCGTCTCTGATCTTCTTCTCCATTACGTTGCCTCTGATAATTCGGGGCCGCGTTTTTCAACCCTGCGCCAGCAAAGAATGGCTGATCCAAGCAAGCGGAAGAATCATAGGCACCAGCCTGCTACCATAACTTCCACAAGCATTCCCGTAGCGTAGTGAGATTTTGATCATACAACCATCCGCATCCTCGATTCCAGAAGAAAAATGTTTCCACGGCCAAGGCTAACGCATGACGCTCGATGCCGGAGCTGTCGCGCCAAATCTTCAAGGTCGCACAGTCGCACAACAATCTTTCGGTCTTCACTACAGGCGAGACGGGCACGGGAAAAGAGGTCGTCGCGTGGCAGGTTCATCGCGCCGGCAATCGCCCCGGGGCTTTTCGCGCCGTCAATTGCGCCGCAATGGTCGAAAGCCTGCTTGAGTCCGAATTGTTCGGGCACGAGAAGGGATCGTTCACTGGCGCACATGCGATGAAGAAGGGATTATGGGAAGAGGCCGCAAACGGCACGCTCTTTCTCGACGAAATTACGGAAGCATCACCGGCGACTCAAGCTAAGTTGCTTCGCGTCTTGCAGGAAGGGACGTTCCGGCGCGTAGGCTCAAATCAGGAAATCAAAGCCACCGCGCGCATCATCGCCGCGTCCAATCGCAACATTGAAAAGGCCATCAAAGAGGGCATCTTCCGAGAAGATCTGTTTTATCGCCTGGGAGAAGTGTTGCGCGTTCCGCCGCTGAGAGAGCGGATTGAAGACATCCCGCTGCTCGTCGCGCATTTCTGCCAACGAGCGGGCAAAGGCACGATCATTACGCCGGAAGCGATGGATGCGCTGCGCCATCACAAGTGGCCAGGGAATGTGCGCGAACTCGAGAGCGTTATCAATAAGCTCATCACCTTCTCCGGCAGGCGCATCTTTCCCGAAGATGTCCGGCGATACATTCAGCCCGCCAAGCGTAGGACCTCCGATCTGACACGAGATTTTCTTCGGAGCTTGATGAACGCTAACCCACTCGAAGACTGGCCGACGATGCCCGAGATCAGAAAGAGATATGTGGTTGAAGCTTTTCACGAGATAGGGCGTGAATTTCAGGTCGCCAAGACTCTCAACATGGATTACCGCACAGTAAGCTCGATTCTGCGGAAAGAGAAACTGCTCCCGCAGGAATTGCGCGATGACGCCGGCATGCCGTTGTTTCCGGATGACGACGCCAACCAAAATCGGTAAGCGCGCCGGATTATTTGCAATTTCAGCTATGTTTCGCCAATTTCTCATCACTCTTTCGTTTGCAGCCATCAAACGAGATTCACATCAGTTGTCATTGGCGCTCCAACACGCGTCAAAATTTCGGGTATACGGTTCAAGTGGGTTCGCGGGCGTGGATAGTTCGTTAATCGTGGGAGGTTTTGTTATGCGAACTCTGCCGATCAGCTCTGCGCCACTCGTGGCTCGCGCTTCATTGTCCCCGGCGCGAATGGTCGTCGTTTGCGGCAACCAGGCCTGGACATTGGGCGTACATCTGGCTGTCTGTTTCGATAGCGAATTCATTGCGCCTCCTGTAGGTTGATTTGCCGGACTCGCTCCTGGTCGACAGATGTACCCCATTGATGTCGTCGGCGGCGCCGCTCGTTCAGGCCATGATTGATTATGAGTCAAGCCAGCAATTTTGGCTGGACGATGCCCGCCACGTCCGTCAGACGAAAATCGCGTCCCTGGAAGCGGTAGGTCAATCGCTCGTGATCGAAGCCGAGCAGGTAAAGCAGCGTGGCATGCAGATCATGCACGTGGACGCGGTCTTTGACGACTGTGAATCCGAGCTCATCAGTTTGGCCGACGGCGCCGCCGCGCTTGAATTCGCCGCCTGCCATCCACATCGTAAACCTGTCGTGGTGGTCGCGGCCGCGCAGGTAATTGTTTTCGGGTTCGTTCTGGATCATCGGCGTGCGGCCGAATTCGCCGCCCCAGATGACGATCGTGTCGTCGAGCAATCCGCGCCGCTTCAAATCTTTGACGAGCGCCGCCGACGCCTGATCGGTCGCCTTGGCTTGCGCCTTCACGCCCGCGACGACTTCTTTGTGATGGTCCCAGGCTTCGTGATAAAGCTGCACAAAGCGCACGCCGCGTTCGACCAGCCGCCGCGCCAGCAGGCAATTATTGGCGAAGGAGTTCTTGCCGGGTGTCGCGCCGTACATCTCCAGCGTCGCGTTTGACTCACGGCTCAGATCCATCAACTCCGGCGCGCTCTCCTGCATGCGATAGGCCATCTCGAAAGAATTGATCCGCGTGGCGATCTCAGGGTCGCCTTCGAGTTCCAACGAGTGCTCGTTCAGCCGCTTGAGAGCATCCAGTGAACGGCGCTGCGTCTCACGCGTAATACCGCGCGGGTTCGAGAGCGCCAGAATCGGATCCCCTGATCGTCGAAACGCTACCCCCTGATAGACCGTCGGTAGAAAGCCGCAGCCCCAGTTCGACGCGCCGCCGCTGGTCCCATTCGCCGAGGAGAGCACCACGAAACCCGGCAAATCCTGCGATTCGCTACCCAAGCCATACGTCACCCACGAACCGAAGCTCGGCCGCCCGAACTGCGCCGATCCCGTGTTCATGAATATCTGCGCCGGCGCGTGATTCACGGCGTCCGTGACAATGGATTTGACGATGCAGATGTCGTCCACGACCGTGGCGAGATGCGGTAGCGCCTCGGAGAGCTCCGCGCCCGACTGGCCGTGTTTCGCAAACTTGAACTCCGAGGCGTAGAGCGCCGCGTCGGGCGCGAGGAAGACGTTCTGGACGTTTTTCAACAAATCGGGCGGCGGAACCGCGCCGTCGAACTTAGCTAACGCGGGCTTATAGTCGAACAAATCCAGATGTGAGGGGCCGCCCGCCTGGAACAGATAAATTACGCGTTTGGCTTTCGCGGGGAAATGCGGCGGCTTCGGCGCGAGAGGGTTCTGCTGCGCGCGCAGATCGTTCTTGAGCAGCGAAGCCAATGCGATTGAGCCCACACCGACGCCGCAGTCTTTGAAAAAATGGCGGCGGGTGATCAGCTTGCGGCCTTCATGAATGAGTTCGGTTCGGTAGTTCATTTTCGCGTAATGACCTCATCGAGATTGAGCAGCACGCGCGCGACGATCGTCCACGCGGCGACCTTATGCAGGTCAACTCCCGCCGGCAGATTCTCCAGATCAGCCGTCGAGACATAAACGGCCATCGCCGTCTGACCGTCGAAGTTTCGATACTCGGTTTGCAGCAGCTCCAACAATTCTTTCTCTTCAAATTGATCGGGGCGACGCCCCGCGCAGAGCCGGAAGGCGTAACTCAACTTTGACCGGTCGTCCCCGCCGCCTTCTTTCCAGGCGCGCAGCGCAAGTCCCTGCGCCGCTTCCATAAAGAGTTTGTCGTTCAGCGTAGTCAGAGCCTGCAATGGCGTGTTCGATCGGACCCGGCGCGGACAGGAGACATCGGCGTTCGGGGCGTCGAACGTCGAGAGACTCGGATAGGGCACGGTGCGTTTCCAAAACGTGTACATCGCGCGGCGATAGCGATCTTCCCCTTTGGCGTCGGTCCAGGCCATTGCGCCGCCGAAGCCCATGTTGAGCACGCCGTCCGGGATCGGCGAAAAGACGGGCGGCCCGCCAATCTTCCGGCTGAGCAAGCCGGCGGCCGCCAGCGCCTGATCGCGCACGACTTCGGCCTCCACACGAAGTCGCGGCGCGCGCGCCAGCCATCTGTTCGTTGGATCTTTCTCCAACAGTCGCGGAGTGACTTTCGACGATTGGCAATAGGTCGCCGAGTTTACGATCAGGCGATGCAGCTTTTTCAAACTCCAGCCCTGGTCGCGAAATTCAATCGCCAGCCAATCCAGCAGTTCGGGATGCGAAGGCGTTTCGCTGCGCGTGCCGAAATCTTCGGGCGTCGGCGCCAATCCTTGCCCGAAATATTGCTGCCAGACGCGATTCACGATGACGCGCGCCGTAAGCGGGTTATCTTTTGCAGTGATCCAACGAGCCAGGCCGAGCCGATTGCGCGGCGCGTCCTTCGGAAATGGATGCAGAAAAGCCGGCGTGTCCGGGGTGACCGCAACGTCGGGCTTTCGCCAGTCCCCGCGTTTGAACAAATAGGTCGCGCGCGGGGTCGAACGCGCGGCGAGCGTCATCGTCGTGACGCCGTATGGCCAGTTCTTGATGGCTTCGTCAATCGCTTCGCGCGCGGCGGCGCTTTGCGGATCAATGGAGATGAAATGTGAAAGCGCCTCTCGTTGTTGCGCCTTCGATCGCTCGGCCGCGGGAATCGAGAGAATGCGCCGGACTCCGGCGGGCAAGGGGTCAAAAGGCGGAACCGGCTCGGTTGTGACGGAGAGCCGGAAGCGCCCGGTGATCTGCACGCCGCCCGCCATATGCGCGATCGTGAACGCGAGGTTTGTTCCACCATCGAAGCCAAACGGCGTTTTCGCGGTGAAAACCAGCTTGCGGTCCTGATTGCGTCGGACAGGCCCGGCGTCGGAACTCCACCCGCTCTTCGGATCGGCGTCGAGCGCGAGGGCAAGCGCCGCGTCAGCGCGTTCGAAATCGGCTTCGGCTTTTGTGAAGAGAATTTTTTGCGGCCCTGCTTCAGTTCCGGGCGCCGCATTGCTCCCACTTGCCGGACTGGCTTCCAGCGCAAAATCGGTCAAAACGAGCGCTCCGGTTTCAGAAACCCCGGGACCGTTGCGGCGCAAGCAAGGATCGGTCAGCAATTCCAGGCGGACCCCGGTGATGTTCTTCAGATCGGTTTTCGATTTTACGAAGAATGCGGCTTCCGGGTAACGATAGGACTCCACGCGCACCGAGCCGTCGTCGAGGCGCTCTTCGATCTTGGCGCGGGACGAAAAGAAGTCCGTGATCGGCAATACCCGCCACTTATCCTGGTACAGGCGCGCCCGCGATTCCCAGTCGGCGTAGCGCTTCATCAGTCCGGAATCTTTCGCGATCCACTCATCTTCGATGCGTGCGATGCGCCCCTCGATCTCCGCGCGTTTGGCGGCCAGGTCCTCGCTCGTGACTTCCAGATATGGCTCTTCATCACTGTTGAGAAAGGCGTAGAACTTGTAATACTCCTGGTGGCTAATCGGATCGTACTTGTGTGTGTGACATTGGGCGCAGGCGATGGTTAATCCCAGAAACGACTTGCTGATGGCGTCCACGCGATCGATCAATCCTTCCACTCGGAACTGTTCGGGCTGGACCGAGCCTTCTTCATTGCGCATCGAATTGCGCAGGAAGCCGGTCGCGATGCGTTGCTCCAGGGTCGGCGCGGGCAGCAGGTCTCCGGCCAGTTGTTCGATCGTGAATTGATCGAAGGGCTTGTCGTCATTGAACGCCCGGATGACCCAGTCGCGATAGGGCCAGATCGAGCGCGCCTGGTCTTTCTCGTAACCGTTTGTGTCGGCGTAGCGCGCGACATCCAACCAATGGCGACCCCATCTTTCGCCGTAATGAGGGCTGGCCAGCATGCGCTCGACCAGTTTTTCGTATGCGGCAGGGGAATCATCGGCCAGAAATTGATCAATCTCTTCCAGGGTCGGGGGCAGGCCCGTAAGGTCCAGGCTGAGCCGGCGAACCAGTTCCGTCCTGGTCGCTTCCGGCGAAGGGGCAAGGCCCTGCGCTTCCATACGCGCGAGCGTGAAACTGTCGATCGAGTTCCGTACCCATCCGGCGTTGTTCACTGGCGGGAGCGCGGATTTAATCGGAGGCGCAAATGCCCAATGCCGCCGACCATCGCTCTGCGTGGCCGTGGCGCCGACTCGCGTAACATCGGTAGAGCGATTGAGCGCGGCAATCAAAGCAAGAAGAAGAAAGGCAAGGAGTTTGCCTTGGCGAATTCGCATCATTTTCTTCCAATTATGGATTTATGGATGAGGGTGAATCGAGTCGACCCAGTAAACTTCATCCGGTGCTTCCACGGGTTCAATGTCTAAATTGACGACGACCGGTTCCTGCCCGCTACGCACCAGAACACAACTCAAAATCTCGTCTGTCTTCAAGCGTCATGAATCCTTTGCTGACGCGGACTTCGTATCCGGCGGCTTTTTCCCAGCGATGCTGCTGCATCCGGGCATGGATCAAGGCCGCCAGCGGCTGACGATAGTATTGCAACACATTCTCGACCTCATCCTCGTCTTTCAGATACGACCGCAACCGCTCGACAACCTGCCCAGATAATTTGTAGAGCAGATCGGCTTGCTCGTCGTAACAGATATCGTCGTAATCAACCAGCAGGTGAACCAGGTGATCTTCCAATCTGAGCGGACGTTGTCCCGTAGCTCCGCTTCGCAATCTTTCGCGGTCATTACTTTGCAAATGATGAATCAGTATGTCCTGAGCGACTGGCTGATAATGAATGTTGGCGGTGTCCAGATCGAAATCCTCGAAGCCAGAAGTCACTTCACCTTGAGCGCACTAGAAAGCGGGTAACTATAGATCACGTTCTTGAACGGCGTGGAACGCGCTGCGCTTTCGACCTGCGGCGTGGCGGTCAGTTCCAGCCCCAAAATCGGCTTCAATTCGTTGATCGCCCGCACACCCGCGCTGGCGCGATAGCGATGCGATTCATCCATCAGCAGCACCAGATCATCCAATCCGGCCAGGTAATCGAAATAGCTCTGGCCGATGTATTCCGACAACCGTTTGATCCGCGGCGCGGCGCCACCCCGTACTTCGCTGTTGATCTTCGAGATATTGAAGATGTTGATGTGAACCTTGCCCTGCCAGGCGAGTCCGGCGAGTCCGGGCTGCGCGCGCAGCTCATCGCGCACGCCTCGCCCGCTTTCGTAATTTTCGCCCGTGATGATCTCCGGCGGGTTGTTGGCGAATTCCGCTATGCCCTGCAAAACGTACTTCGGCGTGTTCGGCGTGAAGTCGCGGATCAGTTTGTTGTAGATCGTCAGATTCGGCGCCATCACGAAGAAATGCCTGACGCCTGCGGCCAGATGCAGATAGGCGATGAACGCGCCCATCAATCGCGTCTTGCCTACGCCCGTCGCCAGCGCGAAACAGAGTGAGGGGAATTCACGCTCGAAATCGGTCACGTTGGGGAACTCCGACCGGATGGCTTCGAGAGACGCATTCAAATCGGCGTCTTTATCGAGTTCGATCAGTCCGACGACGCGGGCGAGGATTTCCAGGCTGTCGCGTTGCGGCGGGCGCAGACTCAATCGCCCGCTGATTGCATTGACGTGTCTATTCATAGCTTCAGAGTTGTTGTGAGGGGTCGGCGGCGTTAAAATGCGGGGCGTTATGATTGCTCAACAGGAATTACAAAATTTGCTCGGTTTGCCGGATCAGGAGAAGCTGCTTCTGGCGCATCGTCTGCTTGAAAGTGTGGTCGCCAAAACCAACGGCCAGTTTGTTGCGACAGAGGCTCAAACTGGCGAATCCCAAACAGCCGAGCCAGCCGATGCTCCGTCGCCTTCGGCCCAAGTCTGGTTATCAATGGCCGGAATGTATTCCGGCGGCCCATCTGACACGGGTGAACGCGCTGACGAAATCTGCGCCGCCGAAATCAAACGCTATAGCGGCTTTACCCTCAAAGAAGAGTTGCCCGATTAATGAACGTCCTTTTAGACACCGGGGTTGCCGTTGCGCTCTTCAATCGCCGCGACTTACGTCATCAAGAAGTGCTCAACCTGATGCAACGTACTCGTGAAGACGTGCTTTTCCCCGTGCCCGCGATCACTGAGACCTTTTACCTGCTGCGGCGTGATGCCGGCACGGAGGTCGCGGCGCGCTTCGTTTCGACCCTCGCAGATGAAAACCTGCTCCTGGAAAATCCTTTGCCGCAAGATTATCAGCGCGCCGCCGAATTGATACGCCAGTATGCCGACGCCAAGCTCGACTTCGTTGACGCCATAATCGTCGCCATCGCCGAACGACTGAACATCACGCGCATTCTGACGCTCGACCAGCGCGACTTTCGCATCGTTCGCCCTCGCCATTGCCAGGCATTCGAGCTATTGCCCTGATCCATCGCCATCCATTTCAAACAACGATCCTGTCAGTCCATCCCGCGACTTGCCGCCTTTTCGCGGTTTGGCTGCGACCATCTCTGGCTCAATCGCTTCAATCGGTGCGGCGGGCAGCGCGGCGATCTGCAAACTGTAATCATCGCGCCCGAATTCGCACCGGCTCAACACGGCTTTGGGAATCTTCTTGATCGTCAGATTCGGGAATTCGTCCGCCTTCGCCCGGAACGCCGTGCAACAAATCAACAAGCTGCGATCCGTGCCGACCTCTTCGCTCAAAAGCGCCAACTGCTCGCGCCCGAGCGTCTGCGTCGTCACGTAGATGAAATCGCGCTCGGTCGAATGGCCGTGCTGCCAGTAAACGGTCTCGCTCGGCGCGTAGGTAAAACCCTCGTGCTTGCAGACCGCCTCGGCCAGCATCGCCGCGTTGTATTCTTTGTTGATCACCCAGTTGCCCCACCTGTCTTGCTCCAGCAGCGAAGGCGCAAGCTGGAAGTAGCGAAAACCGCCGCCGCCTTTCCATCCGGCCGCTTGCGTGACGCCGCCCTGATCTTCGCCGTTGATGACCTTCTTCAAACGCGGAATGATGTGCGTGTGGCAGTGTTCGCCAAGCTCGACCATAATCCAGCGGCGGTTCATTTTGTGGGCGACTGCGCCGGTTGTGCCGGAACCGGCGAAGGAATCGAGCACCCAATCGCCGGGATTAGTGGCAATCTGAACTATTCGCTGAAGTAGTCTCTCTGGTTTGGGAGTTCCGAATGGTTCATCATCGGGAAACAGATTCAGGATTTCCTTCTTTGCCTCTTCGTTGTCTCCTGCTAAGTTTGCATCCCACCAGGTCATTGGAACTAAACCTTTTTCTTCGCCTTTGAATTGCTTGATTCGAGGTCGTCCCGATCCATCATTGGGAAAGTAAACTCGATTTTCAGCAAGCAGCTTAAGATACTCAGGCTCGGTTGCCGCCCAACATCGGCCTTTGGGCGGATCAACCTTTACACCAGATGGAGTCTCGATCCGATACATTTGGTTTTTCCGAAAACCTTGAGCACTGAAAGGAATTGATCGCCACAGTCCGCGGGGATCGTTGTCAGGGTTAGAGTAGCCGCTGTTGTTAGGTGGCAATAGGTTTCGGCTATTCTTCCATTCCACCGCGCCGCGCTTTGCATAGAGAAGAATATGATCATGCGCAGAACCAATAGCCGCGCGGTTTTCCCGTGAGGTGCGCTTTTGCCAAACGATATTGGCAACGAATTGAGACCTGCCAAGAACCTCGTCGCATAATACCTTTAAGTAATGCGCTTCATTGTCGTCAATCGTAATCCATAATGAGCCTTGATCGGAGAGCAAGTGATTGAGAATCTCCAACGCTCACGCAGGAGAGATAACCAAATAGAATGTTCAACTCCATCGTCGTAGTGTTCAAACGCGCTGCCGGTATTGTAGGGGGGATCAATGAAGATGCATTTGATCTTCCCGGTGAACTCCTGTTCCAGCGCCTTGAGCGCAAGCAGGTTGTCGCCAAAGATCAAACGGTTATCGAACAGGTCGTTTTCGCTCACGCGGTGGGGCGCGTGATAAGAAAGCTGTTGGTCTTCGAGTAGGATGCGCGGTTCGAGGCGCGGGCGTTTCTCTTTGCCGATCCAGGTCAGTTCAAGCTTTGTCTTCTCGCTCATCTGACTCAGAAACTCCATCCTTGTTGGGCCATAAACTCTTCGAGGTCAAGGCAGGCAATACCAAAATGCCGACAGACGTTAGGGATCTTCGCGGCATTGGGCTTGAGCTGTTCCTGGGTTACGACGGCGCCTTGCCGAACCTGGGCCGCCGCAATCACAAACGGATCCGCTACGGGTGTGCCCTTAAGTAGCGCCTTTGCGCCGATCAGCGCCTGGAAATGTGGAATGGCCAGGATTTGCTGGACGAAGAGCAACTCATCATTTGAGGGATTCGCAAAAATGTGACGGCGCTGTTTTGCCCAGTCCTGAATGAAATCGACATCGTTATAGGCGTTCAATTCATTGAAAACTTCGCGCACGGAAACCAAGTCGCCGCCAGCGACCAATTGATCAAGTCCGGTCCAAAGGGAACGAAAGGTGCGAGGATAAAAGTGTTTGAGCACAATAAAGGCGCTGGTGTCGAACACGTAGATCATGCCGCGCCCCCCTGCCGGAGCGCGAGATTTTCCAAACCAGCTACGCTTTTTGTTTTGACTCCAAGGTAGTCAGCCACCTGTTCGAGGCTGAGCTTACCTTGATAGTACTTACTGAAAACGAGCCGCAGATAACGTTCACCTAAATAGGCCGCTTGTGTCGCGTAATAGTTGCCACCCGATTCTACCTTTTCCCGTTCACTCTCCGCCGCCCATTCCTTTACCTTCGTCTGGTAGAACTTCTTGGATACAAGCCGTTTTTCGAGCAACCGGCGTAACACAACTTCCCGGCTCACGCGGTAGCGGTTTGCCAGATTCCTGATAGCTTCGTCAGTCACGCGAGCCACGGGTTGAACCTGCCGGTCGAAATCGGCGGAAGGCATCAGTAGCTCGGAGGCAAAAGCATTGCATAGCTGCTCAATGCGCTTTTCGTTTTGCGGAAGATCGTCAATGTAGCTGGGGTCGAACTTGGATATGCCATTCACGTGCAGCAAGAGATGCCCAAGCTCATGGAACAGGCTGAAGATCTGCCGCGTCTTGCTGCTGCTGTTATTGATGAAGATGACCGGGAACTCGGCGTCCAGCAAGCAAAAGCCGGAGATGGCTTGCTGTTTGAAGGCATGTTTAAAGACGTAGACGCCTGCTTCCTCGACGGCGTTGCGCCAAGCTTTGAGCGCTTCCTCGTTGGATTGCCAGGCAGTCTGAACTTGTATTGAAATGCCGAGGTACTCCCGCACCCACGCGGCTTGCTCGCGAAACACAGTTGAAACTGTGAGGCTGATGTCCCTGAAGATTTTCCGTTCGCTCGGATTGTATCCCTCATTCAACTCGCGGAGCGACAATTGCAAGGCTTGTGCGAGCCGAAGTTTATAGCGGGTGTCCGCGGCCAGACTATCCATCTCGAATTCCGGCAGCGTGCGAAATTTCTGTTTCAGGCTTGGCTCGGCGGGTGGTCTTGGCAAAAAGAACACTGCCAGTGGCCGCTTGTACAGCTTGTACGCGAGATTTTCCAATTGCGCGTAGGTCGGCGCCGCGTCGCCAGTTTCCCAGGCCACGATCTCAGCACGGTCGCGCTTAAGGTGTAGGGCCACATCCTCGATTGAGTAGCCCTGCGACTCGCGCGCCCATTTCAGGATTGCCGGCTCTATGCCTACGACTTTTCCAGACATGCCTCAAATTCACCTTTTATGGCATCAATTCTCGTTTCAGGCAAAATTATACACCGGGATCTACTTTGAAATCATTGCACTCTCCAACGGATGATGAAAACCATTTCTGAACCTACCTGTTGCATCAATTTGGCTTCGGTGCGGGAGATGATATCTTCTTTCTGAGCATCAATCTGATCCTGCGCCTCGTAAAGTTCGCGGCGTTTCTTCGCGCGTTCCGCCTCGACCTCGTTGACCCGCCGTTTGAGCGCGAGCTTGCTTTGCAGGTCAGGCGCGAGCTTGGCCTCTTTGCGAGTCTGTTTGATCTGCGCGTCGAGGTCTTTGAGTTCGGCTTCGAGGCCGAACTTCAAATCGTCGGCCCAGCGTTCGAGCTTCTCGTCCTCTTCGTCAAAGAAGCGTTCGTTGCGTTGGGCGATCTGGTCGAAGACCTCCTGCTGCAATTCATTCAGACGGCGTTCGAGCGCGGCGGCTATCTCCGCCGGAGGTTCGACTCCGCCCATCGCGCGGCCCTCAACCTGAAAGAGCTTTTCGCAAAACTCCGGATGCAGTGTTCGGCCTTTGTCGTCGAGCGCGGCGCAGAGCAGGTGATCTTCATCATCGAGCGAGGAGACCGAAAGGCGCTTGACCGCGAGCCAGCCGGAACGCCCGACCTGCTCCTGGATCATTCCGATCTTTTGCGGGTTGCGGCGGTTGGTGTAATCGAATGTGATTTCAACCGGCGTAAGTTGGCGGTCGAGCGCGCGGCGGACGGCGGCTTCGGCCAGCGGATGTCCGGTGCGGTAGGCTTGGCGCCCCTGAGCTTCGCGCGCGCGGGTGGCGAACTGATAACGCCCAGTGGGGACTTCGGGCCAATCGGCCGTCCACGTTTTCAAGTGAAATTCATAATTGTCTTCGTCAAATTCCGCCGCGCCATCGAGTTCGTACCGCGTGACGGCCCACAAGGCTCGCTCCAGCCGGTCGAGACAAACGCTTCTCCCTTCCAGGTCGAGTCGCAGCCGCTTGTGAACCTCTTCGTCCAGGTTTTCGAGCACCGCGCGCCGCGTGTCCTTCATCCGCGCGGCGATTTGCTCTTCGAGGTCGGCGCGGAGCCGGTTGAAGGCGGCGTCAATCTCTTCGGCGGTGCGGCAGGATTGATAGATTTCGGCTATGCGCCGCTCGAAATCCACGTCCGATTCCAGCGCGCCAAGAACTTCGTCGGATGAGCCGAACACGCCCTTGAAGAGTTGGAATTTTCCCGAGAGCAGTTCAAAGACGCGTTGGTCGGCGGCGTTGTTGCGGTTGAGGAAGTTTATGACGACCACGTCGTGCCGCTGGCCGTAGCGGTGACAACGTCCGATGCGCTGTTCGATGCGCTGTGGATTCCAGGGCAGGTCGTAATTGACCACCAGCGAGCAGAACTGCAGATTGACGCCTTCGGCGGCGGCTTCGGTGGCGATCAGGATGTCGGCGTGGTCGCGGAATTGTTCGACGATGGCGGCGCGCAGGTTGATGGCTTTGTCACCCTTGACGATGGGTTCGCCTTTGTGCCGCTCAAGCCAGGCCTTGTAAACCGCGCCTGACTTGTCGTCGGCGTTCGTGCCATTGATGGTCAGCACGCGCCCGTCGTAGCCGTTGTCGGAGAGCAGTTTGAACAGGTAGTCCTGTGTACGGCGCGATTCGGTAAAGATAACTGCCTGTCGGCTTGCTTTGAGTTCCGCGAGTTTGGCAAAGCCTTTTTCAAGCGCAGTCAGCAACGCCAGCCCCTTGGCGTTTGTGACAATGGAAGCCGCCAGCGCGCTGTACTCCTTCAACTCTTTGATCTCGGCTTGAACGTTGTCTTCATCTTCGATCTCAGATTCCGCTGCGTCTGGCTCGTCGTCATCAGCCCACTCTTCGGACGTTTCGTCGAACGCCTCGAAGTCTTCGGCGAGCGGCGCTTCCGATTCCGGCAGCGATTGTTCAAGCCTTTCGGCAAGAGCCTTGAGCGTTCCGGCGACAGCGTAGGTCGAGGACGCGAGCAGCTTACGCAGCACCATCGTCATCAGCTTGCGTTGGCTGGCCGGAAGCGCGCGCAGGTCCGGGCGGCGCAGGTAATCTGAGACTTTGTCGTAAAGCATCTGCTCGGCTTCGGTCGGCGAGAAGCCCTCGGTTATCGCAATCCGCTCGGTGAAACGGACGTATTCGGTCACCTGCCGCCGGAGCGTCCGCTGGCAGACAGGGTGGAGTCGCTGGCGCAAATCCTGAAGCTGGCGCTCTTCCGTAGGGCCGGGCATATAACGCGCCTTGAAAGATTTGATGTCGCCGAACAGATGCTCGTCAACGAAGCTGACCAGGCCGTAAAGCTCCAAAAGGCTGTTCTGCAATGGCGTGGCGGTAAGCAACAGAATCGGTCTGTTGCCAACCGAGTTTTTGATCGAATTGGCAATCTTGTTTCCGGGCTTGTAGACGTTGCGCAGACGATGCGCTTCGTCAATGACAACCAAATCCCAGGGGTGCGATGCGATGTCAGCGGCCTTCGACCTTGCGAACTGGTAAGAGACGACAGTCACTCCATCGTTGACCGCAAGCGGGTTGGAATGCCCGGCCTTGCGCCGCGCGTTGTGCTCGCGCAAATCAACGATCAATGAGGAGATATAAAACTTCTCGATCAACTCCTGGGCCCACTGTTTGCGCAAGGTGGTGGGGACGATGACGAGGATGCGGCGTTTACGTTCCGCCCATAGCTGGCTGATGATCAGCCCCGCCTCAATTGTCTTCCCCAAACCGACTTCGTCCGCCAGGATCGCGCCGCGCGAGAGCGGCGAGCGAAAGGCGAAAAGCGCCGCATCGAGTTGATGCGGGTTCAAATCAACCGTCGCGTTGAAGAGCGATTGGGAGAGTTTTTCGAGCTTTTCTGATGACCAGCGCCTGGTCAGCTCAGAGGCAAAGTATTTTGAGTGGTAGGCTGTAGACATTGTTGTCGTGTTTGAAATCCACCTTGTTGTCAGGCCTGTGCGCTTTGGGGTTATTGAACAGGGTCGGAGTAGCTATTGAGATAGAAGTCGCAATCTGAAGTAAGCCGGAGATCGCGGCTGTGGTCGGTGATTACCTCAACGAGTTGAAGTCTACATACGCCAAAAATCGGAGTCAACAAATTTTTCTTAAAAGGTCGAGCCTTATCAATTCCTTCCCGTCCTTCCCGAACAAGGCAAAAAATTCAGCGGCTTGCAAGCAAACGAACCACGAATGATCAAACACGTCATTCACCCATTTTGCAACGAGGGAGATTCGTTATGCAGGCTGCTTCGGTCGCCGCTGTCAACACGACAGACTTCCGTTTCGATCACGATGACGATCTGTCCGATCTTGGAGGCGCGGCTTCGCGCTTCAAATTCAATGTCGCCGCGATCGCGCTGCTCAAAAAGCTTGAGGGCGAATCGCGCGCGCCCGGCGACCTATCACAGGAAGAGCAGCAGGTTCTGGCCAGATACACGGGCTGGGGGGATTCGGATGTTCTCAACCGCGCTTTCCCGAACGGCGCTTACTCATGGTCGCGCCCTTGCGCGGAACTGGACGGACTGCTCGATCCCGATGAGGTCAGGAGCCAGCTCGCCAGCTCGCTCAACGCTCATTTCACAGGGTTGCCTATCATCCGCGCAATCTATGCGGCGCTCGATCATTTCGGCGTCGCTCCAATGTCCGGAGGCAGGGTCCTTGAATTGGATTCCGGCCAGTCGGCGTCACTCAGCTCAGCCGGACAAAGGAAACTTCGGATGCTTGAGCCTGCCGCCGGCGTCGGCCATTTTCTCGGCGCAATGCCGCAATCGCTGAAGGCGAATTCCGAGCGGGTCGCTATCGAGATTGATTCGCTCACAGGCCGCATCCTCGCCCAGCTTTATCCGCAGACCAAAGTCTTCATTCAGCCGTTTGAAGAGACGCCGCTGCCCGAGAACTACTTCGACCTGATCGTCTCGAACGTTCCGTTCGGGAACTATGCCGTGGCCGACGCGGGCGTCAAAGAGAACTTCCTCAAAGCCGCGATCCATGACTACTACTTCGCCAGATCGCTGCGGCTCGTCAAGCCCGGCGGCGTCATCGCTTTCATCACTTCCAGGTACACGCTCGACAAGAAATCGCCGAAGGTGCGGCAGTACCTGGCGACTCACGCCGAACTGCTCGCGGCGGCGTGATCGGCTCGTCGGCGATGACCATCAAACGCGCTCTCTCCATCGCCACCACGCTCAAAGGCATTCTCGGCATCAGCGAGTTCGAGAAGGCGGTCGGCGGGCTCGAATCCTCAGCCAGGACCGACGGCGGAGAGACGGCGCGCACGATCGCATATCTCCTGAACTGGATGCAGGAGCAGTCGGACGTCTTCGTGATCGGCACGGCCAACGACGTGCGCGGGCTGGCGGCAGAGCAGACACGGCAGGGGCGGTTCTCGCACATCGTCTTCGTTGATCTGCCCACGCTGGAAGACCGGCGCGAAATCTTCGCCGTGCATCTGCGCAAACGTGAGCGCGATCCTGGCGGCTTTGACCTGGACGAGTTGGCCGAGATCACCGAGGGCTTCTCCGGCGCGGAGATCGAGGCGGCGGTCAAAGCGGGACTGCTGCGCTCGTTTATGGACTGTGAGCGTGAAGTGACAACGGTAGACATCGTCGAACGCGCCCGGCAGATTCAACCCACGAGCGTCATCAAACGTGAGCAGGTCGAAGGGCTGCGCTACTGGGCGAAGGATCACATGGCGATCAACGCTGGGGGCGTTGGCGTCACTCAGGTCAATGAGCGTGTGCAGTGGCCGCGCGCGCTCGAGATGTAATTCCGAAAGCGACCGAAAGGAGAATTACCGATGAGCAAGTACATGACGTTCACAGAGGTCGTCTTCAAAGACCGCGATCTGCTGGTGGGCGCGCTTGAAGACATCGGCTGCAAAGTGATCAGGCAGGGCGAAAGCCTGGCGATGGGGCGTTACTACTCGGAGCAGCGCGAGCAGCAAGCCGACATCATCATCCCTCTCAACACGATTGGAAACAGTTTCGGCGACATCGGCTTCCAGCGTTCTGAGAGCGGCGAATACACGATCATCATTGACGATCTCGACGGCCGCCGCGTTCTCAACGGCCAGTTCATCCCGAAACTTCGCTCCGCCTACAACGAACGCGTCGTCAGTAAAGTGGCCGCTCGACTGCGCGGGTCAGTTCACCGCACCACCGAAGGCGGCGTCGTGAAGATCAAGGTCCGTTACTGAAGGGAGCGAGATATGCCTGAAATCAACTTCACAGAACGGTTGTTTGCGCCCGAAGGCGAACCGCGCGACGGCGTGACGATCCTCGGTGGTGAGCCGTTCCTTCAACCGGATGGTCTGGCGTCATTGATGCGCGCTTTGAAACAGCGCGGTCAGCACATTACGCTTTACACCGGATACACGCTGGAACAGTTGATGGCGCGTTCGGAAGCCGCCATCAGACAGGCTCTTGAACTCGCCGACATTCTGATTGACGGGCCATTCATCAAAGAGCTTTCAGACAATGCCGGTGAATGGCGTGGCTCGACCAATCAGCGCGTCATTTTTCACCCAGCCCTCTCTCTTTCGATCTAATGTACCGAGTAAATAAAGTCGTAACTGAGCAAATAAAGTCGGGACTGAGTAAATAAAGCCGGGGCTGCCGGTCGCTTCAGAGATCCGCCCTGCGGCATCAATCAAGCGCATCGGACGGGTCTTTTTCGCTGAACCATATCCTGGCAATCGGCGAAGAGGGCGTCCGCAGTATTCGTCCTTCTCGCAAAACACCGGCTAAATCACCCAACTTCTAGCTCCCAATTGATGTTGATTGTTGTCTGGTCGAGGAGTGTCGCTTTTGCCTGGCGAGCGATCGCCTGCCTTCCCAGTTCACGACTTTATTTCCCAATCACATCGCCTCGAAGCGAGCGCTTCAGGTTTCCAGTTCACGACTTTATGGCGCTTTCCCCAGCCAACCCACTACGCAAAATCAATGATTTACCGGCAGGCCAGTTCACGACTTTATTTCACGGCTACATCTAATTCCAGGCGAAGCTCCAAACACGCAGCCCACAACCACGTCGAACTTGATAAGGAGGCGGGAAACAGGTTGTGAAGCAACCGTAACACCGATTCCGTCAGGAGAAGTGTCTATGAATAGCAACAATCACCATCATGCTCTGAGCGCCTTGCCCGCCGCCGTAGTCGAGCGCGTAAATGGCGCGGCTGTGACTGAAAAGCCTTCTCAACCTGAAAGCGATTTCTCAGGCTTGCTCAAACGACTCCGCGAAGGTATCAGCCGGAAAGAGATCAAACAGCGCGAAGGCTGGCGCGACCGCAACGGGCAGATGCATTACGTGGAGTACGTCGAATGGCACGTTGTCGCCGACCTGCTCGACCGTCTCGTTCCCGACTGGTCACACGCCGTCCGCAACATCGTCCAGATCGGCGATTTAGTCGCCGCGACGGCGGCGATCACGATCAACGGCGTGACGCGCGAGGGCGTGGGCACTGGCGCAGCCGATAGCGAGACCGGCATCAAGAAGGCCGAGCACGACGCGCTCAAACGAGCGGCGGTCAAATTCGGCGTCGCGCGAGACCTCTATCGTGATGAAGACGGAACGAATGAATCATCGAAGCGAACCGGAAACTACGCTCAGGCCACGCCTCCGCGAGACCCGATCGCCAAGAACCTGGCCAGCCTGATCACGCCCAACCAGCTCGCCCTCATCAACAAACTGGCAAAGAGATTGAAGCTCGACCCTGAAGTCGCTTGCCAGGAGATGTACAAGGCCAACCTGAACGAGATTTCGCGCAGAGCCGCGTCGGCGCTGATCGAATACCTGAACGCTGCGTTGCAGGAGCAATGATTTTCACACCGGGGAAGGACTCAGAGATGAGCGCAATTGAACAAGCGATCAGAGCGCTCGGTTCGGGACCGAGAGGTCGTAGGTTCAAATCCTATCGCCCCGACTATTCAAATCATTAAGTTAAGGCTTCCACTTGGGAGCCTTTCCTGTTTTTACGACACTTTCACAGAAAAAAATATGCGCTGACCACTACGTTTTTCCTGATCCTTCATTCCTCTCATTCAGCGCCTGCTCTCGCTGATTGCCTGCCAATTGCCGACCGCCCTGTTTTTTTCTTTTGAGACTTCACAATGGAGTCACTTACTCAAGATCGGTCCCACCTCTTCTCGACTGATTGCTTGACGACAAAAAAGGCCATTATGATTCCCTGGCGTTGAAGTTTTCTTCACGAAAGCGCAAGGAGACTTTCTCATTATCAGGGAATGTGGCTGCTAACGCCGATGATCTCGTGTCCGAGTTACAGTAAGCCATCACGCTGGCCGAGTTACAGTAAGCCATCACGCTGGCCGACGTCGAGCAAACGGTCCGGATGGTTTTTGTAGCGGCGAATCTGGGCAGCCTGCTGGGCGGCTGGCTTTCGGGACGCTTTGCGCGCGCGGGCGTAGGGCCGGTCAACGCGCGGTTGAAAGTCAACCGGCGCGGCGGCGTTGCTCATCTTGAGCTTCGTCTTGCCGCTGACGCCGGGGCGCGCGTGGCCACTGGCGCGGACGGTCACTCCGCTAGCGCTGGGCGAAGACGCCTGCGACATCGAAAGACTCTGCCGCAAGATCGAAGGCGCGGGCTATTACGATCCACCGACTGCCGGAGGATCAGAATCGCAGCCGCAATTGAAATTCGATCTGGCGCGGATCGAAGGTGGCGGTTGAATAGGTTCCGTAACTGTCGTTATTCCCCAGTCCCGGAATAGCGATGTTCGCGGTGCTGGTGTTTGTTCCGCCCAGGCCGCCGTTGATGGTCGGTCTGAATTGCGTGTGATTGAGGAAGTTCGTCGCCTGCATCGAGAATTCGAATTTCAGCCGCTCGGTGATTTTGAAATCACGATCCACGCTCAGGTTGAAATTGTTCAAGCCAGGCTCGCGGATGCCGGAAAACGCCAGCGCCGCACTGCCGTACCAGTATTGGTCGACGATGAAGTTGCCGTTCGGCGCCTGGACGATTGCGCCGCGAAAAGCGTCGGGGTTGTATTTCAGGAAGCAGCGATTGCACGGCGTGATCCTGCGCCCACTGGGCAAGGTGACGGTCGTGCTGCCGTTGTACCAACGTTGCAAATCTTTCGGGACTTCCAGATCAACGCCGGGCATGCGGTTGCCTTTGCCATTGATTGCGCCGCTGTTCGCGCCTGTCACGACCACCGGCGTGCCGGCCTGCGCGGTGTACACGCCGCCCACGCGCCAGCCGCCGACTAACGTATTCACCGCTTTGCCCGCATCGAACGTCTTGCCCGCGCCAAACGGCAAACTGTAAACGAACGAAGCTACAAACCGGTGCGGCACGTCGGTCGAGGCCAGCCCGTAATTTTCTCCCAAATTGCGTAAATCCAATCCGCCTGCGTTGTACCCGAAACCGCCATCGGCAAAGCCGTTCGCTTGGGCTTCCGAGGCATCCAGACCGAGCGTCTTCGACCAGACGTAGTTGGCGTTGAACTGCAAGCCATTGGCAAACGAGCGCGACAGGCTGGTTTGCAGCGAATGGTAGTTCGACCAGCCAAAGGTCGCCACCACACCCGAACCGGGGATCGCCGGGTACGGCCGCACCGAATCAATGAACGGGATGGTCGCGTTGCGCAAACTGCCGCCGAAATTGAGCGCCGCGCCCGTGGCGGGCTGGAACGGATTGCGGATCGGATCGTTGCATTTGTTGCCCGTGCCGTTGCGCGCAATGTAATCGCGCCGGCAATCGGCCAGCACGCCCGCGTCAACATATTGGTTCGAGTTGAGCGGCACGCGCGAAACCGGCAGATGGCTGCCTTTCGAACCAACATAGGCGACCGACGCCAGCCAGTTCCGGCCCAGGCGTTGCTCGACCGTCAGGTTCCATTGCTGCTGATTGGCGTTGCGATACCCATTGTGCGTGAAATACGCGAAGTTGCTGACGCCGTAATATTCCGGCGCATCGGGCTTGGCGCCGATCGGCGGGATGATGACGTTGACTTGATTGAAACGTCCGACCGGTTTCCCCTGCGGGTTCGTGCCGTAAGCAATCGCGGCGTCGTTATTGGTCGAATACGCGAACGCATCCATCCCGTAAAACCCGCCGGTGCCAAAGAAGCCTGTGTTCGACGGCAGGTAGGTCAATCCGTAGCCCGCGCGCACGACCGTGTTCTGCCGCAGGCGATAGGCCACGCCGAACCGAGGCCCGAAGTCGTTGTATTCGGTGTCGTACAGATTGCGCGCCTGCCCGTTGTAGCCCGGGAAAACCCATTCGCCGAGCATCCCGAAGACGTTTCGTTTCGTCAGGTCAATCGAACGCACGCGGTCGAAACGATCCGTCAACCCGGGCTGGATGTCGTAACGCAAGCCGAAATAGACGTTCAACCGGTCGGTCGCCTTCCATTCGTTCTGCGAAAAGAAGGCGAGATATTTCTGGGCGAAGGCCGGTTTCGGATTGCGCGCGCCGTTGACTTGAATGCGCCCCGCGCCCAGCAGCGCCGAAGCGGGTTGCCAGCCTGAATTGGCCGCCGTGACGGGCGTCACCGTCACGCCATTGCCGAAGGTATCCACGTACTCGCGCGTGAAATCCTGCCGCGAGATTATGTCCACGACAACATTACCGATTGAAGATAAACAGGCGGCGCTGGAAGAGATACTCGGCGGGCAGACCTTTGCCCGCAGCGACCAGCTTCGAAATTTTTTGAAGTTCGTCTGCGAAAAAGAAATGGCTGGCCAGGGCGGTGAGATCAACGAGTATTTGATCGGCGTCGAAGTGCTGGGCCGGCCCGCGGACTACTATCCGGGCGAAGACGCCACGGTTCGCAACCGGGCCTATGCGCTGAGAAACAAGCTGCAGGAGTTCTACGTTCACGAAAAGCCCGACGCCCGAATCAGAATCGAACTGCCCAAAGGCTCTTACTGCCCGCATTTCATCGAATGCGAAACGCCCGCGCTTGAAAGTATCGGGACTGAACAGCGTAACGAAGCTCCGCCGATAGCTGTCGCCCTCGAAGCGCCATTGCCTGATGCACAGCCCCGCCGCCGCGTCCGCCGTGTCCGCCAAGTCCGCCACGTCCGCCAAGTCCGCCAAGTCCGCTGGATCGCCGCCGCGTCGCTGGCAATCGTCGCGCTGGCCGCAATCGCGTTTCTGCTCGTCAAAAACGGGCCGCACAAATCCGCGCTGGATGAATTCTGGGGGCCGGTGTTGGAAAGCCAGCAACCGGCGCTGATTTATCTGGGAAAAACCGTGACGTACAACCTGTCAAGGCGGCTGCACGATGAATATCTGAGGCAGAACCCGGACAAGTTGAACGCCAGCCCCTACGTGCTGCCGCTTGCGCCCGGCACGCAGATTTCCCCTGCGGATATTATTCCCGTGCCGCACATCAATGTTGGCGCGGGGGATGCGGTGGCTGCGGTTCAACTCACCTCGCTCTTCAATCTGCGCGGCAAGGCAACCCGCTTGAGAATTGGCATTGACACGTCATTTTCCGACCTCCGTGATTCGCCCGTCGTTCTGTTAGGCGCCTTCTCCAACACCTGGACTATGCAAATGACGCGCGAGTTCCGCTTCGTCTTCGAGAAAGAGTTGGACGCGGGCGGCGCCGTCTGGCGGGTGAAAGACAGGCAGAATCCGGAGCAATGGAAATGGTCGCTCCACAATGTTTATCCAGCCGTCAAAACCGACACCGATTACGCCATCATCTCCAGAGTGCTGAACTCGCCTTCGGGCAATACCTTGATTTCCGCCGCCGGAATCACCACGTTCGGCACGCAAGCCGCCGGAGAATTTCTGACGAACCCAGCTTACCTCGACGAATTCATGCGCCAGGCGCCCGCCGGATGGCAGAAAAAAAACCTCCAGATCGTGGTTTCAGTGAAAGTGATTGATAACACGCCGGGTCCGCCCACGCTGCTGGCCGTGCACTTCTGGTAGGCCGCCTGGGCATACGTCCTGACGCCCGGCCATAATCGCCGTCACTTCAGCGATTTCATCCACGCGATGATGAGGTTCGCCAGTTCCTCGCCTTTGTCTTCCTGCAGGAAATGGCCCGCGCCTTTGACGATGGCGTGTGGCTGCCCCTGCGCGCCGGGGATGCGTTGCTGCATGATTTGTTCGCCGCCGCGAGTGATTGCGTCGCCGTCGCTGAAGGCGGTCAAGAAGGGCTTTTTCCATTGGCTCAGGACTTCCCAGGCCCGGCGGTTGGCGGGCGCGGCGGGGTCATCCGGCTTGATCGGGACCAGGCGCGGAAAGACGCGCGCCCCGGCTTTGTAGCTCTCATCGGGGAAAGGCGCGTTGTAGGCCGCGACGATTTCCGGCGCGAGCGTCGAACGGCTGCCTCGCTGAATGATTTGTCCGATATCGAAGTTGGGCGTTCGCTGCGAAAACGTCAGCCATTGATTGAATGCGGGCGAAGGCGGCTGGTCGCCGGTCGGCAAGCCAGTATTCGCAGCCACGATGCGCGCGAACAATGCGGGATTTTCCGCCGCCACGCGCAGGCCGATCAGGCCGCCCCAGTCCTGACACACGAGCGTGATGTCCCTCAACTTTTGTTGTTTGAGCAATGCCGTCAGCCAGGCGACGTGCCCGGCGTAGCTGTAATCTTCCTGCCGCGCCAGTTTGTCCGAACGGCCGAAACCGATCAGGTCCGGCGCGATCGCGCGATAGCCCGCCTGAACGAAGACCGGAATCATTTTGCGGTATAGATAGCTCCACGACGGCTCGCCGTGCAGCAGCAGCACGACCGGCCCCCGGCCTTCATCCACGTAATGCATGCGGACTTTTTCCTTGCCGAACGGCAGATCAACGTAATGCGGCCGGAACGCATAGCCGGGCAGGTTGGCGAAGCGTTCTTCCGGCGTGCGCAAAATCCGCGGATTGGATTGCGCCCCGGCATTCACGCCGCACAACGCGATGAAGAAGACCAGTAAGAGGCTTTTGTTCATGGAATGGTTCTCCCTGTTGTTGATGGTTCGAGTGGAAACCTGTGAGCGGTAATCCCTGTGAGCGGTAATCATGGACGGCCGGTCAACTCAGATTCGTCGTTTGGCGCGCTGCCAGCCGCCAACGCTCTTTCACTTTGGCGTAAATGGCATCATGCGCGCAAGGACGGCGCGCATCAGCCGCGTCGTCTTGCCGTCGCGCCCGTCCAGCCAGACAAGCACTGCCGAATCGCCGCCGATCGGCGCGAGCGAGACCAGCCCGTGTTCCGTTTTGCTGTCGTCTGAGCAAGTCAATCGCGAGAAGCCATCACCGCGTCAATGCGGATCATCGTTATTTCGATGTAACAGCGCCGACTGAAACTTTGAACAGCATCGCGGCTTACAAATACGCCGAGCGGATGATGACGGCTTTGCGCGACGCCGCCGGCGACGGAGTGGACATCATGATTGATTGTCATGGCCGCCACTCGCCCGCTAACGCCATCGAGTTCTGCCGCGTGCTCGCGCCATACCGGCCTTATTTCATCGAAGAGCCGGTCCCGCCGGAAAACATTGACGCGCTGGCCGAAGTGCGGCGGGCCAGCCCGGCGCCGATTGCGACTGGCGAGCGGCTGGTAACGCGCTTTCAATTCCGTGAAGTCTTCGAGAAGCAGGCCTGCCACGTCATTCAGCCCGACCTGTGCCACTGCGGCGGGTTGTGGGAGGCGAAGAAGATCGCGGCGATGGCCGAGGCCTATTACATCGGCGTCGCGCCGCACAACCCGCTCGGGCCGGTGGCAAACGCCGCCGCTCTGCATTTCGCTCTGAGCACCCCGAATTTCCTGATTCAGGAAGACATGCTCGCCGACGTGCCCTGGCGCTGGGACGTGGTCAGGCATTCGCTCAAGACCGAGAACGGCTACTGGCTGCCGTGCGACGCGCCGGGGCTGGGAGTTGAAGTGGACGAGGAGGCCGCGCGCAAACATCCATTCAAACAAGAGATCATCCACGCGAACACCGTGCGCGCGCACGACAACGCGATCCTCGATTGGTAAACCACCGCAGCAACCTCGACGGAAAGATAGGTTCGGCGCCGGAAGGCGTTTCACTCGAGTGGGGCGACCGCGCCGTTATTTGGATGCGCCCGGCAGACCGTTTCGGAAATTCCCTACCGCTTCCGACGTCCGCAGGTAGCGGTCGTAGATGCGAAACGCTCTGATTTCCCCAAACAGCTTGGGCGCGAGCGGCGCCTGCTTCAGCCCGTTCACATCGCCCAGCTCCGGTTTGAATCTGCCCCAGCCGAACTGTCGCGTCGCGCCGCCGTCGTTCAAAATTCCATCAATGACAAACGTAATGATCTTCGGCCCGCCGTCCACGATCACGGCGACGTGCTGCCAGGCATTGATTTTAAGCGTGCCCGCATGTGTCCCCGGATCGCTGTCCCATTCCGACTGCACACGGCCGTCGTTCAACGTGAGCTTGATCGTAAAGCGGTCGGAGAGCGTGAGGGCGACGCCTTTGCCTTGCTCGTCGCGCGCGTCGAAGATCACCTGCCCAGGCGAAAGCTCTTTGAGCTTGATCCAGAAATCAATCGTGAAGCCTTTGCCATCAGACAGGTTCGGAAGTTGAGGAGCCTCGACGCTCGCGCCCGCTTTGATCTGCCCGCCGGATAAATTCAACGCGAGCCCGCGCTGCGCGACTTCTTTCATCTCCGCCTGTTTCCATAAGCCTTCGAGGAGAGCCGGATCAATCTCGTGGACGCGCGCGACAGTCTTCTGCGTCTCGGTCACGAAAAAGCTTTTACGACCGTTGGCATTGTCTTCGATGAAGTCAGGGTAGCTGATGCGCACCGCCGGGTCGTCGTCATAAAGTAGTATCTCCGGCTGCGACCAGTGAATGTAGCCGTCCTTCTCGACGCCGCCCGCGATCCAGGCCGGGTTGCGGTTGCGGTAATAACCGGTCGCCGCGTCAGTCCACACCGGCGTGTGCGCGGCTTCGCCGCCGTGGTTGTGATACCAGAGCAGGTATTTCCCATTGCTGAATTTTTTGACGAAGTTGGCCGCGCGCGGATGCTTGATGCGACGGCCGTTCGGCGTGTAGGTCGCGTATTCAGGCGGCGTCCAGGTGCGCCCGCCGTCGCGGCTGTAGGCGTGACAGTTGTAACCGTCAATCGTGCGGTAGGTGGCGTAAAGCGAGCCGTCGCTCAACCCAACCAAATTGGCCTCGTCCGAGACTGGCCCTTTCGGCGCGCGCAATCCTTCGTCGCCGTCCGGCAATAACTCCCAGCGAATCTTCTTCGGGTCTTTTTCGGTCAGGATGTTGTCGCTGCGCATAAAGCAGCCCTGCGATTCGACCATCGTGCCGGGCATCCCCCACTTGCCGACCTTCGCGAAACCAAAATAGGCCGCGCCGCGATGAATGATCGGCTTGCCGACGCCCCAGAAAAACAGCGTTTTGCCTTGCGTCGTATTCTCGCGGTCAATCCGCATCAGCCGCATCGGAATCTCATTGCGGTCTTTCGACCACGTGCGCCCGCCGTCGTCGGAATATTTGAAGGCGTATGCGCCGAGCGTATCCACGCGCTTGCCGACGCCGGGCGTGTTGGAGGGGACTTCGCGGAGGTTGTCCTTGTTGTAAGTGTAAAAGACGTAGACGCGGCCGCCGGGCGTTTTCAGAGGCATCACCCAGGAGGCTTCGGGGCCGGTGGCCGGTTCGATGTCAATCAATTCCGACCAGGTTTTCCCTTTGTCTTTGCTGATCGTGGCCACGATGTGTTGGCCGCCCTGACCCTCAACCCCCTTGCCCGTCGTCATCACGCAGAGCCACGCGCCGTCGTCGGTGATGACGACGTAAGGCTGATCCGAGTAGCCCTCGTCAGGGATGATCCAGCCGGTCTTGATGTTGCGCGGATCGCCCGGCTGGTTTGAGACGGGTGATTGCGCCACGGCGACGGCGGCGAGCAGCAGCGCCGCAAGCAGGGACACAATGTGACGAACGCATTTATTTTGCCGACTCATTTCTCTCTCCTTGTCTTCTATGCACCGCCAATCATTGATAGTTGAAAGAGACGGTCGCCGTGCATTCCCGCTCCGCCCGCGCCCGCACCCAATGCGCGCTGAAGCCGGCTGGAAACTCGTGATGCCGGTAGCCGTTGGGCGGCACGCTGATCGTCTCGTAAGTTTCCCAACTGCCGTCGCCGAGAAAATCCACTTCGATGGTGAACTGAACCGGCGCGCTGGAAGTCTGCTTGAGATGAACTACCTTGCGGTCGAAGCCGGTCATCAGGAACGGGTCGGAGCGTTCGCCGGCCTTGACCGCCTGCCGCAGCCACACGCTGCCCCAGCCGGCGGGCTTGCCCATCTTCCACAAATCATCAACGGCGCCGAACCATAAGCCCGACTGCGGCTGCCCCAGGCTGCGGTCCGTCTGGTCGCCGCCCATCACGAACAGCCCGCGCCAGTAACAGAAATCCGGGACGATGCGCAGGTGCGAGGCGATGGGGCGGATCGGCAGGATGCGTCCGTCGAAAATCTGATTCGGCAGTTCATAAAAAATCCCATGCACGTCCATCAGGAAGCGCTCGGTCTGCGCGTCGCGAATCCGCATCCACTCGGTGTAGTAAGCATGATCGTAAGTCTGCGCGCCCTTCGGCAGACGGTAAGTCAGCCACTTGCCTTTCGCCCGAACCTTCAGGATCACCGACGCCCGATCCCAGCCGCTGGCGAAGATCGGATGGCCGCCGGAGTTCGACCCCAGACTGCGCCCCGCGACTTCGACGAAGGGCTTCTTCTCAATGACCGTCCACGTCTTGCCATCCCACTCGGCCAATCGTCCGGCCTCTTGCTGTCCGAGGTAATCGGCTTCGTAATACGAATTGTTGGCGACGATGACGCGACCCTGCGCGGTGAAGGCGCTCTTGAAGTGCTCCTTGCCCTGCTTGAATTTGATGTCGAGTTCCTTGACCAGATTGAAAAGTTGTTTGGCTTCGAGCGTCCGCACGTCCACTTCGTAGAACTCGCCCTCCATCGCCATCATGTAAACTTTGTTCTGCGGGTCGGTCAGATGATCCATCGTCGAAGTCAGCCGGACGCCCTTGATCGCCTCGATGGTGCGGACGTTGCCTTTCGTGTCTATCACGTGCGGGCCGATGAACGCCTGGCTTGACGGCATGTGAATGTAGCGGTTGGTAAACGTGCCGACGACGCTCGCCGGGTGTTTGTGCATCCGCATATTCTCGTCCACCCAGTAAAGCCCCGTGCCTTCGCCTTTGATGTGCGCGACGTAGGAGACGAACCACAACCGATTGGCCCAGGGCAGCAGCGCGCCGATGCCCGCTTCGGTCGGATTGTCGTACTCGGCGATGGTCGTGATGTTCGGGAATACGCCGTTGATTTGAATTGGCGGAGCTTCCGATTTCTTTTCCGCTTCCTGCGCCAGCCCGAGGCCGGCAAAGGCGCACGCGAACAGCGCCAGACGGATCAGCTTGATGGTCTTCTTCATCGTTCATTTCCTTTACTGATGGTAGGTGTTATTCGGCTTCATCTCTTTGGCGTGGCGACGCGAGCCGGCGGCGGCGCCGCACGCCAGCCCGCCCTCAGTTGCGCGCTCAGCCGCGCCGCCAGCGCCTTGCGCCTGGACTCTCCGGCGAGGTTGACGTTCTCCCGCGGGTCTTCTCTGTGATCGTAGAGTTCGGCGGCGAGCAAGGCGCCCGTCGCCTGATGCATCCATTCGGTGTAGCGATAGCGCGCCGTCCTCATCGTGTAACCCATCGTCTGCCATTGCGGACGCGGGAATTGGCTGAAGGCGGCGGGCTTCCACGCCAGTTGCGGATCGTCGAGCAGCGGGCGAAAGCTCGCGCCCTCCAAACCGGCGGGCAGCGGCAAGCCCGCCAGTTCAGAAAGCGTCGGATAGATGTCCACGAATTCAACCAGCGCGCGCGTCCGGGCGTTGGCCCGCCGTTGCCCCGGATGGCTGACAATCAGCGGCGAGCGCGTCGCCAGTTCGAAGTTGGTCATTTTCGTCCACACTCCGTGCTCGCCCAGATGGTAGCCGTGATCGCCCCAGACCACGACGATGGTGTTGTCGCTCAGACCCAGCCGCTCCAGTTCCGCCAGCACGCGCCCGATCTGCGCGTCGACGTAGCTGATCGCCGCGTAGTAACCGCGCACCAGTTCGCGCGCCTTGTCATCAGGGATCGGGCCTTTGGCGATGTCCGCGTAACGGTGGAGATCGGATGATTCGTGCAGCGCATACTCCGGCGCGCCCGGCGGCGCCGTGCGGTTCGGCGCGAGCCTGATCTTTTCCAGCGGGTAGAGGTCGTAATACTTCTTCGGCGCGGCGTAGGGCAGGTGCGGGTTCAGGAAGCCGACGGCCAGGAAGAACGGCTTGTCCTTCACCGGGCGCAACGTCTCGATGGCCTTGTCCGCCGTCTCGCCGTCGGGCAGCGCGTTGTCCGCCACGTCCGGGTCTTCCCACGACGGGCCGCGCACGTTGTCAATATAGAGCGGGAGCTTTGTCACGCCGCCGGTCCGCGGGTCGCGCACGGGCGGCGCGGGAAGGGACAGCCGGCCGGCGGCGCGCGCTTCTTCACGCCGCCGCTGAATGTCGGCGCGCGTCTCCGGCTTGCCGTAGCGCGGCTGCTTCGGCGTCCAGTGCGGGGCGCTCCACGACGGCGGGTCGTCCAGTCCGCCATGAAAAATCTTGCTGAAGGCCTGTGTGTGATAGCCGTGATTTTTGAAATGCTGCGGCAGCGTGACGGCGCCGGGAATGGTCGCGCGGAAGTGGGTTTCAAGGTCATAAACCTTCGTCGTGTCGGGACGCCGCCCGGTGAGCAAGGAAGTGCGCGACGGCGAGCAGACGGCCTGCTGACAATAAGCCTGCAAGAAGACCGTGCCGCGCCGCGCGAGCGCATCGAGGCTCGGCGTTTGAATCAGCGGCGCGCCGTAACAGCCCGCTTCGGGCCGCATGTCGTCCACGGCGATCATCAGCACGTTGAGCCGCCGCGCGGGCGGCGCGGACTGCGTTTGTGTGCGCGCTGGGACGATGGCCATCACCAACCCGCCGAGCAACACGGTCAAAAAGAGGGAACGTTTCATATCTGGGAGTCCGTATTTTGGATAAAGTCTAAATCGGAGCAAGAAACATTGGGACACTGTTTTCCGGATGCCACGAGCTTGCCTCAACGGTATCTACACAAGTGTGGAGCGCCCGCATCCTGCGGGCTAGGGATCGCGCGCCTCTGGCGCGCCTGTACTCTCGACTCACCAATGAGCGGCCAGAGCCAGGCGGCGCTTGCCAGCCGGGACGCAACCTCCACAC
>Ga0187892_10001704_pt1 | contig 48444 bp, 97 predicted proteins | sample MA1701073metaG_FD_139345 | JGI IMG/M metagenome (GOLD analysis project Ga0187892, IMG submission 139345) | Bio-ooze microbial communities from a basaltic lava cave in the Kipuka Kanohina Cave System on the Island of Hawaii, USA - MA170107-3 metaG ...
GGGCTACAAGTCACATAACCACAGTATGTTGTGTATCCAGTTGTAAGTCTGTACAGGATGGGCAGTTAGATACTCTGGCACGCTACTCCTGCTGGTTGTTACTGCTACGGGTTGCTACATCTCCTGCCACACCGATACGGGTTGATACATCTACATCTACATCTACATCTACATCTCCTGCTGGTTGTTACTGATACGGGTTGATACATCTACATCTACATCTACATCTACATCTCCTGCCACACAGAGACAGAAAGTGAGCCCCAGAAAATCTCTTGGTGGTGTAGATCTTGAACATCACTCACAAGTCCATTAACGACAACACCAGATCGGGTGTGTGGCGCCGCTAAGAAACGACGACACCCGGTATCGCTACCGGGTGTGAGAAGCTCGTCACAACCAAACTCACCGTGCCGGGCCCTGCCGTACCCAAGGCAACCAGAGGTAGTTTCTACCCTTCCTTTGGCGGCACCCCAGTCAGGATGACTTTCACCGACGGACCCTCGTCCTTAGGACGGAGCTCAATCTCCTCTCCTTCAGGCAACGGAGCTCCGTACCTATTGAACCACCCTCGACCCACGAGTCGCTTCATCTGAGACTGACGTTCATGCTCGATAGACGAGAGATGGACCGCCGAATTTGAGTGTGGTGTGAGCGCAAATCCATACTGCACAAGGTGTGAGAGACAGTCTTCGAGATCGATCTGGGCGTGGTTGACTGCGTCTTGGAGCAGTGAGGACCGCCACTTTTCGGCGTAGAGCTGATCAGACGGCGGAAGCTTCTGATGCAGATGAAAGTGCCGCAGCTCGATCACCGCTTGGCGGAGCCTGCTGGCAGCTAACTCGTAGCGCCGCAACAGGTCATGGAACTGGGGGTCGAGCAGCACCTCATGCATGGCCGCGATTTTCGCCTCGGAATCCTATGGTTCGTCCGCCACTGAACCCCAGTCACGCACGTCATCATCGTCGAGCACGAGCGTCTTGCTGCGAGAGGAGACCGATGGTTTCTCATAAACCTTAGCGGGCACTTGAGTCTTCGGCCCGGATTGAGCATCGCCGACTGAGTCGAGGATCCTTCTGAGAGCCTCGGTTCTATTGGGCAGCTCGTTGACCTTGGCAAACTCGTCGAGGATTTGGATGTGCCGCTTGCTGAGTCTCGCACTCAGAAGTTCCGTATAGAACGTCATTTATGTTACTCCAACTGCTACGTATGACGTACGTCATACAATAGTAGCACGACCTAGTATTCTGGACCATCGTAGTCGTCCGGTGGCGGAGCCGTCTGCTCTGGCACGTTCTTGTCTAGCCACACTCCCATGAGGTCCACGATCTTACGGACCGCCGACTTACGACCAGGAAGGCCCTTGAACTTGGCATAGCGGCTGAGAATCTGAAGCTGACGTTCGTCCAAGACCTCTTCAGGTGCGGCCATTCGATTCCCTCCATTTGGAGGATCGTCGCCGCCATTTGGATCGCCGTCAACTACCCGTCAACGAACTTCGAGCGCAATCAGATCGAGGATGTCGAGAGGGAGCAGGTCCACGTCCTCGACTTTGAACGACTTACCTAGATCGGGCCCGATCCCACGGAGCTCAACCAGGGCGAAGTCAGCTCCAATGAAGCTGGTGGTTACAACCTCGCCGAACCGAACTGGGTTGACGACAGAGCGGCAAAGCTGACCTACGAAGATTGGCTCCCCGGTGCGGTCTGCTCCACAAAACTGAGGTTCACTCATGATTGGCGGTCCACTCAAGACACCCGCAATGAAGCGCGCGAGGCAGATCAGCGTCCGGCAAACCATAGCGGGCTACTCTTCAGGAGTCTCAGTGGCCTCCGCGATGGCTCCAAGAATGTCGTCTTCGGCGTGAACTCGAAACTCCTTGATCCGCTCCACGACCCAGGACTCGCCGTCCCGCGTGATCCGGATGTCGTAACAGATTTCGGGAGCTAGCCCCTGCCGACGCATTTCCTCGTTCTGAATCCGGCGAACCTCAATGACCTCGCCGCGATACCAGTTGCCTTCTGGCTTATCCAACCGCTCAAGATCGGGAAACTCCTTCCGCACCTTGACGAGATCGCCCTTCCTGAATTCAGGAGCGCTGTTCTTGGAGACCGGAAAACGAGGTTCCTTCCAAGCCTGGTTTCGCGGGCCGCGATAGCGCGTGTTCTTCTGGTGCTGCCTCACGTCATGACCTCTCTGGGAGTTGGTCGATGGCCGCCATTTCGTCCAGTACACCAAGAAGGGTGAGCTCGTATGGCTTGAAGACAGTGTCGGCACCATTGGCGAACTTCACACGGTAGAGCATGGCCACCGAGCCGCTCATGACTTCACTTACCCGTCCTACCAATGCTGTCTGCGCGAGGATCGATTGGACAAATTGTGTGGACGCCCGCCAGTTTTGTCGGTCCTCGATCGTAACTCGCACTGGATCACCGACTTGAAATCGCTGCTTCATAGCGGGCTACTCCGGTAGGACCATAGCATCGAGGAGACTGAGCTTGTTCTTGGACAGCCACACCGCCCATTCGCCGTTGATTCGCGTGTAGTCAGGCAGGCTTGCGCGGCCCACATGAGGCCCAACCTCGTCCATGATGAGGTGCATGGCGTAATCGGAATAGGCGACCACCGGAGTCCGCAGACGGAAGAAGCCCGCCACATACTCCCACTTCTTGCTGACCCGCTGAACCGCGACGACCCTGCCCTCCTTCTTCAGCTCCGCTATGGCTGCCTCATAGAGGCGCCGGGTATTCTTGTAGCCGAGTCGCCGCCAGATACGCCTGAAGTGGTTAGCCCGCATGCGCCGCGCGTGAGCACCGTAAATGTTATCGGCTGGGTGCTTCTTGAAGTGTGACTCCAGCGCTTCTGGCCAGTAACTTCCAGGAGGCCCCGAGGCCGATCTCGGAAACTCGCAGACGTGGTACGCGAATTCATTGCAAGGCCAGCGGTTCTCAACCGCATCAAGAAGCCGGAAGACACAAGCTGTCTTCATGACATCGATGAGCATCCGATGGCGGCGGTTTTTCTGCCCTAGTGTCACCTGACAACACTCGCGATCTCGTCGAGCAGGTTCTCGTGTTGGATGAACCGACCGTGGATTCGCCCAGTTCTCATGTCCGAGTGCCAAGTGACCATGTAGTATCCACCGCCACAGCTGTGACTTACGCGACCAGTCATAGCGGGCTTACGGCGATGGAAACCACGGTCCCCGAGCACATACTTGGGTTGCTTCACACGGCCGCCAGTCGGTCGAGGATGTTGTGAGGCTTCCACTGGGTCTTGAAGTCAGCGTAGCTGAGCCGCCGGAACGGAGGACCCATTGGATCGGGCTCAAGATACCGGGCCCGAAAGTCTAGATCGGGAAAGCTTCTGAAGCCGTTTCCGAAATGATCAAAGCGCTCTACCACAGCAGGCTTCGGTGGCAGCGGCTTTCCGGTCGGGATATCGCAAAGCGTGACCAGGACGTGGTCTCCGACCTCCAAACGCGGAATCTCAGCTGGGTTTCCGCAGTAGGGCATTTAGGAGTCCCTCCGGTCGGTCTTACGCCCTTCGAGTGCCCACTCTGGAATCGGCTGCCGCGCCACTGGGTTGCAGATGTGCAGCAGGCGCTGGTTGACCACGTCCTCAATGTGTCCCTTACAGCTGAAGCCGCAGCGGAGGCAGACCTCCTCCACCTCGGTGCCAAGCTTTCGCATGCAGCACCAGTCGAGAGCCATATCGATCGTGCGGCCGTTCCAGTTGCTCACAGGTCCGCCAACCTTTCGAGGACGTTTGCTTCGCGCCAACGGGTTCCCCAACCAGCTGCGGAACTGGTCTGTCGCTGTGACCCGTCCAGAGGCACGATCCAGAAGCCTGTAGTTCTGGGAATGCCGATAGTAGACCAGCGCTCCAACCGGCGGTGGCTCCATAGCGGGCTTGGTCACACGGCCGCCAGTCGGTCGAGCAGAGGTACCTCGCGCCAGGTCTTGCCCTCATCGTGCTCCATGACTGCCTTACACTTGTTTCCCAGGAACGCCGCTCCGACGACCTCCGCGCAGATGTGGCGACCGGCAGTGGAGGTGTAGGCAAGCCAGACTCGTGCGTTGGCCCACACGCGGGCAATTGCACCGTCGGCGTGTCTGGTGTAACAGTCCACCACCTCGATGACATCGCCCTTCCGAATCACTCCGAACTTCTTCCCTTCTTGTCTGAGACGGCCCCTGCGTATCCGGGAATCGAGCGAAGGGCCGCCGAGATCAAGATGTCGAAGTCGCCCAGGATCCAACCTGAGTTGCCGAATTGGGCCGCCAGCCACTTGACCAACTCCTGGCTATGCTCGTCGATCTGTAGCTCTGGGACCATGAGTTCGGCAGCCGACGTGAACTTAGAGTTGTAGAGCCGGTGGAAAAAGTCGTGTCGCTGGCGGTTTAGCTTTGCCTTCGACATAGCGGGCTCACCCTATCCGGGCAGGAGCGTCGAGGAGCGGCGGTTCTCTCCACGTAGCTCCGAGATCTTGGACACCGAGTCTTCGACGGTAAGTCGTACCGCTCTGGAGGACGGTCTCGGCGGCGAAGTACTGATTCCCGCTGGACGGATCCGGTGCCTCGTGAAAGCGGACGACCGCCTCGATCCACCGCTTCTCAAGGTTGTCCAGGGCTGGGTATGGGCCGGCTGTGTTGGGATCTCGGTCCTGGGATCGCCACCAGGGGATCAAGATGGTTTCGCCGACCCCAGGAAGACTCACAGCTCCCTCGCCAGCTGGTCGAGGAAGCTGACCTCCACGGTGTAGCCCTCGCGCTTCTTCTTTCTGGCCATCTCAGTGGCATAGCTCCTGGCCTCCCAGACACTCGGCGGCCACAGCTCCACCATGGACTGACCTTTGGTGAAGTTGCGGCCCCAATGGCGGACCACGTAGATCTGCTCTCCCTCTGACTCGTAGATGAACACGTGCCAGAACTTGTTGTGGTTCTCGCTCGGGTCGTGCAGCTCTAGCTTCTGCTCGTAGACCGGACTGTAGTCGGCGAAGTCCTCGATCTTCTTGTCGGTCTTTCGTGCCTGTGACTTCATGCGCTTGGCCCAGCTCACTTTCCCGCCTGTTCGGCTTGGTCCACGGCCTTGGCCATGGCCTTCAGGACACTCCCATTCTTCAGGATGAGAGCCCGTGTCCTCTCGAAGCCGAGGATGTCGTAGAGCGCGTCCACCTGCCTCTCGATGCCCTCGTTGTTGAGCACGACGGCCGCGTCCTCAAGCATCCGATACTGCGGGGCGTCCGGATGCGGCTCACCGTCTGGATCGGAGTACATGAATGCGGCGGCGACCGGTTGACGCAGGTCGTGCGTGTCGACTCCGTTGTCTTCGCAGAGACAGAGGAGCGTCTTCAGATCTTCGGCGGCCTTCATGGCGGCTCGCTCCGCCTTGGTTTGTCTGCGTCCCATGAGCCTGAAGTCGCCCCAGTCACACTGGGTTACCCCAGTGGTCAAGACGTCCCAAACGGTCGGGATCCATTCCCGTCTGGACGGGAATGGGTTCGGGAGCCAGCCCGAACGATCACCGGTTGTTTCTAGCGGAAGCTCCCGGTGTAGTGAGCCGTTAGCCGTGTAACTCACGTGTTATTGGTCACTCACTATTACTAGTGAGTGACTAGAGCGGCTTATTCGGTCTGAGTAAATCCGACCACGTGGCTACAAGTCGAGATATCTCGGTCGATCACTGGGTAGCTGACTCTGGGGTGGACCTAACTGGGAGAGCTTTTGGTTCGCCACTGTATGGCGACTGTCGACGAGCGCCTAGGGGCGACTCAGCATTCACAATGGCTTACGAATTCTCAGTCAAACTACTCAGATCGACTAGTTAGTTGAGAGGTCCTGAGCTCTAGTAACAACTAGGTAGGCTTTGAGCTGCCTAAAGCATTAACTGGCCCGCACAAATGAACTTGCATCGGTCGAACGTTGTTGCAGAGTTGTTGCAGCTGCCAATCGTCAGCAGGTGTGGACAGTCGTCCGAGTTAGCCAAACGCTGGCGGCAATAGAGTTCCAGTCAACACGAACAGTTAGCCGCGTTACAAGAAGTCTTGTGCCGTCAACACTAGGTGACCAGTTGGTCAACACGCGGCGACATGCGGAGAACATAGCGGGCTTACTGTGGTTGACCACAGTTCAACGGCGTCGACGTGGCTTTTCAGGAGCGAGTTCAGCCAGTGCGTCAAGAAGTCCGCACCCATCTCCCTCGATCACCCAGTTGTGAAGACGAGCGAGTGCTTTGACCATCTCCTTGAAGCAATCGATTTGGTCTTGGCCCCAATACTTGTGGTGGACCGAGACGACCTGCGGACCGCCAACGTATCGGATCTCGCTACGAACCCAACAATCACATACTTCTCCTGTGGCAGTGGGCGTGTCGACGTGGAAGCTGCCACTGAGAAGTGAGATCAGCGAATACAACATCGTGAGTCCGGCATGGCCGATCTCGCGAAACATGTGAAACTCGACGATCGTCCCTCGACGGTCGAAACGAAGTTCGTCGAGGCCGGGAAATACAACCTTCTGGACATAGCGAACCGCGCCGCCAAATCCCCAAGCACTCATCTCTCCGGCGACAAGATCCGGCTCAGCCTTGTGAGAGTTACAGTGGGCTGTGATGCGGCCATTCGTCGCACTCTGAATGACTCGCACGGCCATGCTGGTGCAACCTTCGGTGGAGCAGCCAACATTCGACAGGAAGGTTCTTGGATCGCCCCAGCTCATGTGCTCGTCTCAGCTGCGGCGGCAGCCAGGCCCAACAGTGTGGGGTCTATATCAAACGGCACCCTGCACAGGTGACCGTTGCCTGATATCTCAATCTGTTCGAGAGCGTAGAGCACTCGGTAGTTCCACGCCACATACGGCCATTTCTGATGCTCAGACGCGGCCAGGATCTCGATATCTGCGGTTGAAGCGCCCTGAATGAAGAATGCGGCGTGCTGGCCTCCCCACGGGTTGAGTGATCTGAGCAGCGCCGGCAGAATGGCGCTCGGATAACCGTCAAAGTGCTTGTAAACGACGATACCCTCGCCGAAGTCGATGATGGCATGAGTGCTCACTTCGCAGCCCCCGACTCGGCCGCCAGTACGTCGAGGAACGGCTTGCCAGCCAGCGGACCGAAGCCGCGCTCGCGAAGGATGTCAGCCACCTGCCAAAGCGTGGCCTGATCCCAGTTGTTGCGGACCTCGTCCCGAGGATACAGCAGGCCGATGATCGCCTTGAGCGCCTCCGTAGCCTCGGCCGCATCGAATCTACCGTCGACATAGACGGTCTGGCCTTCGAGGTCGTGCAGCACTCCGCCCTTGAATATCCACTTGTATTTGTAATCGTCCTCACCAAAGAAGTGGAACTCGCCGTCCTCAATGACCTCCTCGATCTGCTCAAAGAAGTACCGGATGTCGTGGGTTGCAGCTCGGAATGCGTCCTCGATCCAGGTGAAGTGCAGGCCAGGACCGTGCTGACTCTGCTGGTGCGGAGTGAGCACCAAGATCGGACCATCGTTTCCCCACGGAACGCACGGACAGTGGAAGATCAGCGTGTCGAGATCGTTGTCGGATAGAGCTTCCAGCTCCGCAGAGGTGCCATCTTCGTCGCGGTAGAGGTCTTCGACGAGCTTGCGCAACCGATCGAGATTCTCCGGCTTGACGGTTACCGTGCCGAACGCCCGCGTGTAGTAACCCATTGTGCTCTCCGACCCATAAGTTGCCCGGAACTGTTCTAGTTACCGGGTCTTATAGCGGGCTGCCACGTAAGGTTCGGGTTCGCCATCTGGTCCGGCTCGACATCCGCTTCTCCACTGACCATGGTCGCGTGGAGGTTGACCCCCTTCAGGAAGTCTCCTTGACCGAGGGGTGCGTCAGGACTCGGGATCTCAAGGATCGGCATCGGAGCCAAGGAACTCCTTGACGGCCCTGGCCGCGCGAGCCCGCGATTCAGACGTGGACCGCTCCTGCGGCTTCGCAGGCTTCACGAAGCAACGAGGGACTGTAGCGGATCGGTCGGGTCAACTGCCCGCGCCAGCTTCAGCCACTCCCGATAGTAAGGCCTTACTGGTCGAAGATCACGCGGCTGGCACGAGCTTCGTTGTTCTCCTTCAGGGACGCGCCTCCAGAAGCACGTAGTCGGCCAGCCGCGCTCGTTGCCAATCCTGCTCGGCGGCGTTAGCGGCGTTAGCGGCGTAGGCGGCGGCGTAGGCGGCGGCCCTTCGGGCCTCTCGGATCTCCTCCAGGCTCACCGCCTGTGGGTAGGCGAGCCACTTCCGCAGCAGGGACAGCAGGTCGCGCGGGCGCGAGTCGCCGGGCCGGCGCCTCTCGAAGATCGGCAGCACGCGCTCGGCGTAGTCGCATGAGACAGCCACGAGGAGCCTGCGCCAGCCCTCGCCCTCCAGCCCCGGAGGCGCGCACCAGCAAGTCGCGCCTGACGCTCCAGTCGCCCCACTCGACACCAGGCTGATCGCAGATCGCCTGCGCGTCCTCGCGTCCAAGCCGGGCGGCGAGCTCCACCCGCTCCTGACTCACATCGCCCGAGCGCAGGCGCCAGCGCAGAACAGCCACTGCGTCCCCGGCGCGCGCAGCCGTCCGCAGGCGGGTGTCGGCGCTCACGACCGCTCCTCTTCCTTGGGAATCTCCAGGTGCTCGCCGTAGAGCTTGGTGGGCGCGTGGCAGCCCTCGTAAGTCACCCAGAGCACCTCCCGGATCGCTCCCGGCTTCTCGGACGGCACAGTGATGTCACCATCGGTGAACGCGATCACGACGCCGTCGAACGCGTCTGCCACAAGCCTGTCGAACGCGGGACGGAAGTCCGATCCGCCGCCCCCCGCCAGATGGAAGCGTAGCTCGAAGCCGTCCTCGACCATCACGTCGCTGTGCACACCCGCGTCGCAGGAGATCGCTCGCACCCCAATCCCGAGATCCTCGCAGACACCGTGGACTTCGGCGACGCCCTCTTCGAGCTGGTTCTTGCTGATCGAGCCGGAGGTGTCCAGCATCACGACCACGTCGCACACGCCGTACTTCTTGAGCGAGGGAAGGTACTGGCCGACCGACTCGGAGCGACGCGACGGCCGCGCGAATGTGTAGTCGCGCTTCTTGCCGTTCTCGCCAACCCAGCGAGAGAGCTGTTCGATCCAGTTGATCTTCGGATTGAGGATCTCGTCGATCAGACGGACGAGGCCGGCCGGAAGGACCCCACGGCCCGGAGACTCCTTGAACCGCTGCGCGGCGGCCACCAGACTGATCTTCCACTCCGTGGCCAGCCGTCCCTGGGCTCCCTTGTCGCCCTGGGCCGCCTTGCGACCGTCGGGAGTCTCGCCGAGGTCCGGGCGGAGGTCGCCACCGAGCTGGTCATCGTCGGGATCGTTCGAGCGGTCATCCCTGTTGTTGCGCGTACCGGGCTGGGGCTTCTTGCCGCCCTGGCCAGGCAGGATCAGGCCACGCTGTGCACGCTGCGCCTGCCGCTTCTTGGCGATCTGGATGATCTTGGTGTCCTTGAGGAGGTCGTCGTAGATCTCCTCCGCCGACCAACCCTTGTACTTATGGTCGCAAAGAGCCGACTTGGGAACCTCGATGTTCGAGTCCTTCATCTCATCGATGATGAGGTTGATCGCGTGGTCGTGCGCGATGTTCCAGATGTCGTGGTTGCGCCCCTGCTGCCGCTCGAAGGCCAGCATGGCCGGGTGGAGCACCTCGTGGCAGAGAAGGAAGACCAGCTCCTTGTCGGGCAGGTTGGCCACATAGTGCTCGTTGAAGACCAACGAGCCGTCGGTTGCGACACCGGCCGTCGGAACGGAATCCTCGGCCTTGGCCACACGCGGCCGGAGCCGAAGAGCGAGCTGACCGAAGAAGGGCAGACGGGCGACGAGCCGAGTGCGGGCGGTCGAGATTCGCCTGAGCTGCTCGTTGTGGTCGATTGCGGTGGCCATTCTTCCTCCTATGTCGGAGTTCCCCGAAGTCCGGTTAGTTACGTCTGGAACCTCCGGCAACGGCGGATCCGACGAATGACTTGGTCGACGATCTTGGGTCTCACCGGCAACCCAGCGCTCCGCATGACGTTGGCGATCCTGTTCTTGATCTCCGCGTCATAGCCACTGTATAGCGGGCCCGGCTCGTCCGTAAACTTCGCGCGGATTGCCATGATCTGCCGTAGCACATGACTTCGGATGTCGCGGCGATCTGACACGCGGACCATGGATGCAATCTTTTCGATGAGCTGGTCATCGCTTAGACTGCGCCAGGCCATGGTTTCCAACAGCTCACTCATCGGCTTTGCCCACCCACGGGAACGTTTGGCCAGCCGCCTCGAAGGTCTGATTTGCGAAGTCGGTCCTCACCGCGTTTCCGGCGCAGCGGAGGGCCAGCACCTCGTCTGGCACCTGGTCGGCAAACGCCACTTTGACGTTTTCGCACGTTGCGTCGACACACTCCGCACACCGTACGTCATCAGTTCCAGGAACCTTGTAGATCAGAAATCGTGCGGCCAACTTCTTGTACTTGTCGTCGGCCGCGATGATCTCCACTTCGATCAGGGCAGAAGCGGTCGGCCGGATGCCGCCGTCCAGCCACTTCACGTTGTAGGCGCGCGCTTCCCCAGCGAGCAGGCCGAGCATGGATATGGCGTCGTCGTTGAACACAGCGGACACGTAGTCGGTGAACTCGCGCATGGCGAACTGGATGTGCGCCTCGTGCCGGCTCTCAGCGGTAGGCAGGCGCTCGTAAATCGGTCGCGCGAGGGCTTGCGCTCGGAACTTCCTGGCCTGTCTCACATTGTGGAGTTTGGCTTGCCGGCGGACTTCGGTCAACAGAAGACCGGCGAGTCGTTCCAGGTCTCCACGCTGGGGCAGGAGGGTCCTTACGGCGATTCTCGCCTCGACCATGGTGAAATCGCGGCCGAGGTACCTCTGCGCCATCCGCGCGATCATGGCCTTCTCAGGCAAGGATGAGAGCGCAATGGCGTCCAGCAGCTTGCCCGGGTCCTGAGTGGCGTTCACATTGGTCTCCTACCTTTAGGCCGCCCAATTTACACCCAGTTACCGCACCAAAGAGAAAGAGCGCGACCACGTTGGCCGCGCTCTTTCCTGGCCTTCAGGAGGCCGCCCTTTTCTGGACTTAGACAGACACGCCGTTCGGCATGAGAGCCGACCGCAGGTGCGTCAGCAGCTCCGCGTAGCGCGGATCGTTCTTGCTCGTGCGCGCGGCGGCCACGAGCCCGTTGCTGTTGCCCTTGTGCATGGAGTAGGTCAGGATCGCCGAGCTGGAGTACTCGCGGCCCGCCTTCTTCGTCATGTGACACAGGGCCGCCAGGAACAGGGCCGGGATGTCCGCCGCCTTGAGCCCACCATTTTCCTTCTCGGCCCCGACCGAGAGCCGCGCCGCCACCTCGGCCACGGCGGTCGAGATCGCCACCAGACGGTCGGCGTCGCTCGGCGGGGTCGGAATCGCCTTCTCGGGGTCGCGGAGCACCTCACGCGGATTGGGGATCTCCGCGCGGTACTTCATAAAGGCACCGAACTCGGTGGCGATGCCCTGTCCGACGAGCCCCTTGGCCATGTTGAAGATGCTCGTGTGGTCCTGGCCGTTCGGCCCCTTGGCGCCGTCGAGGGCCCGCGCGACCATCTCCCAGGTGCGCGGCGTGGCGAACGAGCCGAGTTCCTCGTCCGCGTCCTTGGGGAGCTTCGAGAGGTGCCCGGGACGGTACCGAATGAACGCGGGGACGGCCCCGGGGAGACCCGTGTCGACCGCCCACTGGCACCACTGCTCGACATCGACCTCCAGCGTGGAGATCAGGCAGCGGTTGCGCAGAGCCGCCGGAAGCATGGTCGCGCCGGACTTGTCCTCACGGCGGTTTGCGGTGGCGATGATCTTGACGCCGGGCGAGAGCGAGAAGTCACCGGAGCGACGCTCCAGGACGAGCCGGAACGCGGCGACCTGCACGGCGGGCGAGGCGGCGGCCAGATCGTCGAGCACGAGCACGCCGCCGACCTCGGGCTTGGTGAGACGGTGGAACCAGGTGGGCGGACAGTACTGCGTGGCGTTCCCCTCACGAAAGGGGAGCCCGAGCAAGTCCTCGGGGAGGTGCGCGCAGAGATCGCGGACCTCGATGATCGGCTTGGGCTGTCCGGTCTCCTGCATCTTCTCGCCGACGTAGCGAGCCAGGGCCGTCTTGCCAATCCCGGGTGGGCCCAGGACCAGGATGCTCTGCTCGTTGGGCAGGCGACCGAAGAGTTGGGCGGCTTCCTCGAACTTCACTGTCTGCTCATTCCTTTCTTGGGGACTTCCCCTGAATCAAAGGCCGCCCCGCTTCGGAGCAGTTACCAGATCTTCTACCCGACACTATTCGGCGGGCCGTCTCGCTGGGCTTAAATGGAGATGGGCGGAACCAGGTTGGCTCCGCCCAACTGTCAAACGCCCTGTGTCGGTTAGGACGACTGTGCCAGGACTGTGGCGAGCTTGATCTCCAGGGCCTTGGCCATGGCGGTCTGCTCAATCGCCTCCTGCTGCGCCCGCTTCGACTTCTCCAGAGACTCGGCGATGGCCGCCCGCAGCTCCTTCACCTTGGCCGCTGCCTCAGAGGCAGAGAGGGTCGGAGCCGGAGTTTGAGGCGCGCTCGGCGTAGCCGAACCGTTGGTCTCCCCCTTCTTGGGTCGCCCGCGCTTCTTCTTTGGCGCCTCGGTGGAAGTCGGCTCCGTGACAAGAGCTGCAACGGTGGTTTCGGGATTCTCGGGAACGGACGAAGCTGCCACACCTGCCTCCTCGGCGATCTTGGTCGTGCCCTTGGTCGGACCGAAGTACTCGGTGCGGCCCTCGGTTCGGATCTTCTTCAGCTTCAGGCGGTCAATGAGGCTGTCCGCGAGGATGCGAGACACCTTGATCTCGTCCATGATCTCCTTGCGCGAAACTCCACCATCCCTGGTCGCCTGAGCGAGAATGGCAGTGTAGTACTGCTCGTAAACGCTGTCTGCAATCTTCGGCATTGAACTTCTTCTCCTCCTGGGTTCTACCGGCTCGGAGGAAAGCTGATGATAGGTTTTTTGGCCAGGTGTAACCCCAAAAAAGAAATGGAGCCGGCTACGCACCGGCTCCATCTGGTTACCTAGGGGTTCCGCTCTTCCTTGTGGTCAGAGGCGGCGCGACGGGTTTCTCGCTGTCAGTCTCACTGTCACCTCCTGCTGTCAGTGCTGCCTGATTCTGAAGGAGTTACCTTGATGTGGAGAACTCGTATAGCGGGCTATCCACCTAAGCAAAGAAGACCAGCGCGGGGCGGGTCTTCTTAGTGTTTCGTCTGGCGGTCTACAAGCCGCACAGAACATCAAACGCCTTTTGCCTCATCTTGGCCCCATTGCCGTCGACGGTGCTGACGAACGTGTTTCCACCCTTCCGTGGGCGAAGATCCTTCGTCGCCCACTCGCTCACGCCGAGGAACACATCGAGTGCAGTCGTGCCATTGGGGGCGGACTGGCCGGCGGTCTCGTAGCACTCCTTGGCGTAGTCCGCCTGCTCCTTGATCCGGGCGCAGATGGCCGCCCGCGCGTTGGCGGCCCGAGTCGAGACCTCCTCGTAGATGTTGCCGTCGTCGTCCTTCTTCCGCTTGGCCGGGAAGAGGGTCGCCGCGACCCGCTCGATCTCGTCGGGCGTCACGAGCCGCTGGCGGAAGCCGGGCTTCTCGTCATCACCGAGCAGGGCGGCCCGCCACCGCTTCCAGTAGCCCTCGTCCTCGATCAGGAGGTTGTGCACGGTGGCCAGACGATCCTCGGCCGAACGCGTGTGGCGGACGCGGACCTCGTTGCGGCGCTTGCGGTCGAAGCCGATCGCGAGCACGGTGCCGTTGCGGACGCGGTGGGGCATGAACCGAACGGTCACCGACGACTTGCCGTCGTGGGAGGTGTAGAGCATGAGGTGCTCGCGGATCGTGTCCCCGGGGTAGATCTCGCACTCGTACTCCGAGCGCTCGGCCAGGGCCCACACCACGCGACCGAAGTCCATGTGGCCAACGGCGCGGATGATCGCCGAGCCCTCGATGGTCGCGTTGTCGAAGAAGGTGAACGCGGCCCGGTTCTGAACGATCCGGTAGCGCGACTTCACCATGCCGATCGTCTTCCAGCCCAGCTCGTCGCGGGTGATCTCCTTGCCATCCGCGTCCTTCTCCTTGATCTGGCGGATGATTGGGCGGACGATCTGCTGGTAGTCGTCGGCCGGGATCTTGTCCGAATCGGCGGTCTGCGCGTCACGCGCCTCGACGACCCAGTCGAGACCGCCCTGCTGGATCGCCTCCTCCACGGTGAGCTTGTCGCCGGAGACCGACACACCCTTGTGTCGCGAGCCGTCTCCGCCGAACGTCCACTGCTTGGCCATCTTCGTCATGTCTTTCCTCTCTTGTTGGTCCTACCTGTGAGGTCGCCCCGATTTCTCGCGGTTACTTTTAATGGCTCAAGCACTGGATGAGTTACACAGGATTGCCATAGCCCGCTATGGATGAATGCAGTTATGTCCGAAAAAGGAGCGACCTCGGGTTACGCACCCGAGGCCGACTCCCTGGAGGACACGCCGGGCCGACGCAGCCGCGACGAGCGTTTTGAGGGCACGCGGAATCGACCTATCAGCCAGTTCAGACCGTGTAGGCCAACTCTCAATGCCCTTTTCGGAATGGTCGCCCGCCCGAAGTCCAGTTACCAGATCTTCAGGCTGTGAACTTCACGTCTGGAAGAACTGGATCCTCTGGTTCGCTTGACGAATCAAGACCGTCGTCACCGAGGATTTCCTCTTCTGGGCTTCCGGCCACGCGGCGGATGCGTTCGAGAATGAGCCGCTTCGTCTGGTTGTCGAGGAGCTGCTCGAAGGCTGGAAAGACAAGCTTGTCTTCGTCGTCGAGATGCGCTTCGATTGACTCGACGAGTGAGACTACCAGGCTCCTGATTGCGTCTTCAGTGTTTGTGAGCTGTGGAGAGTAGAGCTTGTGAAGGAGCATCCCGAGCTGGCTCGCGACCTCGTGGTGTTCGCGGATGAGTTCCGGCAGTTTCTCGTTGTCCGCGCGGAGAGATTTCATTCCGATCAAGAAGAGAGCCGTCTCCTCCTTGAGGGTGTGAGTCGAGAGTAACTCCTTCAATGACCTGGCTGTGCGGCGTAGCCCAGCGAGGCTGAACTGATCAAGGTGAGCTCGGAGCTCACCCACGAGCTCGCGGATCTTGTTGTGGTCCGCGCGGAGGAGCTCAGTGACGGATATAGCGGGCTCAGGCGGCTTTTGTGGCGGATCTGGCTGTTGTGGTTTTGGTGCGACCTGGTGTGGCTTTTCGTGTGGAACCGGGCTGGGCATTTTGCCTCCAGTTCCGTCAGTATAGCTCAGCCGTACGAGCAATTCCCCAGCGTGACGACTACCCCTTAGGCAGGTTTCGTCCAAGTTCTCGGCAGATGGCGCGGAACAGGTCGGTACCCTTTTCGAGAGCTGCCACGGCATCTGATGCCTTTGAGCAGCCCTGGTTGGGCATCAAGGTCACATTCAAATGCCTCAAAAATGGCCCAACATCCGGGTCCTCGCTTGCCGCACGTCCGGCGCGGACCAGATCAGTCAAGGTGAAATTGTCGCCGAATGCCAGGAGCAAACATCCCAGCTCTGCGATTGTTGCTCCACCATTCCACTCTCCGACAATCACGCGCAAAAACTCATCGGGTGTGAAACGCTGTTCTAGAAGGATCTTCACCCGTTCGGAAAGTGTCGCGTCGATCTCGTCGAGTAGCCGTGGCACGGCGCTCCTCCTTTTTACGGGTTGCCCCATCTTGGGCCGGTTACCCTGGTCACGTCGTCGGCACCCGGTTTCCAGGATCGAGGGCCTTCTTGGCGGCCTCAAACGCCTCTGTGCCCTCCTGACGGGCCTTGCGGCCGTCGTCGGTTCCACTCGCCATGACCTGCTCCTTGAGGGCCTTGAGGGCGGAGGCATAGGGCTCGTCGTTACGGCGGGACCGCGCGAAGTCGAGAAGGCCAGGCAACTTCGTCGGAGGAACTGCGCACGAGAGACATGTCAGCTCTGCCAGGTTGGCTCCCGACTGGATCGCCGCACCGAGGGTTTCGAGGATTCCCTGCGGCTCGACATTCCCAGTGAAGATGCGCATCGCCTCGTCGACGTACTTCTGCTGAACTGGCATGAATCTGATCTCCTTAGTCGTGCTTTACCTGTCGCCCCAAACCAACGGTGGTTACTCCACCATAGCGGGCTTTGTGTACCCACCATAGCGGGCTTTGTGTACCTCGGCATCGAGGACAGTCGCGGCTAACAGGTCGAGGACTTCATCGTCGCGGGTGAATCGAAGTTTGTTCTGGAGAACCAACACAGGACCGTTAGTTGATCCCAAGATCCGAATGATGGCCATGCTCCCTAGGAGTTGCAACACAATGCCGAAACGCGGCCTCCCGTCTGGGAAAGCCGCGTTCGAGGCACTCACGCTCGTGGCAATGGTATCGCCGATCTTGAACACGGCTACCGGATGCCGAGCGCCTTTTCCAGCTTGGCGATCTCCTTCTGGATCTTGCCGCGCGGCTTGTGGTTCCGGCGGGCCTTCTCCAGCTTGCCCTGAAGCAGGGTGAGCTGCGCACGCGGCGTCAGGCTCACGTCGGAGGTCTGGATCCGCTGCGGCGCCGGCTTGACCCGCTTGAGAGCCGTGGCCAGCTCCGCCGACCTCGTCAGCATGAATCCGGCCGGCTCGACCGAACGCTCGACCGGAAGATTCGGCGACCTGGAGAGGCCGCCTGGACCGCGACGAGCGGCACGGTCGGCGACCTTCTGGACGATTTCCAGGATCGAGTCCGGCAGGGCGAAGCTGAAGTCCAGCACCTGCCCCTGGGCGGTCGCGGGTCGGGTCGTGGTCTGGCTGGGAGCGGTCTTGCGAACCGCGCTGAGCTGGCCAGCGAGCTTCAGCAGCTCCGAGAGCCCCGCGCTCACGGTGCTGAGCTGCTTCTGCATGGACATGATGAGCCGCTGCTCGGCGGTGTACTTCGGCTTGGTCATGCTGTCACCTTCTTCTTGATCTTCTTGATCTTCTTCTTCTTCTTCTTACCCTCGATCGCGTCAAACCGCTTGACCCGATAGGGCAATTCGATCTTTCCGTTATGGACTCCGACGGCGTAGGTGCTCACCGAGGCGTATTCGTCGAGAGTTACGACGACCGCCAGACCGCCAAACTCGCCCTCGCGCATGGCCCCGCAGGTCGCCCCACACTCGTACTTGAGGTGGTCGGTGGTGTCGGTGTTGATCTTGAGAATCTCGCGGAGGACGTGGGGGAAGCCCAGCTTGCAGAGCTTCTGGGCCGCCTTGTAGATCTCGAAGTAATCGTCGGTTTGCCAGGCGTCCTCGTAAGGCTCGTCGAGATCCTCCTCTGGGTCGAACTGGCGCACGCCGTCCTCGAAGTAAACGTAGGCGTTGGTCCAGCGCAGCTCCTGCTCGCCGATCATCCTTTCGAGAAGGTGAGCCTGATCCCCCTCGATGGAGCCGCCCAAGATGCGAACGGCCATTTCGTGGATGAGTGCCAGCCGCAACCCAGACGGCGAAACCGTGCCCTGTTCTGAGTTGCTGGCCACTAGAGCACCTGGCTCTGAATGACGTGGATGTCCTCGTTCGGACAGAGCCCGTTGAACGTGTCGCACGCGCGGTCGGTGAAGAAGTGGTCGTCCCACAGCGCGTTGAGTTGCGCCGTGCGCAAGTCGCTCAAGCAGTTCCGAGAGTTGATGTAATCGGTGATGATCTGTCCGACCTTTCGGCGGGCCTTCTCCTCTGCCTCCGGGCCACCGAACGGAAAAAGCTCCGGATTCATCCCGCCGCGATGGTGGAGGACCACCACGACGTGGCCGCCGATCGGAGTGAAGTTCGTGGTCTTCTTGGCCATTGGTGTCCCTCAAGAGGGAAGTCGCCCCGCCCAACGACGGTTACGCGTCGGTTTAAGGTTCGTCGAGGACTTCGTTCAAACCCTGCGCCGATGCCAACCTTTCGAGAACGGGCACATCGCGCAGACCGCGCTCGACCAGAGCAAAGATGGATTCGGCAGCCTTCTGGGTGCGGAGGACGGCGGAGACTGTCTTCTTTGGCTTTCCGGCCTGAGTGCCGGTAACAAGGCCGCGCCCGCTAAGGAGACTCACCAAAACCTCGTAGTGATGCCACTCGAACACTAGTCCGAAAAAGACATCAAAACAGCCAGAAGCGTGAACAAGAAGGAGGTCGGCGCTTTCTCCGATGCCGCGACCGTGAAGAGAGAATGTGTGAACGGACCCGACCTCTACGTGTGATAGGTCCAACCCAGCGGCCTTAACACGCTGCTCGATCTGGAGGTAGAGGTTCTCCTTGAGCGTCCTCACTTGATTTGGGCAAGCCGGTCGAGGATTTCCATTCGCGCATCATAACCCTTTGAGGAGGCTACTGTTGCAAAGGCGATGGCCTTCTCGATTGGTAGGGCCGGAAGCAGCCCTGGAAGTGAATCCGCGATGTCTTTGGCTTGCTTGAGATCGACGCCGTAAAACTGGCGGACGAGCTTGATGAAGGAAATCTTATGGTTGGGATGAATGGTTCCAGCCCTTGGCTGCCCGTACTCGTGCCCAGGATAGCTCGGATGATTCGGTGGATAGTGCACGAACGATCCTGGCGGAATGTCCTGTGCGGTTCGCAGTGCCTCCATGAAGGCTCCGACGACTCCGCGTAGCTGGAGCGGGATCTCGTAGTAGCCCATGTCCTGGACGACCATGAAGAAAGTTCCAGGCGCTGGCATGTGCTCGCTCATGTGGCCGCGTTTGCGAGGTCGTCCAGGATCATCAGTCCTGCAACGTGATCTTCAAGCATCGTCCACTCGCCGTGGAAGCGTAGGCGGCTGTCGTCCTTTCGGATCATGATGACCGGGTTGTGGTGCGGCTTGAGCATCTCGATGTCCATAGCCTTCGAATTGACCTCCGTCACGATCTTGATGGCGTCGTCCTCGTAGACAAAGGCTGACGTGGACCCGCAGACGGCTCCGCTCCCGTGGTACTGTTTCGCCTTGCCGCGTGTGGCCGCGATGCGACGACACTGCTCCAGAAACCGCTTGCGCCGTCCCGCGTAAGTGTCCCAGTCCGTGTAAGGCTCACCCAAAGGTCACAGCCCCAGCTCGATCGAGTAGAGGCCAGCTCCGACCGCCTCGACTTCCAGCTCGGCCTTGGTGCCGTCGGTGAAGAGGAAGACGATGTAGTTGCAGGACTTGGCCTCCACGCTCGCGATCGTCTTGCCACGGAAGCGGCGGGTGAACGATCCCTGGCGGCGCCGCCTGTTGCGCTCGGTCTCTTCGTCGCTCACGCCTCCTCCTCCTCGCACATGCGACAGAACCCGTCCTCGCTGAGTTCCTCCCGGTGAGGGACACAGTGGTTATCCACGTAGTCCATGATCGCGGCGGCCTGGTGGAGAGTCAGTTCCAGCCCATGAGGCGGCTTACAAGCTCGCACAGGGCGACAGCACAGTCGGAGACCTCGGCCGCGAGCAGAAGCTCCTCGTCATTGAGCATCTCTCGCAGCCTCACGACTGATCCTCCTCTTCCTCCTCGACCGTCGCGTTGGGTCGCTTGATCGAGAGGTACTCGCGAACCTTGGAGTCGATCTGGGACCAGAAGGACTGGGCCTTCTCCACGCCGAAGAACGCGGTGATCTGCTCCTTCTTGGCCCTCTTGTCGTGCTGGACGCACGCGATTACCTCGGTGCCGTCCGCGAGGGTGACCTTGGAGCCAGTGCCGTGCTTCTGGATCAGGGGCAGGAGGTTCAGGGTGAGCTGCTTCTTCTGCCGCTGGAGCTGCTTGATCTGTTCGTCCAGCACCGCCGCCCGGCCGGCCAGCTCGACCATGACGAGCTGCTCCTGGTGGGCTTGGACGGTGGCCACTCCCGTCTGGTGGGCGGCGGCCGGGTTCTGGACCGCTCCGGCCGCCACCTGCATGAGCGCGTTGACGAACTGCTCGGGACTCATGTTGAAGACGCCTTGCGCCTGCTTGGTCATTGCTTTCTCCTGAGCAGATGTCGCCCGGCCGCCGGCCGGTTACCAGCCCGCGTCGTCGTCCGACTCGCTGCTGACCTCGGCCTCGTCGCTGTCCTCTTCCTCCTCGTCCGACGTGTCGGGCGAGTAAGACGGAGTGGTCTCGTAGCTCATGGGCGAGTGAATCGGGCTGTTCGCGGTGATCGGGTGACCCGCCTCCAGCTTGTGGAGCCAGTAGACGAGCTTGCTGATGTGGGTGTGGCTCTTGCGCCCGTTGAACGCCCGGCCCGCCTGATCCAGCTCCTGCCGCGCCTCGTCGGTGGGAAGGGGCGAGAGCTTCTGGGCCGCCTTGTACTCACCCTCGGCCAGGGCGAACCGTACCGCGTTCTCACGGTAGGCCGCGATCTCGAAGGCCAACGCGGCCTTCAACTCCTCGATGGTGACCGGATCCTGCGGGTTTCCCGCCCGACGCTTGTTCTTGACCGTCTCGTAGTTCATTGTGTTCTCCTTTTTTGTCCTACCTCAATCGCCGCCCCGTCGAATAACAGTTACCAGGAAATCGGACTGTGGTAACTGGCCTATAGCGGGCTGGACCGGGTCACAGTTATTGCAACCCACGTCGATTGTCCTGCTCTCTGGGTGCCGCCGTCTGTTGAGGTAGTTCCAACACTTCGGACAGCGGCGCCTGAAGTTTGGGTCTTCCCTGAGCCGAACGAGGTCCCCGGCCTCGAACATCAGTCGTCCTTCGTACCGGTGCAGGGCTGGTCCAACTCCACGTGGTGATCCTCACCGGCCGCTGTCGCGGCTTGTTCGTGTCCGCACCTTGCGCACTCGCGAATGCGGCCGAATCTTGCCGTGGCTATGAGGGTGACGACTGCACCGCGCCACCTTGTCATCTGGTGGGAAGGGTGTCATCTGGTGGGAAGGGTGTCATCTGGTGGGAAGGGTGTGGCTCGTAGGCAGACTTGTCCTTGGCCACTATTCGGTCTGACCTTGGCTGGGCGTCGGCACGCGGCCCACGGTCACGCGGAGGATGATTTGCTCCGACCACTCGTGCTGACAGTCCTCATTCTGGCAGTAGAAGCCGAACTTGATCGGCTCGTTCGTCTTGGGGTACATGAGGTAGTGGTCGCCGAGATCCCTGGCGTCGGTCAAGCCGCACTTGGAGCACTCGATGCCGATCTTCTCGGGCCAACTCGCCCTCACGGAACCGTCTCCATTCGCGGCCATGCAGTTGCCGCGACCTTCTTGCGTGCCACAAACGCGGGCATGACTACGCGAATGCGCTTGACGCGGGGAGTGCTCTCGGTGACGAGACGATGATGACGAGCGACGTCACGAACGTCTTCCTCGTCGCTGGCAAGACCCCGATCGACTAGTCGATTCACCAGGCCATCGTCAAGGTTGCGGTAGACGTCCAGCAGACGGCGGAACTCGTAGTCGTCGTCGAGGTTGAGGGTCTTCGCCACGAGTTGTTCGATGTGCTGGAGAACCCACTGGCGGGGAAGGGACCGGATGCCCCAGGCACCCAGGTCATTCGCCTCCATCCCTTGGGCCTGACACGCCGCAGCGAGGAGCAACTGGAGGACACTGTGCGCCGTCGCATTAGGCAGGCTACGCACCGCACCCAGGTCGTCAGCCAGGCGATCCGCGTAGCTGTTCAGCCTCCGCCGAAACAGCCTGGCATATTGCGACTCCATGGCCTACCTCCTCCTCGGCTTGTTTCCCGCGTAGACCCAGGGAAGCTCCAAGAACATGCGCCTGAACTCGCTGAACGGCATCGGATGCAGCGGGTAGAACGTGTGGTGCGTCTTCCCGTGCGGTGAGTCTGGGATCGCATCACGGCCATTATGGACCACACCGACTCCCGGTGGAAGAGCCGTGTCGGCTGGAAGCACCCAGTAGTAGTCGGAGCTGACCAGCGTGCCGGGGATATAGAACCGCTTCACGTCGAGTTCGCAGGACTCCTGGCTGTTCACGATCTTGAGGTTGGGCATGTGTGCTCCTAATGTGGAGGAGTTACCCCAGCCTCCTCCGGTTACCGCCGCCGGCCGGCCTTGGTGGCGGCTCTTTTGGCGGACCGCCGAACCTTAACGGTCTCCTTGATAGCGGGCTCACGAGGACCCTCTACCCGAAGCGATTCGTAGCTTTCGAGGCCGAGGGCCGCGCAGAGCGCCTTGGCCACCTCAACGCCGGTGCCCTTGGCCACCTCACAACAGAACCGGACGACATCGATTCCCGGACGAGGTTCTGGCCCAAATGGGCGTGGACAAAGGAGATCCGTGATTATCATCACGCGGTCCGGGTTGTTTGGATATTCGGAAACGCTGAGACCCGTGATGGTCATTTTCACCTCGAACCCGACTGGCAACACTTTTACCTCGGGTGACCAGCCGGGTCCAGTGTCGGCTACTTGGGCTGTTCTCCCAACTCCGTCCAGGTGTTCGGCGTGGCCATTGGATCGAAGACCAGAAGTCCGTACTGCTGCAAGAGGAATGCGTCGACCAGGCCCTGCGCCTCGAACAGGGTCTCAGCAATGCCGGAGACGTACGTGTTTCCGTAGGACGCGCGATAGCCCCAGCGCTTGTTCTTCGCAGCGTCGTAGGGCCACTGAAAACCACCGAGAGCCGGGTCGACCTTGCCGACCTCCACGCCAAGAGCGGTCCTCCGGGTGGGGCGTTCGGGAGAGGACCCGTCGTTGGCCCACGGCATGACCACGGTCTTGAGCTGTTCCAGCGCGTCGGCCACCGAGCTGGCCATCCCGAGGTTGATGTGGATGAAGTTGTGAGCCACAGTTCACGACACCTTTCCCGACATCACGTCCGCGAGGGTGGTCTCCGAGTTCCAGTAGAGGTCGCGCTCGATGCCGAGACCGAATCGGCCCCGGAAGTTCTTCAGCTCCTCCAGTGAGAAGTAGCCCAGCTCACCATCGGTGATCTTGGCGTAACCGAAGAACAGACCCTCGTCGGGATCGAACTCGGTGGCGTACCAGGTGCCGGCGCCGGTCGGGTTGAAGAACTTCACGACGATCTGCACCTTGCTAGGGTCCTTGCCGTCCTGCGAGTACAGGGGCGGCAGCTTCGCACGGATCTCATTGGTCAAGAGCCGGTTGGACTTCATGCGTGCCTCCGTGAGCCGAGTTGCCCCGTGGGTGTGCTGTTACCAGAATCTCGGGTAATCGCGGCCAATCGGAGCTACAAAGAGGCAGAGGAGGCGACCGTGCTGGAGCTGGATCTACCCTCTCTGATCTCGCGGTGGCTACGACTCCACCGATACGACCGCGATGCCTGGAAGGAGGCGGACAGGGTCCGCTCCGAGGGGATCTGGGCGGCCTACGGAGCTCGCCAGCGACGGATCGAGGCCCTCCGTGCGCGGATCATGCTGCGCTATCACCTGCTCAAGGCGGAGAGCGATCCCGGCTTTCAGGACAAGACCGTCACCTGGGGGCCGACCGAGATGCTGGAGACGCACGACGCGGAGAGGCTCGTGTGCGGTGTCGTTCCGCCGTGGGTGCCCAAGCACGTTCCCGAGGAGGTGGACTCCTGGCGCCGGCTTCCGAGCGTGGACGGTGACAGCGAGAGCAGCCAGGGCTTCCTCTACACCGACACCAAGGACTTGGACGAAGTGGTGCGGCGGCTCAAGACACTTGGCTGCAAGCCCAGAGTTTCCGACTCGGTGACGATCTCGCCGCCGTCGTGGGGTGTGCCCGGCTGCTGGCCCATCGACAAGCCCAGTGACCGTCCGATCGCGGTCAGTCCGCTGCTCCGCGTCGACGCGGTATAGGAACGCGTGGCCAAGACACCCGCGCAACTCGAAGCTCTGACCACCGATCTCTACAGTGTCTGGTAACCGAAAGCGAGTGGGGCAACACTACCGATGTAGGGGCCAGGCTCGGGCTCCCCACCTGGAACCGCGTGCTGCGGTAACCGGGAGGTCTCAGAGCTGGTTAACGCGAATCAGTCCTGAGAGGACGTGTGTGGGCTCGCGAAACTGCGCACGTTCGAGTAGAGGGTTCAATTCCCTCCCCCTACGGCAACCCATGGCTAAGACGCAACAACAGATTTTGGATCAGGTCGAACGGATCGCTTCCCGCGCGGATGCCGCGATCTCTGGAGAGCGCGAGTTGTAAGGATGCTTCGTAGGAGAAGCGGCTTCTTCTGTTCATCCTTCCAAGCTTGCTTTGCCCAGAAGTTGGAACAGCGTCGCCGTCTCGCGCCGTTCAAGAGATTCTCGCGGGTCATCACACGGTGGGGAGTGGGCTTCGTCGTTGACCTGAGTTTGCGGATTCAGGTTGAGGTGCGGAACGGTGTCCGCGAATGGGTGGAACCAGACGATGTAGTCCTGGTCGACCTCCTACTAGAGCTGGTCCTCGGAGAGCCAGTCGTGGACTACCACAGCCGTCACAACAACCGCCCAGTTAAGGTGGATGACTATGTCCAGATGCCATTCCTTGATCCAGAGACCAGACAGGTCTTCCTCAAGTTCGGAACGGTATCGATGATCGAGGGCTCTCGCTGCCGAGTGGCCTGGATCAACGACGGAACCAACCCGTCTATTCCGCACATCTGGAGCTTCTGGATCACGCTCCTTTCGGCGGCCTCCTAACCATATAGCGGGCTCCGGTCAGCGCCGGTCACGATGAAGTCGTTGTCCGGCATGGGCCACATTCCACTGTTCGTGGCCACCTCACCGAGTTGGTCGTAGGCGAGCAGGTCTGGATCGAGGACCTTTACTTCGCCCGAATTGAGGGACATGTACAGGCGAAGAGCCGCGAGGATCGTGTCCCTCTCGCGGCCCGTCAGTGGACGCCTTGGCCGCATATCGCCTTCCGCGTCAGGTGAATGAAGAACTCCACCAACTGGTGGCGGAACTCGTTGATGCGTTGGTCACAAGGCATACTCGGTTCCTTGGAGGCGCACCAGAACGAGAGCGAGCAGTCTCGGCACTCGTTCTCGGGCACGATGTCCACGTTGTCGTGGTCTTGGGTGGACCAGATGGCCCAATCGACGGCCCCTTCGGTGATGTTCTGTGAACCGCAGTGAGGGCAGAGCATCTACGCCGCCCCGACCCGGGCGAGCCGCTCGTGCAGCATGAACACGCGGGCCTGAACGGCCGTCATGTCGCGGCGAAGGATCGTCGTCTTGAGCCGGCGAGCGGTGGCCTGGGTGATGACCGTCCAGGGGCTGATCTCCGCCGAGTGGTCGGCGTCGTCCGGGGCCACGACCACGAACGAGGTGATGCCGTGCTTGGTGATACGGCCCACGCTGTAGCAACCAGTCTGCATCTCGATCTTCCTCACAGGAACCTCCTGTGTGTGAGGTCGCCCGTCGAGCATCTAGTTACCGCTCGTCGAGGATCTCCTCGGGCTCTGGCCTGGCGATCATCCGCCGATCGCTCGTGGTGTGGAAGACCTCGCCGGTCTTCATGTTGCGAACGAACATGAACTCGCCGGGCTCCCCCTGCTCCATGCCGGCAGCCCCAGTGAAGAACACGAAGCAGAGGTCTCCCACGCTGATTCCGTGTGTGGCGAGCGTGGTGATGTTGTGACCGGCCTTGATGATCTCCTCTTGGAGCTGCTCATCCTTCTTGAAGGGGCGCTTGATCGTGTTGTATGGAGCCCAGTTGTTCGAGTAGGGGATGCCCAACTCCTGCAAGAGTCCCGGAATCGCTGCGACCGCGTCTTCATGCCTAGTGCTCCTCGCCCATGGGTCTTACTTGGCTCACCACGACCCAGCCAAGCGTCCGGCTCTCCTGGTCTTTGAGAAGAAGAGGAACGAACACCTCGGTCTCGGCTCGCTTTTGGTCCTCGCCCTTGAGCTGGCAGATGTCGATGAGCGCGGCCGTCTGCTCGTCGTTCAGCTCCTTGGCAAGCTGTTCGGCCAACTCACGTGTGCCGATCAGAAACTTGCTGTAGGTGTGGCAGTGAAGAATGAGCTGCTTCAATCGTTCTTCTCCGGCGGATCGTTGTCCTCCTCGACGGTCCAGGTGTCGGAGTCGAGCGTGTGGGAGTACTCGCAGTAGATCTCGTCGCCGTCGCCACGCGCGACCTCTCGGATGGCGGCTTCGGGTGAGGCGAGTTCCTCGGGAATGCCGACCCTGCGGTGAGAGACGTGAACTTCGCGCACCATGACGATGTAGTACTTCACTTCTCACTCTCCAGGATCGCGCGGATGTGCTCTTCGTTGAGCGCGTTGGACAGGAGGAGGTGCTTGATCTGAGCCTCGTAGCCGCTGTTGTTGATGTCGGAGGCGGGGTCGCCCATGCTGTCGTGGACCTGGTCGTCCAGGTCGTACTGGATCAGCTCCATCTCTTCGCGGGGGATCTTCCGCGCGATCGTGAGAAGGCGCTCCAGGGCGGCGGCCTTCTCTGGCGGAACTTCGGACTCGGCCGACGGATCCAACACCGTGGTGATCCCGTCGCCGATCTTGGTGACCGTGTAGCCCACCACGGTGTACTGGTGGCACAGTGTGACCACCTGGTAGTGGTGGACCCCAGTCAAGTGCCCCTTGGCAGCCGCTTCCTGTTCGTTCAGGCGGTCTCTGAGCGACTCTGCCTCGCGCTCGTGGAAGAGCAGACCGCCGAAAAGGTTGAGAACGACACGCTTCATGCGGCTTACTCCCGTCCGCTGGTGAGCCGTGCTTCGCAGTGCGGACACCACAGCTCACCGTTGAGAGAGTCGATCGCGAATTGGACCCGATCCAACTCGTCCGCGATTGCGAATCCACGACCGCCGTCGTTTTCCAGAGCCTCGCGCAGCTGCGTCGCAGCCCGTTCGAGGATCTTCGAGGCCGACTCGATCTCTGCGGCGACGTTGACCACGCTAGTCCTCCTCGTCCCACCCGAGGGTGGCCACGATCTCGTTGTAGGCGTCCTGGCGCTGCTGAGGCGTGAGCATCTTCCAGACGATCTGGAGAGCGGACCCGAGGTCCCCGGCCTCCATCTCCATCTCCGACTCCTGGCCGTGCCGCTCGGCGGCTTCCAGGATCGACATGACGAGGTCAAAGTTGTCCTTCGGCTTGCGAGCCATTGCGGTCCTCCTGACCGTCATGCCGCCCCGATGTCACTCAGTTACCGGCTGAAGGATCAGGTAGTTCGGGCCCTCTGCCCGACAGACAGTGAGGCCGCCGACCCGCTTGCACTCGGCACGCGCTTCGGCTTCGGTGTCAACCGTGAAGTTGGGCAAGTAGCAGATGAACTCAGGTACCGGCGGGTCGCCTACCGCACGCGGAGTATGGCGAGTCACCACGAGGTAGCGAACTACGCCGTTTCGATCTCTAGGTTGAGCTTCGCGGACAGGGTCCGCATCGCGCTCTGCTCTTCCGAGTTCATGCTCTGCCACAGCGGTTCCATCTCCTCGCGGATCGCGTCCGCGCGTGGTCCGTCGCTCTCACCCAGTCGGTCCAGACGGTCGAGTTCTCGCAGGAGTGTCTCGAACTTCTTCGTTCGTGCCTCTGAGACCACGCGAAGCTGCTCCTTCCAGTGCTCGACGCACGCTTCCCAGCCAGGGTACTTGTGGGCCCATGGCGGCGGAGCGTGGCTTAGTCCGTAGTACTCCAGCTCTTCCTTGAGCCAATCCTCGAAGGAGTAACCAGGTCTCCGCAGTGGAATACGTCCGCGAACTGTCCCAGCGAACTTCACGCGCAAGAGTTCTTCGAGTTGGCGTTCACGCGGAAGGAAGGTCATGCTTCGGTGTTGCCCCAGGGGAAAGTTGTTACCCGAGGACTGTGTATAGCGGGCTATATGCTCACACGCCGCTCAACTAGCAGCCCAACCTCCCACAATCCACCCGAGACACTCACCCGGCTTGGGCTTCCTGCTGTCCTGGTAAGCCCTCTCGGCGGCCCTCTGCTTCTCCTCGGCCTTGGCCAGCCGTGCCTGATCCGTCTTGGAGATGAGGCTCGTCTTGCAGAGAGGGCATACCGTAGAGATCGCGGTCGGCGTGCAGAGGTGCATCCGAGAGAGCTTCGATCCGCAGACATGGCAGCCGATGTAAGCGCTCTTCCTCGCCGCGAATGCTTGGCAGAGCCTCTCGTGGAGATCGAAGTAGTCTTTCCGCGCCTTGTTTGCCTTGTCCGCAGCCGCCATTCGCTTTGCGTCACCCTCGGTGCTTTTCTTCGTCAGGAAGAACGAGACGGCCACCGCAGGATCCCGCTTCTCATGGTGATTGAGCATGAACTCGACGGCCTCATCCTAGGTCGCAAGCCGCCTGTCGTACCACGATCCGATTCCGCCGCGCATCGTGGCGATGGTTCCCGAGTAGGCACTATGCCCGTTCTCGTGTGCGGCCTGTTTCTGATCCGCATTCCACAGGATCTCGACCTTGACCTTGTCGGGCGTGTCGTAGATGCGGTAGTCGGGATGTCCACCCACGCTGCTCTCCTTCAATTGAAAGTCGCCCCACCGAAGGCAAGTTACCCGTAACCGATGGCAGCCGGGGCCACAACGTCCACATGCCCGATTACGAGGATGAGCAGTACTGCGCGGAGTGCGATGAGCCTCTCCAGCACGATCCTGATGGTGCTCCTGGCACGTTCATCCACGCCAATCCAGTGACGGACAACAATCACGTCCCGATGCTCGCTCCAGAACTGATCGCAGACATGCTCCCGGCTGAGCTTTACGGTGAGTCGTCGGAAAAAACGAACTAGGCGAGTAACTCAGGAACATCGGGGCCACTTTTCATACAGATCGATGCCGACGAGCGGACGAGTAAGGAAGACAAGTCCAGCCGCCTGATCGACTAACGCCAAATCGGAATTTGGCGTGACAAAACAACCCAACCGGGCCATAATGCGGCCGGTGAAGCAAGGAGAAGACAGACCATGACGACCGAGACCCTGAATGCCAAGGTGGTCGGAACGAAGATGTTCCGCACCTGTGTCGACTGCGGCCAGAGCAAGCACCGCTTCAAGAGCTTCCGGCCCCGCAAGAGCCGGTGCGTGAAGCACAAGGGGCGCGGGACCGACGCGCCCGCCGATTGCAAGGCGTGCGAGGAGCTGCGGAACCACATCACGCGCCAGCCGCGTTGCATCGAGTGCGACTCGGTCCGCAGCGCGAAGAAGTCCAAGGCGAAGATCAAGGCGGGGAAGAAGAACCCGGTCGTGGTCAAGGCGAAGAAGCCGGGCCAAAAGAAGGCGAAGAAGGCGGCGGCGCAGCCGGCTCCCGCGCAGGTCCAGGTCCCCGCTCCCGTCTCGGCTCCGCAGCCGATCGAGGCTCCCTCGGTCGTGGACACCACGAAGGCGCTGCTCGGCTCCGAGACGGCTCCGCCCGTCATGGTCCCCGCGCAGGCCCAGCCCGAGGCGGTCGAGCCCCCTTTCTAGGCGAGGGCTCGCCGCACGAACTCGACACGGAGGTGGAGGTGGCTGCGGCTGCCTCCACTCCTGTTGCATCGGTGCAGCCCGCTATCAGTTCAAGCAAGCCAAAGGCTCCCACGTTCCGGGGTCCGCCAGCGCAGGGACCATCGCTTGCAGTTCGCGGATCCAAGAACCCGCACTCGCGTCAGCACCATGTGCAGGCGAACGTGACCGAGATCAAGCGGATGGTGCACGGGCTCCAGACGCGGGAGAACTCGGTCGCCCAGGCAGAGAGAACCCTGGCAGCTTTCGTGGTTCAGAGCAGGCAGCCCGCTATCGCTTCCAACCCGAAGAGGCTCGACCGGATCAAGCAGTTGATCGAGGTCGGTCGCGCGAGGGTGGATAACGCCAAGTCCTGGCGTGACTTTACGGTGGCCCGCCTTCGCAAGTACATCGACTACGCGCTCTCGAAGACTCCATACGCCGAGACGCGCTGTCCCACCTGCCGACCGGATGCTGCTTCGATCGCAGACCCGGCCTGCGAGACCTGCAAGGGGTCTGGTCTTCAGCTCACCGAGAAGAAGGCACCGTACGCGCGGAACTCGGCGGAGACCCTCCGCTACCTTCAGCGCGTTCTTCCCTCCTTCGAGCTGTGTGCCAAGATCGTGGCTCGAACCAACGATGCGAACGACGCGTTCGAGTCGCTCAAGTCGCAGTACGTGGGTGTGCTGCGGAAGTTCGGCAACGAGGCCCAGACGGCTCTCGAAGGCGACGATGCGGCCCAGGGTGCACTCACCGGCCTCTTCGAGGCGGCCGTTCGCTTCGACCCGGTGAAAGAGACGACCTACTTCTGTCCCAAGTGCGAGCACTCTGAGGACATGCCCACAGACGAGCAGGGAGAGCCGGCGAAAGTCCCTGGTGGAAAGGCGTGTCCCAACTGCGGACTCCCTCGCATGTCCACGGCGGTTCCCAACGCCACGTTCCAGACCTACGCGTGGAACTGGGTCTTCCGCAACACGCGGGCGCGCAAGAAGACCGAGGAGCGGCCGGGGCTAATGCCTAGCATCGACGATCCCGGCTTCATCAAGACTGACGACGAAGGTGGGATTGCGGCCAACGTTACCCGCGAGGCTGGCAAGCCGGCCGGCGTGGGTGAGGTCGGGCAGTCAGACGGCAGCTCGGCAGCGCTCGATCTACACGCGCAGGTCGACTTGCTGGAAGACCCGATCCAGAAGTCCGTGCTGTGCCTGATGCTGGAGAGCTGCACCACGGCCGAGATCGCCGAGAGGCTCGACATCACGAAGCGTGAGGTGTCTCTGGCGAAGAAGGCGGCGTTCTGTATCCTGCGTGAGCGGCTGTCCGGCTACAGTTCGTAGCCTCACCGCGAACGGAGGATGCATGTCGAAGAGTAAGGCCAAGCGCGGCTTCGCGGCGATGTCTCCTGAGAAGCGGCGAGAGATTTCTCGTCGTGGTGGGGTCGCGAGCCATGCTCACGGCAAGGCTCACCAGTGGACGAAGGAAGAGGCGCAGGCTTACGGCGGAAAGGGCGGTAAGCGTGCCCACGCGCTAGGTCTGGCCCACCAGTGGGACAGTGAGGAAGCCGCCAAAGCAGGCCGCCTCGGCGCCTTAGCTCGTTGGGGTGCCGCACACGGTGACCCAATCGAACGAGCCTGAGAGGTCTTCCGTGACGATCAAGGTTCCGCCCAATATCTCGATCGGTTCGATCGCGAGTCTGTTGATCTCGGCTCCGGTCTTCGAGCCGGATGCCGAGGATGATCTACCGCCAGCCCAGTCTGATCCTAAGCCCAAGCGCCAGATCACTCCGCCATCCAATGAAGAACTCGCTGAGCTCCAGGAGCTCGCGGCGGAGGTCGGTGAGCTCGCGGACGAGATCGCAACTCGTGTGGGATCCTTGGGTCACGAGCTTCAGGCCAAGAAGAAGCAGCTCCTCACCAAACTCCTACAACACGGGCTCTCCGAGGTCCGTGTTGAAGGGCGGCCAGTAATGAAGGTTACGACCGACAAGAGAAAGGACACGAGCAAGAAGACGATCACTGCGGTCTTTGGAGCATCTGAGGGATCCTCCATTTGGAACAGGATCCCGTATAAGGAGTCCGAGGGCCTCTCGGTGCCGACACGGGACCAAGGTGATGGTCCGACCGAGTAACGATTCGCGCTCCGGGCGACATCGCCTTTAGAGGAAAACTGAATGTCTCTTTTGAGGGATCGGGCTCGTGGCGTCCTCCTCGGACAGTGCATCGGCGACTCGCTCGGAGCACAGGTCGAGTTCTCTCCGGCCAGATCAATCAAGTCTGCCTTTCCGAACGGCGTACGTGAGTTGGTTGGTGGTGGCCCGCACAGGATCCTTCCTGGGCAGATCACGGACGACTCCGAGTTGGCGCTGTGCTTGGCCAGAAGCCTCGTGGGTCGCCGTCGATACACCGCCGAGCGTGCCGCCTTTGCCTACGTCTTCTGGATCAACTCGCATCCGTTTGACGTTGGTGGAACCACGTCGCGCGCTCTCCGTCACGTTGACCGGTCGCAGCCGGTTGCTCCGCAGCTCCGCGCAAACGCTGGAGCTGTTTCAACCTCTGAGGCCAACGGGTCGCTCATGCGGATCTCGCCGTTGGCGATCTACGGAGTAGAGGGCGGCGTCCAGTTTGGAGACGCCTGTGAGTTCGCGGTTCAGGATTCCCAGTTGACCCACGCAAACGTGGTCTGCCAACAGGCGTGTCTTGGTTTCGTCGCCTTCGTCAGAGGTCTCGTTCAGAGCGCTGTTCAGGATCGTGCCGGTCGAGTCCTGGAGGCTTACCACAGCGCGTACAACCGAGTTGCCAACGCTGACGTGCGTCACGCCATGGCCGCCGGCCGCGTGGAAAAGCTGCCCGAGGTGGACGCGGCACACCAAGGGTGGGTGCTCTATGCTCTCCAGATCGCGGTTCACCAGGTCTTCTACGCTCCCTCTTTCGAGGAGGGCCTCGTCTCGACGGTGGGACTTGGCGGCGATGCTGACACCAACGGTGCAATCGCTGGCGCAGCTCTGGGTGCGCTGTTCGGTGCGGAGGGCATTCCCGAGCGGTGGAAGTCCACGCTTCTGAGCTGCACGACCGATCGGCCCAAGATGTTCTGGTGCGGCGATCTTCTCGAACTCGCGGACAAGCTGACAAGCTGACGAGCTGCGGTAACCTCGCCTCGGTGCGGCCGTGACCCTTCTCGATCCCAAGGACTACTACCACGTTCGGTTCGTCAAGCCCGCAGACCCTGACACTGGCGTTGTCGAGGGCTACGAAGGCATCGTGATCGAACATTACGAGTGCGGCGGCCAGAGCCGAGCCGTAGTCGAAGTTGGACCTTGGGACGAGTGCGGCGATCCACTTGTGATTGTGGCTGTGCCACTGGGTCACCTAGAGCGTCTCGATCGGCCTGTCGATGAAGCCCAGTCGCGAGATATCGACCGGCGTTGGAAAGAGTCGGAGGCGTTCGTGATAGAGACATAGCGGGCTCATCTTCCGGTAAAACGCCATATGCGTACCTCGAAGATGAGGCAGCTCTACATGTTGGTTCGAGAGCGGCTCAACCGCATTGAAGTCAACGACGCGGATGCCCAAACCAACCCGCAGGTGGCCAACACCAAGGGCACCGCAGACGCTCTGGCGTGGGTTCTGAGCGCGATCGGCTCGATCGACCCCAAGGCACCGCCCCCCAAGTACAAGGCGGTCCTGGTCAAGAAGCCGGAAGACGCAGATGGTTCGCCCGGGTCTCCGGCCGGGCCGAACGACGCTCCTGGACAGACGCCAGACAATCCTGGCTAGATTCACGCAGCAACCACGTGCCCGGCGGCGATCCAAGCTCGGATTGTTCGCACCTGCTCGAAGTTGTCCACATTTCCAGGAATGGTGATCGTGGCACAGTCGAGGGTCCCGCCTTCTCGGAAGAGGATCACCGGATATCCGTCCGCCACAACGACCACGGGGAGGTCTTCGCAATCTTTGCGGTTGAGCGATTCCATTTGTGACGGCAGCCGACGGACGTGGAATGCTCTTGTCGATCGAAAGACCGGCGAAGAGCGGAACGCACCGAAGATTGGGCAGCCTGCTGATTTTGACTCACTCCTGCCTCCACCCGCTGAACACACTCGGATCTCGGTGCTGACCGATGGTCTTGTCGCCCGGAATGCTAGCTGTTACACCGGTTTAACGGAGGTTACGGAAGATATAGCGGGCTAGCTTCGACTCAGGTATAACACCTCTGGTCGTAGCTCCATGACATGGTAAGTTACGGCGAGGCCAGGTCCGGCTTGGATGTTCGAGTCGAGGCTTGACGTGGTTTGTCTAAGTCTGCTTCACACCCGTTGGGGGCGGTCAGCGCGACCGCTCCCTTCGCTTTACAGGACCGCAGCGGGCTACAGGCCACCCAGTACAGACCGAGAGGGCAGGAGGCACCCACCCCTGCCTTCTCAGTTGCCAGATGCGCTGGCCAGATTCCTTACCCGCCCCACTTCCAACCGCGCTTGGGATCGAAGCCGAAGAACTCCTGCTGGCGCGGACGCTCCACCACCTTGGACGGCTTGATCCACGCGTGCTTCTCGTAGAACTCGACTGGGGTCTCTCCTTCGGTCGAGACGACGAGCGCAGCGAGCGCACCATACTTCGAGCAATCCACGGCGGTCGCGTGCGGGAACTTCGTGATCTTCGAGAAGCTCGTGTGGCCGAAGAAGACGTGGCCGTGCTTTCCGTCGTACTCGTCGGCCCAGAACCGCTTCGACCGCTCGGTCGGACTCAGGATCTTCCCAGTCCGCTCTTCGAGGTAGCCGATCCGGCAGAGCAGTGAGCCCATCTTCTTGCCGTACCAGCCCGGAGCGACCATGTTGTTGAGCACGCCGCCGTGGGTGAAGCACAGCTTCTGATCGCCGTCGTCGATCGTGAGCCAGTGCGGCAGACTGTCGAGCCAGGCGTAGTCCATCTCCGTCAGAGCGTCGGTCACATCCTGGTGGCGGGACTTGGGCACGTAGTTGCGGAAGGGAAGGACGCGGCCATAGTGAGCGTAAACGTGGTTCTCTTCGTGATTACCAATGACCACGTCGATCTTCCTCGACTCGCCACTCCGCGCGCGGAAGGCCCACGACGACGCAATGCGGACGCACTGGACCGAGTTTGCGGCGGTTTGTCCGCGATCGACCAGATCCCCGAGGGAGACGATCCGGTCGACGCCATGCTTCTCCAGCCGGAGCAGCATGTTGAGCAGCTCCGTTGGCTGTCCATGAACGTCACCGATCACTCCGATGCGGGTCACTGTAATTCCTTCCTACCCTAGATGCCGCCCGCCTTGACGAAGGTTACCAGACTTCCAGAAATGCGAACGGCTGTCCCGAAGGACAGCCATTGGTAAACCCGACACACCTCGACCCACCTCAACGGACCAATCCAAGCCGAGCCCCATCCTGCCAGGATGTGTCTTACCTAATAGCGGGCTCAAGCCCCAAAAAAGCAACCGGAGCTCAGCGACGCACTGAGCTCCGGCTTCCGGGGGATCATGGCTGTGTCAGTGTAACCTGCGGTCCAAGAAACTCTAAGAACTTGCGGCAGACCTAGTTAACCTCTGACCATCATCTTGAGGATGCGTCGCCCGAACTCGGCTCGCGACTCCTTCAGCGTGTAATCCACCTCTGCCTTTGTGGTCCACTCTTTCTCATCGAGCCTACCGAGGTTGCAGAAGACGCGAGCTGCCTTGGGGAGGAAGGCGCGTCCCTCCTCGAAACCCAGTCAGGACGGCGAGGCTCACGTGCCTCCCTACCACAAGGTCGCCGGAAAACTTGACCCGCATTGCTGCCCTCCGATGTAGAGGGCGCCCCGCCGAACCTCAGTTACCCAACACTGAGTTCTCTGGCCTATAGCGGGCTTGGACTTACGCCTAAACCATTCCGGTTACTAGCGCAGTGGCCATTCCAAGAAGGGCGAGTGAGCCACTGAGGATGAGACCGAGGAGAAGCCAGCGACTCGGAAGCTCGATCGGTTGGAGTGACATCATCCAGAGTTTACCTCCGAAAACGACAACGCGCCCCAATGAACTCTTCTTGGAGCGCGCCATCGACTGGGGGGTTTGGATCAGCTCGCGAAGTGGTTGTCGTCCTGATCTTCCTCCGCGTCCTCCTCGCCGTAGTCCTCCTCCTCCTCGTTTTCGACGCAGGACGCGTGAAACGAGAACTTGCCAGCGCGGACGGTCGCGGTCTCGATCGGCTTGTTGCACGCCTGGCAGGTCTCCGACTCCGACTCCGACTTCTCGTCGGGGTTCTCGACGTGGTGGAGCATGTTGATGAGCTTGGCGAGGTGCCGGCGGGCCTCGCGGGCGGCAGAGCTGATCTTGGTGGTCTTGGCCGTGTGGGCCTCCAGCTCGGGGTGACCGAGGCGGAAGATCCCCATGAGCCGGTACTCCTTCGCCTCTGCCTCGGCCAGCTCGACCACCTGGCGGATCAGGTTGCCCTTCTCCGTTTCGACGGCGGTCCGCAGATCCTCGATCGTCGGCGTCTGGCCGGTCTTCCGCTTGGCCTTGATCCCCGCATAGTCCATGGTCATCGCCTCCGTCATGTTCGTCCTCCTACCAAGAGGTGTTGCCCCGTTGGTGAGCTGTTACGCCTTACCCGCAGGGCCCGCTATGGACAGGGTTTCGGCCCACCGGGAGTCGAACCCGGAACCCGCGACTTAAAGGGACGCTGCTCTACCAGTTGAGCTATGGGCCGGAGAGAACTAAGCAAGCTCCAGATCGCGAACCACGTCGATTTCTACCTGGACGTGGTAGCCGAGTAGGTCGCGAAGTTGCTTCTTCAGATCCTGTTTCATATCGCTGATGTCGCCAGCTCCGCAGAGCCGGTCTACGCCTTCGACATAAAGGACATCTTCTTTGCGACCGTAGTCGCCGTTCCACCACTTGGGAACGATTTCGTCGAGGACCAGATTATCGTCTTTGGGCTGCGCTCCCCGAACTTCAATACGCAGGTGGTACTTGTGGCTCACCGTCGCCGTCACTCCTGCCAGTCGTAGTCGTCACACAACTCGTAGCGCCCAAGACCATACATCAGGTCTTGGAACTCCGAGTCTATCTTCTTGGCGGCCAATTCGCGCTCCAGAGGAGTCAGATCAGTTTGCGGATTGATCTCCCTGGAAGGATTTTGGCCGTCCCAGATCGACCACTTGACTTCCTCGATCTCTGGCCACTCGACGGGGCCCAAGCGGGAAGCTGGAATGACTAGCCCAGTCACCCGGCACTCGATCGTGAGCTGAACTTCGCCTTCCTCGCCGGACGCATCTGACCGGAACAACGGGACTTCGACGATCACAGGCGAACCACCTCGTAACCCTCCAGTTCGAGGATCTCGATGGCCTCTTCGACCGAGAGGTCGATCTCTGGGTCGATGTCCTTGAAGCCTTCGAGGAATACCTCATCGACCCACCGGACGAAGCCCTCCTCCGCGTAGTCCCACGGCGGTGGGTTGTCGTCCTCGTAGTCCTCACTGTATGGGGACTTGGCGACTCGGATCACTCTACTACCTCCTACAAGGATGTTGCGCGGACCCGATGTAGTTACTGGATCTCAGACAGTTGTTCGAGGATTGTCAGTTCGCGCAGATCACCCTCGTAGTACCACACCTCATTTGCGGTCCTAAACTCATTGCCATCCCAGGTGATCTGATAGCGGGCTACATGGTCGATGTCAGATCGAGGACCCCGATCGATAGCCCTCACAGTCCCACGCCAACCGCTGTATACGAAAGCACTCGGTCGCCAGTGACGAAGAAGTTGGCCACGGCGAGCTACCTGGGATCGCGCGCCATGACCGGACCGAACACTCCACGGCGGCCAATCTTCTTGAAGCCGAGACGCTCGTAAAACGCCTCAAGATCCCTCTGGTCGAGTCCGCCACAGGACAGCGCTTCGAGCACGAGCACGACGGACTCTTCATCCGCCTCGCGGATGACCTCGCCTAGGATCTTCCTGCCGAGACCGGACTTGCGGCACTCAGGTGGAACGGAAACCATGTCGATGCTCCAGCACGTCTGGTGTTTGGTCAGCGTGACCCAGGCCAACAAGCCTGGGCCGATGCGCTGTTCGTAGCGAGACTTCACTTGTCCGCCGAAGCGACACACTCGCGGACGAAATCGATCGTCACCGACATGCAGGCCGAGAGGCTGTTGCGGTCCTTGGTGTCGCAGTAAAAGGCGAGGCGGACAAGCCTGCACGCGAGATTCTCGAATTGCTGCGCCTCCTCCACATCCTCGCTTGTCTTCGCCTGCATGAAGAGGCGGTAGATCACCGCCATCGCCGCGTCGTATTCCGCCAGTGTCTCCCTGCTGGTCTTGAAAGCGAACCCCATTGGTGACCTCCTGCTCTGTTGTCGCCCGAGTCGGTGTAGTTACTGCTTCGGAGGACCCCAGTAAACCGCGCCCTCCATTGGTCTTGCGAGGAGCGCACGGCAGGTGTTGTGGATCGAGAGGCGGCGCATGCGGTCGCCTGGAGCGATGGCTCCGGCAAACTGGAGGAAGCGGATTGTTTCGCGCACGGTTCGCACGAACTGTCGAGGGGCCATGTACCGACCAGACATGGCGGCCACAGAGAGTCCCTCGTTGCCACGTCGGTTGGCTCCCACTCGTGATTCCATCTTGCCCTCCGATGAAAGAGCTGCCCCAACCCGAAGCGGTTACATGGCTGGTCGATCGGACCGAGCGAGGGTGAACCGAGGGTGAACCGAGGGTGAACCCGCTATCTTCTACCAAGTACGAGTCGTTCCAGACTGGTTCATCCGAGCGATCCCAGGCGGTCGAGAAGCGGCTGCGTATCCTCAAACTTGCCTAGCCCTTGAAGAAGCTGAATCGTTACATTTGCGCTACGTGCCACGGCCTGGTCGTAGCTCTGCTTAGCAACGACGAGAGCCTCACCGGCAAGCTGCGAGATGAACTTCCGAACACTTTCGGAATCCTCTCCGAGGAACTGATCGTGAAGCCAATAGCCGCGCTTTCTCGGTTGAAGGATTGAACGGTATCGGGATCCGCGCGACCACGCTGCCTCTTCCTTTGGCCAGAGGCCGCCGCCGTCACTCCACCGGATTTCCAGATCGAACCGCGACCGACGGAAGCCCTCGAAGTATCCAACCAAACTACCAATGTTGCCCTGTGCGACGAGCGGCATAGCCGGATCTCGCGTGAGTCGTGTCTCCGTGCAGTTGCACTGTTCGCGGTGCGGTCGCTGCCGCCAGAGGCGGACCCGCTCCTCGTAGTTCCACCCGGTCCCCCAGCCGACTGGAGGAAAGTCATAGCCCGGCGGAATGGGCTTCGGACCCTTCGCCCACGCGGCTCTTACGCGCGTTTTTTCTTGGCGAGCCATTTATTCTTGCGGAAGGCCGAGAGCCTCGGACAGGAGCGCCGTGTCGTCTTCGAGCCAACCCACGTTGCAGGTGGAGGAGCCATAGCCACCGGTGCAGTAGTTCCAGAACTTCCGACGAGATCCGATGCGGATCGTTCCCGCCGAAACTACCGTTTCGCTCTTCTCGTCGTCCACGAGGTTGATGTGGTCTGGGCCGCCAAAGGCGAAGAGCTTCGCCAGGCGGATCTCGCCGGTCGAGAGTCGGATGTACTTGTAGAGTTCCTCCTGCTCGACTTGGCTTGGCAGGCAGACATTCGCGTAGATCACTCGGTCACCGGCGGTCACCGGCGCCTTCGCAGAGTTCCGCCCGAACTTGCTGCGCAGCCAGGTGAGGCCCAGTCGAAGGAACGGAAGACTTCCGACGAGAGCGGTGAACGCTGCTACGTCTTGAGGACACGCGCTTCCACCGCAAGCGAGGTTCACTTGTTCACCCTTGCTTCCAGGCTTGTCCTGGCGATGTCGTTGAGGATCGCATTCACCCTACCTCGAATGCCTCACCCTGCCTCGGCGCCCTCGTTGCCACCAGAGGAATAGCCGGTAGGCACAGGCTTCCGTATCGGTCGCGAAGTAGGCGAACACTCCGCGCCGCTCGTCCGAGACCATCCACCAGCCGTCGAGGCCGTCGATCGGGCCCTTGTTCTGCTCTCGGACCGCCTCGATGTGGCACTCGTCCACTTCGGCGACTTGGATGTCCTCAAGGACTTGGTCGAGGCTGTAATCGTCGCGGGCCGTCATCGGGCCACGATCCCCGGAGCGATCTCGTCGCCGGGCTGGGGCTGGTTGGCCTGGCACAGGACGATCACGTCCTGTGGAACATCGATCTCAACCGCGCCGAACGCCTTGTTGAGGTGGAGGAAGTAAGCACCGTTCGGGCAGGGCTTCGAGAGCAGGCCCCTTCCAGTGAGAGGATCGAAGCTGGCGATGCGGGAGCTGCACTGGATGACGATGTTGTCGTTTTCGGCGTTGGTCGCACGCGGGTAGACGACCCACTCCATGGTCTTGCGCATATTGCCGATTCGGGCCTGAACGGTCCTCATTTAGCCTCCTACCCCCTGAGCTGCCCGGATGTGACCCAGTTACCCGCCCCTGAGCTTTGCCATGAACTTCTCGGGGACGCCGCCGTTCAGTGTTCTAAACTCCTCTTCTGAGAGACTCTGAGAGACAACCCTCGTTGGACTTCCAAGCCGCCATCAGGTAGTCGATCCAGACCTTTCCGAACTTCTTGGACATGACCGCGAAGGGGAAGCGGGTGTTCGAGCCACCCTCGAAGGCGAGCCCCTCATTCACGAGCCGGTTCCAGTCCTCTTGATCGTTTCGGCTCACTCGCGGTCCATCCACTCTTCGACGAACTTTGCCACACAGGGGTGCGGCGGCATGTTCATGTACATGCAGTCGAGCACCTGGCCCATGATGTAGTGAGCCATCTCGGTCGTGTCGCTTCGCAGCCACGCTTGAAAGCGCGCGGCCACACTCTCGCTCGCCCCGTTCGGCACCGTGTTCCGGTTGCGGCCGTAGCCAAGGCGCTCCAGAGCCGAGATCGCGGTTTGCCAGTTGACCTTCACCTCCGCATCGTCAGCCACATCCGACAGAGCGCGGACCCAACGGAGCGCGGCCCGGTGGTCGTCCCTTTCGAGAAGGGGAAGCTCGACGGCGAAGAGACCGGCTACCTTGGCCTGCTTCTCGATCACTTCCGCCGCGCGGCGGGCAGCTTCTGCCTGCCCCTTGGGAGAGGTTCTGTAAGCTTCTGTAAGCCTCACGCCGCCGCTCGCACTCGGCGTCGAATCGCCCCACGACATCCGAGATGGCGTCTTGCGCGTCGATCGTCAGCGAGACGGCGTTGAAGCAAAGGAGCTGTGGCTTCTTACGCCTCTCGGCGAGCTGGATGACCACGTCGGCCACGTCTTCCAGGTGGTCACCCGGAAGATATGGCGCAAGCACGCCATCCGTTTCTTCGAGCTTCATGGCGCGGGGCATCGGCCGGCGGTTTGTGTAGATTTCGATGGTTGTCATACTCTCTCCTACCTAGTTGCCCAGTCAATTTCCGGTTACGGCCCAGAGGAATGGCGGGCAGCAAGGGGCGTTCGCGCGGGGAAACCTGAAGAGCTGGCACCTATAGCGGGCTCAAACGGACCCAAAAGGTAGAAGCCACGGTTCCTTTGCCGTGGCTTCTACGCAGTTCAGGAGGGTTTTGGAGTCAGGGTGGGAATCCAACCCACTTATGCGCTTGCAAGGCTATTCGCTCCAGCATAATGAAGCGGCTAGCGACACTTCCTTCCGCTGGCACAGACGGTTTCCCGGCTGTGGGGACGCAGTCCCAATCCCGACATGGTTTAGAGGCGGGCCGTCGGTCGCACCCGCACGTAGAGCCCCGCCTCGTTCGGATCGAACAGCGCGAGGATGTCCAGCTTGGTCTCGTCGTCGGACGCGTCGTAGAGGTCCAGGAGGTCAGGATCGTTCTCGAACGCGATCTCCAGTCTCTTCTGCGCCTCGCTCACTGATCGCCCCTTTCTCTGTTTTCTTTGTTGCCCGGCACCGGTTCGGTTACTCCTCGTCTACTCCGCATCTCCGCAAGCTCGATCCCGTTGAGGATGATCGCCAGGTGATTGCAGAGGCGATGAACCTTGTTCTTCAACTCTGCATCGTCTGGAGAGCAGGCGAGATCGCGCTCGGCTCTGCGAAGGCGGATGTAGAGGCTCACTCTTGCACCGAACCGCACTCGCTCTCCTGGCATCCGGCGAGCGTCATCTGCCACAACGCTCGCCCAGTGGACTCGTCCGTGCAGTTCTCGAACTTCCCCGGCATGGTGGCCCTCCTATCTTGGTGTCGCCCGGACTTGAGTCAGTTACCGGACTAAGGGACCTCGGAGCCATATAGCGGGCTCACTTCTAAGCAAAAGCGGGAGACGCAACCGTTGCGTCTCCCGCTCTAAACGTCCGAGGATCCGTTACTTGCCGGTCTCGTCGACCATGCGGTCGAGCACGCCGAGCTTTGAAAGCACACACTCGGCAATCTCGATCGAACCGCGCGAATCGTCGGGCTGAACCTCGTACGCGAAGCCGTAGCCGCCGAGCTTGTGAACGTCTCGGACCGTTCCGACGACGCGCTGGAGAAGGCCAGGACGCGTGTAATCGATCCACTCGACGCGATCCTCACGCTTGAACAGCGGTTTCGGACGCCTGTACTTGCTCATGTTAGGCCACGATCGCGAGGGACTCGCGGCTGATTCGCTCGATCTTCCTTCCGAAGCGGACCACGACGGCGGACGCCGTCGGACACGAAAACTCGACGCGACCCTTCCCGTGCTTCGGGTGGAGCACTCGGACACCCGCGCGGAGGGTGTCGATCGCCGGCTCAGGCTCCGGCTTGACGTGGTCGGCCGGACGGTAGGACTCGCTCCGAACGTCGGAGAGCTTCCAGCCGCGCTTTCCAGCAGCGAAGGCCGCCGGATCAGCCAGCTTGATCGCGTCGATCACGTAGCCAGCCTCGCGGAGCTGATAGATGTACCAGCGAATCGCGTAGCCGCTCTTCCCGGTCTCGGCTTCGAGTTCCTCCTGCGTGACGAAGGCGGGCGACCGCTCCAGGAGCACGGTTCCGATATCGACTGCCGTCGGATCCACGCGTTACCTCCTTCTAGGGATGTAGCCCCGATTACGGCTAGTTACGCGCACTCTTCCAAAGTCATGCCGCACCCGTCACAGGACTCGTCCATCCACCCCTCCTCCGAAGCGAAGATCGCGTTGGGCCCGTAGCCCTTTTCGGGGAAAGCGGCGCCGTCACCGAAGCACTCAGGGCAGTAGACGGCACCGTTGTAAGCGTGGCCGACGACAGTGTAAGCCTTCATGCGGTCCCTCCGAGGATAGGTTGCCCCGATCGCCGTAAGTTACGGCCGTCGTGAAGACTGCTCGTCCTTCGCAGTCGCCCAGTCAACATCGAGGGGCCTCTTGCCACGCGGCTTCAAGACGACGCGCATACTCTGAAGTAGCCCCGATTGAAAACGGTTACCACCAGCCCGCTATAGGCCGCCCCAAAAGTAAACAGCCGGACCACCCGGTCCGGCTGTTTGCCTGATTGCGAGCCGCTGGCTCAGGCCACCCCTTAGAGCCCAAGCTCCTTCGTGGACTTCCACGACACGAGCTTCGAGAGCCGCTCCAGTTCGTGCGCGAACACTGCCTGGGCCTCGATCGCCGCCTTGACGACGGGCGGGATCTCGGGGTCCGCGCTCTCGTCCACGGGGGTCGACACGACCTTGTCGTCCATGGGGAACGGGCTCTTCTTCAGCCCGTAGACCGCGCCAGTCGCGTGGCCGAGCGCGACGGCCGCGTGCCTGACCTCCTGCTCCTGAGCCTCGATCGCGGCCCCGATCATCTCCAGGGTGACCGCCTCGGGCGCCAACCTGCGAAGATCCTTCACCGTCGTGTAGTTGCTCATTCGATCCTCCTATCCTGGTGTCGCCCCGTTCGGGTTCAGTTACCAGGCTTAAACAAGATGTCTGCAACTCACTGTCGCGGGAAGGTTTCCGTGCTTGTCAGTGGGCCGCTATAGACTGTTCCTTCCGTTCGAGCCGTCCACCCAAGTTTCCGGTAACCGAATCCCGGCCGGGGAACATCACTGCTAGGAGGGAACCGATGAACCTTAGCGCGAAGATCCGTGAGTTGCAGGCCATGGGAATCGACCGCGACCACGCGGAGAGTTACGCGGGCGACGCTCTCAATCTGGAGACGTTCGGCTTGGTCGTGACGTTCTCCGTCGAGTCCGACGCGCGCGAGCCGGACGGCGTGACGCCCCTGGCGTGGGCTCAGGTTGATGCTCCGGTCCTCGATCGGCTGGCGATCTACCAGGGTCCCGCACGGAACCTCGGAATCTTCGTTCAAGGACTCGGATGGGGGGCCCTAGTGAGCGCAAAGCCTGCCTAATGAGGAAAAGCCTCGCACCGCGCGCGGGGCTTTTCGCGTGGGCTGGATGAGCCCGCTATGGAACCCAAGGCTCAGGGTAACCGTCCCTGGTCCGGGGAACATCAGATGTAGGAGGGAACCCGTGAGTAAGCAGTCGCTGATTCCTCTGGTGGCTGGTTGGCGTGTTCTGCTGGTCGAGTCCGGCTATTACTTGGATTGGAAGCTGGTTTCTCCCTCACACGAAACGATGTCGGCAAACCTTGCTCCCGCCGATATTCGCGACGCATTCCGTAACTGGCTGCGCGCGTGAGCGCGCCAGGGGCGAAATAGCCCGCTATAGACAGTTCAAGATCAAGGACAAAGCCTCGATCATCTGGTAACTACCCTCGCCCCGGGGAACATCAGGATTGGAGGGGACCCATGACCGAATTCGTGACCGCGCTGCCTTCGCACAAGCTGACCCCGCACGAGTCGGCCGTGCTACTCATGGTGGTGAACACGGTCCGCGCGGGCTTCTTCCGGTTTCAAGTGACGTTCACTTACAACAAGGTGGACGACGTGCCCGCCCCGCAAGGCTCCCGCCGACTACCACGCTCTGCCCGGCACCACGTGCCTCTTCCACGTCGGAACGGTGGTCGCGGCTCCCACGAACAAGGACGGCGAGGTCTACCTCCGCATTGTGGACGCGGCACGCGCGGAGACTGAGGAGGAGGAGTACGGTTGGACCGCCTTCCGGCCCGAAGGGCTCACGAGCTTCCGCGTGCTTCCGAACGGCGTGCTCCCGGGGACTGGGGCTGTCGCGGCGGTCAAGGCGGCACTGGCCGGAGCAAAGTAACCGCTCTGGCTCGGGGGAACAACAAAGCAGGAGGGACGCAATGAAGAAGAAGCCGAGCTGTCCGGTCTGCGGCCAGGGTCGGTGCGTGAAGAGCGTAGCGTGCGTTCAGAACGCGACACAGGGCTACGTCCAGAATCCCGACGGAACCCAGACGATCTACCTCGACGTGAGCACGAAGAGGTAACCGAGAAACTCGTAACGCGCGGGTAACGCGAACGGCGGCAGCCGTTTGCGTAGCCTCGTGGTGAAGCCCGCTATAGGGGGCCAAAATCAGAAACCGGCGGTATTTCCAGCTTTCTTGTGAAAGTTTCTGCGCGCTGCTTCCGAGGTGGGTAGTCCTAGGACGGTTTGTCCGCTCGGTAACCGCGCGCGATCGGGGCAACAAACAAGCAGCTAGGGCGGGCCCGAAGGCATGTGTTCCGGGGCCTCACCAGTCTAACGACCCGACTGAGCTACTTCCTTCGGGCTCGTCCCTAGCTCTTCCTGGAGGGTTCCCATGATCTGCAAGCGTCGCCGCGCTCGGTTCTGTCACAGTGGCTGCAAGCTCTCGTTCATCGAGGACCGGCGAGCCGGGCTGATCTACATGAGCGTCCGCGCTCCCGAGGGGACGTACACGCACGAGCAGTTTTCGCTGCTCTCCGGCTGCTGCGCCTACTGCGGCAACCGCGTGATCCAGCGTCCGAGGATCAAGGTGGCTCCGCGCTGGCCAGCCCAGTCGGCCGCCTGAAGGGAAGCATCCATGTTCGGGATCTACGTCTTCACGATCGAGCACGTCAGGCAACCTGGCGTGATTCGCGTTGCGGTGGTCCACGAAAGCCGCGAGCAGGCCCGCGCGGCCCTCCTGGAGCAGAAGCCTTGGCTGCGTGAGCCGGGCTACGCTGTCCTCCCGGAGACTCAAACCTTCGTGGCCACTCCCGGCCAGATTCTTCACCTTCAATCCCGGTAACTGCGATCAACCGGGGCGACCCTTAAAGCAGAGGAAAGGGGTGCGAGTGACGCCGAGCACGTAACGCTTTCAGATTTGATCGACCCACTGAAAACACGAAATCGAAGAACAGGCCGCAACCACGGAAAGGCGGGGCAGTGCTGTTACCGATCTGACGGCCCTGCGAGCGGGGGCCAGGCTCTGGAAACGGAACCGAGTACCGCCCGTGCAGGCCCGGGAGACCGCTCCCGGGCTTCGCCGTTTCCGGGTAACTAGCCCGGTGCCGGGCAACGTTCACATCAGAGAGAGAGAGAGGGGCCAGTGTCAAAGACGCTCGCACGCCGTGCCTACCTCGAATGCCTCGGCGCCCTCGTTGCCACCATGGATCGAGAGACCACCGATCGGGCCGCCCCAGAGTCGATCCGCCTCGATGTTCAGACCGAGCGCTGTGTCATGGTCGAACTCACGTGGTCCGGCGGAAAGACGATCGAGAGAATCTACATGGACGAATTCGGCCGGCCGATTCGGCGCACGCGGTTTGAAGGCCACGGCTGGCAGACGGTCGCGGTCTAGCCCAGTCACTTAACAACGCTCGCCCCGGTCACATAAGGCCGGGGCTTTTTGCTGGGCACTAAGCAGCTCAGACGTTCGAGCTCCTATAGCGGGCTCCTGGCGCGGACCCCAAAACCCTCGGAAATCTTGTGGAGCTGGCGGTGAGATTGGTGACGTATGAAAACGAAGAAGCCCCGAGCTACGCTGCCCGGGCTTCTTCGTGGAGGGTGTTTTTGGTGGGCTAGTCGGCGACCACGGACCACTCGTTCGCGTATTCGGCGATCTCCTTGGCCTTCGCGCGGATCTCGTCGGCGGTCCAGACGAGAGCCTCCTTGTTGCCGCCCGCAAGGTTGGAGACGAACCGGCCGGCGGAGAGCGGAGCACGAGGACCGGCGGACGCGAGTACGGCGACGAGGATGTGGGTCCAGCCGGCCTGCCGGACGCGGTCGACCTCCTTCGCGTCACCCGCAACCTCCGGGTCGGAGAGGTAGGCTTCCGTCGTGTAGACGACCACGGCCACGGACTCGACCGGTGCGGCGAACTCACGCCGGAGGTAGGCGTTGACACTTCCGCGCCACGAACGGAGCACGTAGGCGTCCTCGTCGTTGACCTTCCGGCCCACGCCAGCCGACACGAGCTCGCTCCACCCCTCGACTGGGGCGGTCAGCGGAATGAAGCCCTGCCCGGGTACCTTCTGGGCCGCGAACTCGAAGCCCTCGATCGCCTTCTCGATCATGTAGATCATGGTCGTCGGGTCCGTCACGCGGGTGCCGACGGCGAACGAGTCCAGGGCGGACAGAATGTTCGCGGATCCGAGCTTGATCGTCATGCTGGCCTCCTATCCTGATGTTCCCCAGTCAGCTCGAAGTTACTCCGCCGTATGAAGCGGTTCCGCGTAATTCTTCGATCCGACGGATACGTAACCTTCGAGCCTTCCATGCTCGAAGAGCGCGGCCGTCAGTCGCCCGCCGTGTACCGCCGCAGTGTCGATACCAATGGCGTGAGGCGAGATTCGCGGTCGACCAGACAGCATTGGGTCATGTCCATAGACGACGAGGCCGGCTCTGCCGTCGTAAACGTCGGACCAATGCCGGTGCTCGGGCTTCGCGTCTTCCAGCGACAGCATGTCGCCCGCCTCGTCAACCTGCCGGACGCGGAGGAACCGGCGGGCCCGTTCCATGAGCTTGCCACCGCCCGCGTGCCAGTTGTCGGGGAAGCTCGTCGGAAGCTCGTGCGACGCGAAGTAGGCTGGGACGAGACCACCGTGCACAACCCGGACGGTTGCTCCGCGCACGATTCCTTCAAGCGTGAGCATGAGAGGGAAGCTCTTCAGGAAGGACCAGTCACTGTCGGTCATGTCCAGAGCCCACGGCTCCAGCCAGCACAACTCTTGACCTCGCAACGAGGATCTAGCTGGGCTGACCCTCGGGGTTTCGGTACCGACGCGAGAGGGTCTTCCCGGGCGCACAATTCCAAGATCCTCACAACCCCTTTGATCGCGGTCCGATGCGGAAACATTGGGAATCTCTTTCCGGTTCGAGTGTCAGCACCGAACGTAGACCGGCGGTTTGGCTGACACCACTCGCACAACTTCGTCCTAAGCCACGGCGGTCCAATGGGCCGCACGAAGGTTGCGCCGGCCTAGCGCGATACGGGCTCAGCCGCGAGGGTAGCCGCGAGACAGGCCGGCGGCCCTTCCTGGTCTAATGGATCGGAATGCACCAGGCGCACAATGCCAAGGCCGGTCAGTGAGAGCCGCAGGGAAACCCTCCCTGACGCTTTGGCGTGGCCCAGGAACGCACAAAAATCGCGGCTCGCTTGGAAGTCCGTCGTCGATTGCAGAAGCCCCCAAGGGCTCACTCGCGGATACCACGAAGGGCGGCACAACTCACGAGACCCGGGACGATCCCGGGTCTCTCGCTTTTCAAGGACGCACGAATCCCACGAAAGACCCTATGACCCTCCCCTATCCACCGTCCCCGGCCTTCGATTCGAATACCGAAGCGTGCGCAGCGTGCGCTGCCGGGTCAGAGTTGTGCGGATGCGATCCGCTCCTGAAGCTGGCAGGCGAGGCCATGAGGAAACGAGAGCAGGAACGCTGGGAAGTTGTGCGAGAGGCGTTGAAGCGCTGGAGATCGCAGCAGAGCCCTGATACGATTCGATTTACGCAGCCTTCCGAGGCGTCCGACTCGCACGATTCTGACCGGTCTAGTAGTGAGAGAGCATTCCGCTCCCGGTCAGCTTGAACTAGCCGCACAATTCCTGTTGAAGTAAGTGGTTGAGAGACCACGGCTTAGTGATGGACCACCCTCGTAGCTTGGGCTGGGCCGCACAACTCTGCTGGGTGGTGGAGCCTAGAGTTATACCGTGGGTGTAAGTCCTGCGTTCACGGTGGTTTGTGCTCGGTTGTTGGGGCGCAGATGAGCACATAGATTTTCTGAGTTTCGAGAAAGTTCGTTCAACTTTGGTGTGTTACACATAGATTTTCTGAGTTTCGAGAAAGTTCGTTCAACTTTGGTGTGTTACACATAGATTTTCTGAGTTTCGAGAAAGTTCGTTCAACTTTGGTGTGTTACACATA
>Ga0187892_10001705_pt1 | contig 48429 bp, 46 predicted proteins | sample MA1701073metaG_FD_139345 | JGI IMG/M metagenome (GOLD analysis project Ga0187892, IMG submission 139345) | Bio-ooze microbial communities from a basaltic lava cave in the Kipuka Kanohina Cave System on the Island of Hawaii, USA - MA170107-3 metaG ...
CTTGCGCCGCTGGAGGATCGCGGCGTGATCTTCGGCCGCACGCAATCGCCGCAGGGGTCGACCGCCGAATACACATCAGAGAGTCTGCGCCCGATCGAAGGCTGGTACGAAAAGATCCCCGAGATGGAGGCCTACAACGCGATCGCCGGGTTTCCCAGTGTTGATTTCGGCAACGCCATATTGCGACTGAAGTCGTGGGAGGAACGCAGCCGCAAGCAGCAGGACATCACGCGCGAACTGAATCAGCGCATGGCCAGTTTGCCGGGCGTCATCGGATTCGCGGTTAACCCACCATCGCTTGGACAATCGCCGCGCGCGCTGCCGATCGACTACGTGATCATGGCGCAGGTGCCGTACGCGGAACTCGATCGCATCGTCGGCCGCTTTATGGCCGAGCTGGCGAAATACCCCGGCCTGCAGAACCTGCAATCGGATCTGCGACTGAACACGCCCGAGCTGCGCGTCGATGTCAATCGCGACAAGCTGGGCGACCTCGGAATATCGGTGGAAACGGTCGGCCGCACCCTGCAGACGATGCTCGGTGGCCGCCAGGTCACGCGCTTCAAGCGCGACGGCGAGCAATACGACGTCGTCGTTCAGGTGGCGCCACGCGATCGCACGCGGCCGAACGACATCAGCGACATCTACGTGCGTGGGCGCGACGGGGCAATGATGCAACTGGCCAACGTGGTCGATGTGGCCGAGGGCGTATCGCCGCAATCGCTCAATCACTTCAATCGGCTGCGCGCGGTCAGTATCACCGGCCAACTGGTGCCCGGCTACACGCTCGGCGAGGCGCTGGTGGTGATGGATGAAACCGCAAAGCGGGTGTTGCCGCAGGCGGCGCTGACCGATCTCGCCGGCCAGTCGCGCGAGTTCCGCGACACGCGCGGCAACATCTACCTGACGTTTGTGCTGGCGCTGGTCTTCATCTACCTCGTGCTGTCGGCGCAGTTCGAAAGTTTTGCGGATCCGTTCGTCATCATGCTGTCCGTTCCCCTGTCGATGACCGGCGCGCTGCTCGCGTTGTGGGCGGCCGGGGGGACGCTCAATATCTACAGCCAGATCGGGCTGATCACGCTGGTGGGATTGATAACGAAACACGGCATCCTGATCGTGGAGTTCTCCAACCAGTTACGCGAAAAAGGCGAAGAGCTGTTCGCGGCCGTTCAACATGCGTCCGTGCTGCGCCTGCGCCCGATCCTGATGACCACCGGCGCGATGGTGCTCGGCGCACTGCCGTTGGCGCTGGCGAGCGGCGCGGGCGCCGAAAGCCGGATGCAGATTGGCTGGGTGATCGTCGGTGGATTGACGCTTGGTACGTTGCTGACTTTGTTTCTGGTGCCGGCCGTGTACACGCTGATGCGGCAGGCGCTGGAACGGGGCCAGGCGGCACACGGCGGTGTGGTGGCACAGCAGGTCTAGCTCAACGGGAGACGTCGCGTGCGAATTGCTGTAGTCACGTTCGATGGATTCAACGAAATCGACTCCTTCGTTACGTCCCACATCCTTAACCGGGTACACGTCGATGGGTGGAAGGCCGAGATCACTTGTCCCTCGGAGACGGTCCAATCCATGAACGGTGTTCGGGTCACCGCACAACAACCGCTGGAGTTTGCGAACGAGGCGGACGCCGTGGTCTTTGGTAGCAGTCGGCGTACGCGACAGATCGCCGAGGACCGATCGGTCATGTCGCGCCTCAAGCTCGATCCACGGCGCCAACTTATCGGATCGCAATGCTCGGGTGCGCTGGTTCTCGCGAAGCTGGGGTTGCTTCAAAACCTGCCCGTCTGCACCGATCTCAGGACCCGTCCTGTGGTCGAGGCAGCCGGCGTTCGCGTTCTCGACCAAACGTTCTTCGCCAGTTTCAACGTCGCGAGTGCCGGCGGCTGCCTCTCGTCGACCTATCTGGCGACGTGGGTGATTTGGCGGTTGCTCGACCGATCGGCTGCGGAGACTGCGCTGAGTTACGTTGCTCCGGTAGGCGAACATGCGCAGTACGTTTCCGATGTCATCGGTGCAGTTGCACCGTTCGTCACAGGGGTTCGCCCCCGCCCCAACCCTCCCCCGCACGCGGGGGAGGGTGAGCACGGCGCGGCGCTACGCGCCGCGAGGGCTTGAGTGCGGCAGATTGTTCTTGACACCGAAACCACCGGCCTTGAGGTGAAGGCCGGCCACCGCATCATCGAGGTCGGTTGCATTGAAATCGTCGGGCGCCGGCTGACCGAGCGGAGGTTGCATCACTACGTGAACCCCGAGAGAGCCAGCGACGAAGGTGCGCTTTTCGTGCATGGCATTACCGACGAGCTGCTTGCCGATAAGCCGAAGTTCTCTGAGATCGCCGCCGACCTGCTCGAGTTTGTCCGTGACGCCGAGGTGATCATCCACAACGCGCCGTTCGATCTTGAATTTCTGGACGCAGAACTCGCGCGCCTGAATCTGCCGCCGTTCGCGCGGCATTGCGCCAAGGTTACCGACACGCTGAGGGAGGCGCGCGAGCTGCATCCGGGCAAGCGCAATTCGCTGGACGCGCTGTGCGAGCGGTACATGGTTTCCAACGCGCATCGAACCCTGCACGGCGCGCTGCTGGACGCCGGCCTGCTGGCCGACGTTTACCTCGCGATGACGCGCGGACAGGACGCGTTGATGATGGAGCTGGACACCGTCTCTGCGTTCGATGAGGGCGTGCCGATCGATGCAAGCCTGTTGATCGTGCTACTTGCCACCGATTCGGAATGCGCGGCGCACGACGCGATGCTCGACGGCATCGAGCGGCAAACTAAACAGCCGAGCGTGTGGCGGCTTGCGGCCTAGTTTTTTCCGGCAACTCCGTTTCAGCACTTTTCCGGTCGCGCGTCTCTATCGAATCGTTCAGTGCGCGTTCTTGCCGATCGGCTGCACCGCAAGCCGCATACCCATGGCCTTGAGAAGCGAGGTCATGCTTCTGAGCTCCGGATTACCTTTGGGTGAGAGCGTCCGATACAGGGTTGTGGCGTTGAGGTTTGCGTTCTCGGCAAGCTTTGGAACACCGCCGAAAGCCCGTGCCATGTAGCGCAGCGCCACCATCAGTTCTTCCTGGTCGCCGTCAGTGAGAACTGCGTTCAGATACTCCGCCGCGAACCGTGGGTCTTTGCGCAGGCTTTCGACTGTAGCCTCTTCGTGGCTGCGAGACGACGGCACCTTGCGTGCCGCTTTAGCTTTCGACTTGAGGGCTGCTGCTCTCATGCTGCTCTCCGTTGATAGTCTTTCCAATACTTCCCTGCGGTTTCGATGTCCGACTGCTGTGTGCTCTTGTCTCCGCCGCATAGGAGCAAGGCGACTGTGGCATCCGATCTTGCGTAGTAAACGCGGTAGCCTGGCCCGACATCAATGCGCAGTTCTCAGATCCCGTTCCCGCAAGGCTTGTGGTCGCCGAAGTTGTCGGTGGCGAGCCGATCGATGCGCCTTTGGATTGCCACACGTGCTCGCAGGTCCTTCATCCGGTCGAGCCATGACTGATACGGATCACGCCCGGCGGCGGTCAGGTAGTGGTGAATCTGCATTGAGCGGAAGTATTCGCTTTTAGGCGAAGCTCGTCAACATCAAGGCAAATAAGACCGATCGGGAGAGGCTGTCTCTCTAGAGTCCGGAGTCCGAAATGGGTTGAATAGGGGTTTGTCATTTCGCCCCGGACTCCATCCGGGGGAGCGAATGCGAGCCGAGCCAGAATCCAGCGACTTTCGGACGGCCACAAGACACTGGATTCCGACTGGAGCCTGCCCTCGACTCCGATCGGGGGCCGGAATGACGGCACTGGAATTGTTCTGCGAATCTCAAACTCACGACACTACCTGCCTAGTTTTTCCCGCAGCTCCCGCTTCAACACTTTCCGGTCGCGTTTTTCGGCAGTTCGTCGACGAATACGTAACGCGCCGGTCGTTTGAAGCGCGCAATGTGCGCGAGGCAGTGCGCATCCAGCGCTTCCGCGTTCTGCGGGTGCGCGTCATGCACGACGACAAAGGCGACGACCGACTCGCCCCATTTCTTATCGGGTACGCCGATGACGGCGACTTCCTTCACGCTCGAATACAGGAGCAGCGCTTCCTCCACTTCCCGCGGATAAATGTTGGTGCCGCCCGAGATGATGAGGTCCTTGCTGCGGTCGACCAGTTTCAAATAGCCGAATTCGTCAAGCGGGCGATCGTCGTCGGCGAAGATTGCGACGTCGACGCCGGTCTGCGCGCGGCCGACTGAACCGATGCGCTCGAGCCGCCGGCCGTCGCCCGAATCGAGATGATCAGCCGCGGTCAATACGCTGATCGTCATCGGGCATTCACCCTGCCCGTAGATCTGTACCAGCCGCGGCCCGAGCCGTTCGAGCGCGCGTAGACAATCGGTGACATACATCGGTCCGCCGCCGTAGATGATCTGCTTCAGATTGCGCGCGTCGCCGCGCATCTCGTCGACGAGCCGCATCACCATGGTCGGCGCGGCGAAGAACTTCACCTGCATCTCGCTCGACAGCACCTCGTCGATCTCGGCGACGTCGAAGCCCCGCGCCGCGGGCACCAGGTGGGTTGCACCGACGGCGATGTTGGGCACGATGTACAGACCGGAGCCGTGCGACATTGGCGCCGTGTGCAGGAGCTTGTCGCCGGGTGCGGCGTGATCGACATCGGCAAGGTAGTTCAGCGTCATCGCCAGCAGATTGCGATGCGTGAGCATCACCCCCTTCGGCCGGCCGGTGGTGCCGCTTGTGTAGAACAACCAGGCGAGATCGTCGGAGCCGGTCTCGTGCACAAGCGACGGCTCACCGTCGAGGAGGTCGCGGTAGTCGCGCGTATCGACATCGATGAACAGCGTGCCGGCCGCGCGCGCGCCGCGTCGATGCCGGTCGTGTCGATCTCGTCCGTCACGAAACACAGCCGCGTCCGCGCGTCGTCGAGAATGAACGCGATCTCGCGCGGGTGCAGTCTGGCGTTGACCGGGATCGGGCACGCGCCTGCGGCCCAGCACGCGTACAGAAGTTCGACGTAGGCGGCGTTGTTCTGCATTACGAGCGCCACCGTGTCGCCGCGTGCGATGCCGAGGCCCTCGCTCAGCGCACGAGCCAGGCGCAGGGTGCGCGATGCGAGCTGCGAGTACGTGACTCCCGCGAGACCGCGCTCGCGCACTGCTGGCGTGTCCGGCAGTCGCGCTGCGGTCCGCAGCAGGGGTATGCGCCAGATTCATGGCGCCCGAGTCCAGACAGGCAGGGGAGTCCCTCGGCTCCGCCGTGGCCTCACCCCCCCACGTGGCCGAGCGAGGTCACGACCTTGAGCGAAAGGCCTTCCGCTCGAGCGAGGTAGATCGGCGTTGCCTTGTCGCGGTTGTTGCGCCAGCGCGTCGAGCGCACGCTGGCGAACTCGACCGGCGCTCCCGCGCGCTTCTTGTGCCGCGTCAGGCCACGCAGGAACGTAACCCCTTCGTAGGTCGATTGGCCGAGCGCGTTCAGGATCGGCGCACGTTCGCCGAACCGCGTCCAGTAACGTTCCCGGAAAGCCCCGTTGCGTTCCGTCTCCAGCGCCGCGAAGTAACCGGCGGCGACGAACAACCCCTCGGTGTGTTCCGGACCCATGGCCAGCAGGCCGTTTTCTTCGATGGCGCACGAGAGGCGCAGCACGCGATCGGCCAGGCCGGCGGCGCCGAACGCGCGACTGAAGTCCACCGCATCCTGGCCCACCAGCGACATCAGGACCGCCTGGGCGCGGGTCCGGCGGACGTCGTCGATCGCATGTTCGATGTCGAAGTTGCCCAGCGGAACAAAGCGGTTGCCGGTCACATCACAGCCGGCACGTGCCAATGCGGCGATCGCCAATTCGTGCGAACGCCGTGGCCAGCAATAGTCATTGCCGATCAGATACCAGCGCTTGAGCCGGAAACGTGCGTTCAACCAATCGAGCGCCGGCAGCAGCTGGTATTGCGGCGTCTCGCCGATCGCCAGAACGCCCGGTGGCAGTGGACCTCCTTCGTACAGCGGCGTGTACACGAGCGACAACCTGCCGTCGACCGCCTGCATTACGCGTTGCCGCACCGAGCTTGTGTGCATGCCTACGAGGGCGAGCACCTGCCGGACACTGATCAGGTCATCGATCTGCTCCTCGAGGATGTCTGACTCGTCGCTGGCATCGATGACGCTGAGGCCGACCCTGCGGCCATCGCAGCCGCCGTCGCGGTTCCACTCCTCGGCGGCCAACGTCGCGCAGGCGAGGCACGACGGCCCCCACAGTCCGGCCGCCCCCGACATCGGGATCAACATGCCGATCCGGTACTCGTCGGGCGCGGCCGGGAAGAGTTCTACGTCGCCGGCGCGCACCGCCCATCGATGTTTGCGCCCAAGTCGCTCTTGGTTGCCGAGGTCGAAGTTGGGGCGGAGCGTCATCGGGCATCTCGGCTTAGGGGAAACGGCAGATATGCTGCCGGGCCGCGATCGGCACACTAGAATGCTCCGCATGCCTCGATCCCGCAAGCGCGCCGATAGCGCACCTTCGCTGCAGAGCCTGCTGAACGAAGCGAGCCGTCACGCCACCGCCGACCTCGAACGGGTGCTCGGCCCGAAGGGCGTGCCGGTCGAATACTGGCGCGTGCTCGAGGTGCTGGCCGATGAGAGCGGGCGTTCGATGTCGGCATTGGCAGACGCGGTGTCGATGCGGCTGCCGGCGCTGTCCAAGCTGATCGATCGTATGGTCGCCGACGCGTTGGTGCAGCGTGCGCCTGATCCGCAGGACCTGCGCCGCGTACTGGTCTACATCTCCGACGTCGGCCTGGCGCGGGTGACGAGCCTGCGCGATGCGGTGCGACGGCAGCGCTCGGCGCTCGAGTCGACCCTCGGGCGCGAGCACGGGCAGGCGCTCAAACGCCTGCTCACGGCGTTCATCCGCGAGCGGCGATCCTGATCTGACGCCTTCCGGCGGTTCTTGTGGTGCGGCTCTGCCGCGCCGCGGCGCCGTTTACTTGAATCGGAAAACAAAGCGCTTTGCAGCGCGCGCGTCCGCTTGGGTATACTGAATTTAGTTGAACAGGAAAATAAATAACTGACCGGCGCCCTGCGGTCGCAGCTTCGCTGCGGGCGCGCCGGCCGAGCCGATGTTGTCCGGCCCTCGTCGGGGGAATCATGGTCCTGCTCGCTTGGCTGTTCGGGATCGTCGTCGCGGTGATCGTGATCGCGATCGGCATCGCCTTCCTTAATCGTTTCTATCGCACATCGACGCGCGACGTCGCGCTCGTGCGCACCGGCTTCGGCGGGCAGAAGATCGTGCTATCGGGAGGCTGCCTGGCACTGCCGTTCCTGCACAAGGTCGAAGAGATCAACATGGGGACGATGCGCGTCGACGTGAAACGCGTCGCCGACAAGTCTCTGATCACGACCGACCGCATTCGTGTCGACGCCGAACTCGAGTTTTATCTGCGCGTGCAGCCCTCGGTCGACGGGGTAGCGACCGCCGCACAGTCGATCGGCGCCCGTGCCCTGAATCCGAGCGCGATCCGCAGCCTGTTCGAGGGTCGCTTCGTCGATGCGCTGCAGTCCGTCGCGGCGGCGCTGACGATGGATGAACTGCACGAACAGCGCGGCGATTTTGTCGCCAAGGTCGGCCGGCACCTGCGCGAGAACCTGTCACATAACGGCGTGCTGCTCGACTCAGTGTCGCTGACCCGGCTCGACCAGGCGCCGTTCGGTGCTCTGGACGAGAACAACGCGTTCAACGCCGTCGGCATGCGCAAACTGTCGGAGATCATCTCGGCGAACAAGAAACAGCGCACCGAAATCGAAGCCGAGGCCGACATCGCCGTGCGGCAAACGCAGCTCGAGGCCAGCAAGCAGCGGCTGAAACTGCAGCAGCAGGAGGAGCAGGCGCAGATCGAACAGCGGCTCGAGATCGAACGCTATAAGTCCGGCGCCGACGCCGAGGCTGCCAGGGCACGCGAGAACTCGCTCGTCGCAAGCGAGCAGGCACGCATCGCGCGCGAGAAGGAAACGCGTCTGCAGGAGATCGCCAAGCAGCGCGAAATCCACCAGATCGAAATCGACGCGCAACTGAATTCCGAAGTGCGCAAGATCGACAGCGCGATCCGGCTTGCCGCAAAACACGTTGAAGAAGCGAAGTCGCAGGCCCACGCCGAGCTGGCGCGCACCGAGGTCATCGTCGCGCAGGAGCAGGTGCAGACCGAACGCGAGCGCGCAATTGCCGAACGATCGCGCGAGATCGCACTCAAGCGCGAACAGGAAGCGGGCGAAGTCGCGGCCGCCAAGGTCGCGAGCGAAGCCGAAGTGCACGTTAAACGCGCCCAGGGCGAGGCCGAAGCGGTGCGCACCCGCGCCGAAGCGGAACGCCTGCGCATGCTGGCCGAGTCGGAAGGAAGCCACGCGTTGATCGCGGCCGAGAACTCGCGCAGCGACGGCCTGATGCGGCTGCAGCTCGAGCGCTATCGGCTCGACAAGCTGCCCGAGATCGTCGCCCAGATGATGAAGCCGGTCGAAAAAATCGACAGCATCCGCATCCATCAGTTGAGCGGGTTTGGCTCTGGGGCCGGCGGCAACGGCAATGGCGACAACGCGGCGCGGCCGCCGGTCAACCAGGTGATGGACAGCATCCTGGGCATGGCGCTGCAGCTGCCGGCCTTGAAGAGCATCGGCGACACGATCGGCGTGGACTTTTCGTCGGCCCTCAAGGCGGCGGAAGGCAAAACGTCCGGCGCCGAGCCGGCCGCCGGGCCGACCCGTCCGGCGCCGTGAACTGCCGATTCGTCCCGTTCGTTGTCCCCTTACAGGAGATCACCATGAGAGTTACGCGTCGCGATTTTCTCGGCACGACCGGCGCGGTCGCGTTGGGCAGTGCGGTACCGGCGGTGTTCGCCCAGGGCGCCGCCATCAAGCTCGGCACCGTGCTCGACAATTCGGGCAACCTCGACATCTACGGCAAGCCGATGGTGATGGCGAGCACGATGGCGGTCGAGGAAATCAACGCTGCCGGCGGGCTGCTCGGCCGCAAGGTCCAGGCGGTCCAGTACGACACCCAGTCGGATATCGCGCTCTACACGAAGTTCGCCCAGCAACTTGCACGCGACGACAAGGTCGACGTGGTGCACGGTGGCATCACGTCGGCGTCTCGCGAGGCGATCCGGCAGACCTTCAAGAGATCCAACACGCTGTACTTCTACAACGTGCTGTACGAAGGCGGTGTCTGCGATCGCAACATCGTCGTTACCGGCACGACGCCCGCGCAAGCGGTCGAACCGGTCATCGAACTGGCCATGAAGCAGTGGGGCGACCGGGTCTACGTGGTGGCGGCCGACTACAACTACGGTCAGATCACGGCGAAATGGATCGACCACTACGTCAAGCAGCGTAAGGGCACGGCGCTGAAGATCGACTTTTTCCCGCTCGATGTCGCCGACTTCGGCTCGACCATCGCCAAGATCCAGCAGGAAAAGCCCGCGTTCGTCGTGTCGGCACTGGTTGGCGGTGCGCACATGTCGTTCTACCGGCAATGGGCCGCCTCGGGCATGAACAAACGCATTGCGCTGGCGTCGACGACGTTCGGCGTCGGCAACGAGCACCTGGCGCTGTCGCCGGCCGAAGGCGACGGCATCCTGATCGCAGGCAACTATTCGCAGGAGGCGGCGACACCGGCGAACCGCGATTTCCTGGCGCGCTGGCAGAAACGTTTCGGCGATACCAAGATCGTGCACGAGATCGCGGTGTCGCAGTACCAGGGGATCATGCTCTGGGCCGAATGCGTGAGGAGGGCCAAGTCGCTCGATCGTGCCGCGATGCTCAAGACGATCGAGGCGGGTGTGAAGATCGACGGGCCGGCCGGCACGGTAGCCATCGAACCGAAGACCCATCACGCGTCACTCGACATCCACGTGATGGAAGTCAGGGGGCAGAAGCTCACCATCAAGCAGACCGTCAAACAACGCGCGCCGAGCGACACCGCGCAGTTCTGTGACCTGCAGAAGAACCCGAACGAGAACAAGCAGTTCGAAGTCAAGATCTGAGGCGCGCGCCGACGTGGACTACGCCGGGGTCGTTTTCCTCGAGATCGTCTACATGATCGCTTTTCTCGCGCTGACCAGCGCCGGACTGGCGATCGTGTTCGGGATGATGCGGGTGATCAACCTCGCGCACGGCGAGTTCGTGATGCTGGGCGGCTATATCACGATCGCCAGCGCGCGGGCCGGCATCGACATCTACCTGGCGATGCTGGTGCTCGCGCCGCTGGCCGTCGGTATCTGGGGGCTGCTCGTCGAGCGGCTGATCATTCGCTTTCTGTATGGCCGGATGATCGACGTGATGCTCGCGACCTGGGGTTTGAGTCTCCTGATGGTCGGCGCGGTGTCGATGATTTTCGGGACCACCGCGGTGAGCGTTCCGGCGCCGATTCCCGGCTACAGCCTGGGCAGCTTCCAGATGGGCGGCTACAACCTGTTCATCATCGCGGTCGCGCTGTTGCTGATGGCCGCCATGTGGGTCGTGCTGCGCTTTACGCGCGCCGGCCTGATCGCACGCGGCGCGATGCAGGGACCCGAGGTCGTCGCCGCGCTCGGCTACAACCCGGGCACGGTCTACATGCTCACGTTCACCATTGGCGCGGCGCTATCGGGGCTGGCGGGCGGAGTGCTCGCGCCGCTGACGGGCCTGCTGCCGTCATCCGGCGGCGCCTACATCGCCAAGGCTTTTATCACCGTGATTACCGGCGGTGCCGCCGTCATCTCGGGCACGCTGTCCAGTGCCGCCCTGTTCGGGTTCGTCAATCAGCTGGTTTCGTTCGAATCCGGGCCGGTGATCGGAGAGATCGCGATGTTTGCGCTGGCAGTTGTACTGCTGCGATTAATGCCGCAGGGCATTACCGGCCGCTTCTTCCGAGGCGGTACATGAGCGCATGGCGCTCCACCGGCCGCGTGCACTGGGGGTGGTTCTTCACGGCTGCGGCCGTGCTGCTCTTGCTACCGCTGGTCGTCGACACGCACGGGCCGACCGTGCTCCTGATCTGGGCGTTGTTCGCCTTGTCGCTCGGCCTGATGTGGGGCTACGCCGGGCTGCTGAGCTTCGGCCACTCGGCGTACTTCGGTCTGGGTGCCTACGCGTATGCAATCGCCGCAGTCAACGTCGGCGAGAGCACGCTGCCGCTGCTGCTTGCAGTGCTTGTGCCGGCGCTGCTCGCCGCGGTCCTCGGCGCGATGATGTTCTACGGCCGCATCAGCGACGTGTACATGAGCGTGATCACGCTCGTGGTCACCTTGATCCTGTTCAAGTTCATGAGCGCGACGGCGGGCGACGCGTACCGCATCGGCGACGCGCGGCTTGGCGGATTCAACGGCATTCCGGGGTTCCCGACGTTGAATCTGCCGGGCAGTCCCGAGATCTCGCTGTTCGGCACGCCGACCTACTATGTCTGCGCAGTTGCGCTGCTCGCGTGCTACCTGCTCTGCCGTTGGGTCCTCGCACGCTCATTCGGCCGGGTACTGGTCGGTATTCGCGAAAACGAAGAGCGATGCGCGCTGATGGGCTACGACGTTGCGGCATACAAGACCGCGATTTTCACGCTCAGCGCGGCGATGGCCGGCCTGGCAGGGTGCCTGTTCGCCAACTGGGCCGAGATCGTCACGCCGAGCGTTTTCAGCCTGCGTCAGGCGGCTGAAGTGATCATCTGGGTCATCGTCGGCGGGCTCGGCACGTTGGTCGGTCCCGTGATCGGCGCCATCGTGCTCGGCATGGTGAAGCTGCTCCTCGGCGAACAGACGACGTTCGACAATGCACTCATCCTCGGATTGCTGCTGATCGTGGTCGTGCTTGCGATTCCGCGCGGTGTCGTGCCGGCGCTGCAGCGCGCCTGGCGATGGCAACGACAGCGCTCGCGGCACGCGGCCGCCAACCCACGGCGACGCCTGGGAGGCGCGGCGGAGATGCGCCGGTGACCGGTGTGGTCGAGACGCGCGACCTGATGCTGCGCTTCGGCGGCGTGGTGGCGGTCAACAACGTCAGCTTCACGCTCGGCGAACGCGAATTGCGCTGCCTGATCGGACCGAACGGCGCCGGCAAGAGCAGCTTCTTCAAGTGTCTGACCGGGCAGCATCTGCCGGGGCGGGTGTCCGGACGGGTTCTGATCCGCGGGCAGGACGTCGCCGACTTGCGGGCGCACCGGATCGTGCGCCTCGGCGTCGGCATCAAGACCCAGGTGCCTTCGCTGATGAACGGTCTGACCGTCGAGGAAAACATTTGGCTGGCTGCGCGCCGCACGCACGGATTCGCCGGCGGCGCGGCCGCGACTCAGGAATTGATCGCCGAGCTGGAGCTTGGGCCCATCGCGCGGCAAACGGCTGGGGAGTTGGCGCACGGCTGGCGCCAGATGGTCGAGATCGGCGTCGTGCTGGTGCAGCGTCCCTGGCTGATTCTGCTCGACGAACCGGCGGCCGGAATGACCGGTGACGAGGTCGAGCGTCTGGTCGGACTGATCCGGCGCATCAACCAGACAGCCGCGGTGATCGTGGTCGACCACGACATGGCATTCGTGCGCATGCTCTCGTCGATGGTGACCGTGTTCCACCAAGGTGCGATCCTGGTCGAGGGGGCGGCCAACCGTGTGCTCGACGACGCGCGCGTGCGCGAGGTCTATCTCGGTAACCGCACCACATGAAGCACGTCGACCCGCAGGCAGGCACAGTGGCCGAGTCCGAGCCGCCGGCCGGGCGCGTCCTTCTCGACGTGCGCGACCTGCGCGCCGGCTACGGCCATGTGCCGGTACTGCACGGCATTTCGCTGCGCCTGAACGAAGGCGATGCGCTCGGCGTCGTCGGCCACAACGGCATGGGCAAGACGACTCTGCTCAAGACGATCATGGGGCTACTGCCTGCGACCGGTGGGCGCATCGAGATCGCCGGTGCTGACATGACGCGCGCACCTGCGCATGCGCGCAGCCGCTGCGGTGTCGGTTACGTCGCGCAGGGGCGCGGCATCCTGCCCGGCTTGAGTACGCTCGACAACCTGCGGCTTGCCTGGTTGGGTGACACCGACGAGACCGAACAGGAAGCGGTCGACCGCGTCGTCGGCCTCTTTCCCGGACTCGCTCCGCTGCTTGACCGGCGCGGTGGAGCGTTGTCGGGCGGCGAACAGCAATTGCTCGCGCTCGCGCGCGCGCTCGTGCCCAATCCGTGGCTCGTCCTGCTCGACGAGCCCTCGGAAGGTATCCAGCCGTCGATCGTGCATCAGATCGGACAGATCCTGCTGCGGCTGCGCCGCGAAGCCGCCCTGGCAGTGCTGATCGTCGAGCAGAACCTCGATCTCGTCCTGGACGTCGCGACTCGCTTCGCAATCATCGAGAAAGGGCGGGTGGCGCAGGAATTCGCGGCCGACGAGGTGGGCGCGCGCGAAGCGCTCAGCGCGGCACTTGGCCTGGGTTCCGTGCGGGCGACGTCCGTGCCTGAACCGAGCCCCCCGGCAGTGCCCGCTGCGCATGCGGCACCGATTGCGGCACGGATTGCGGCGTCGGGCACGGCGCCCCGTGCAGCGCCGCCGAGCACCGCGACCGCGCCTTCCAGTCAGCACGCGGCGCGTTTCGAACCCCCATCTCGCGAGGTCAGCATGTCCACCGTCAAACGACCCACGCTGGAACAAATGCGGCAGATCGTTACGTCGCTGCACATGAGCATGTCGGACGCGGAGATCATCGAATATCTCGAGGTCATGGACGGCACGCTGCAGGCCTACGACCGGCTCACGACGATGGGCGACAACCTGCCGCCGGTGCGTTACCCGCGCACACCCGGCTACCGCCCGAGCCCGGCAGAAAATCCTCTCAATGCCTGGGCGGTGAAGGGCGAGGTGCGCGGCGCGGGACACGGCCCGTTGTCCGGCAAGCGCGTGGTGCTGAAGGACAACATCTGCCTCGCCGGCGTGCCGATGATGAACGGCGCGTCGACCCTCGAAGGGTACGTGCCCGATATCGATGCGACCGTCGTAACGCGCATCCTCGACGCGGGTGGCACGATCGTCGGCAAGGCGCACTGCGAGTACTTCTGCCTGTCCGGCGGCAGCCACACGTCGGCGCATGGGCCGGTTCACAACCCCTACCGGGCCGGCTACTCGGCCGGCGGTTCGTCGTCCGGTTGCGGCGCACTGGTCGGTGCCGGCGAGATCGAGATGGCGATCGGCGGCGACCAGGGCGGCTCGATCCGCATGCCGTCGTGCTGGAGCGGCGTCTACGGCATGAAGGCCACGCACGGCCTCGTGCCGTACACCGGCGTGATGCCGATCGAGGCGACGATCGACCACACCGGACCGATGACCGCAACCGTAGCCGACAACGCGCTGCTGCTCGAGGTGATCGCCGGTGCCGACGGCCTCGACCCGCGCCAGCAGGAAGTGCGCGTCGACAAGTACACCGCGGCGCTCGGACGCGGCGTGGCGGGCCTGCGCATCGGCGTGGTGACCGAAGGTTTCGGCCATGCGGTGAGCGAGTCCGACGTCGACCAGAAGGTGCGCGAGGCCGCGCAGCGCCTGGCCGGACTCGGCGCCATCGTGCAGGAGGTTTCGGTGCCGATGCACCGAGATGGGCCGGCGATCTGGACGCCGATCGCACTGGAGGGCCTGCAAGCGCAAATGATGCGCGGCAACGGCATGGGCTTCAACTGGAAGGGCCTTTATACGACGAGCCTGCTCGATGCCCATGCCAACTGGCGCGCACGCGCCAACGAGTTGTCGCGCACGCTGAAGATCTCGATGCTGATCGGCGAATACTTCATCCGCAACTACCGGGGTCACTTCTATGCCAAGGCACAGAATCTCGGACGCGTCCTGCGCAAGAGCTACGACGATGCACTGTCGCGCAACGACCTGCTCCTGATGCCGACGCTGCCGATGAAAGCGACGCCGTTGCCACCGTCGAACGCGCCGCTCGCGCTGTGGTGCCAGCGCGGCTTCGAGATGCTGCCGAATACCTGTCCGTTCAGCGTCACCGGGCATCCGGCGATGAGCGTTCCCTGCGGCCTGAGCCATGGCCTGCCGGTCGGCATGATGCTGGTGGGGCGGTTCTACGAGGAGTCGACGATCTATCGCGCCGCGCATGCGTTCGAGCAACTCGGCGACTGGCGCAAGTTCTAATCGATCGTGCGTAACCCGTTCAGTTCCGACTGGATGCGCGGCGCCGCCGGATCGACACAGCGGCCGCAGGGTGGGTTGTCGTACGTGGCGGGCGCGAGCGACGATCCGTTGCAGTTCGTCACGGTGTCCGGTCTGCTCGATCGGGCGGTCCGGCAGTGGGGCGCGGGCCAGGCGGCGGTGTTCGCCGACACCGGCGAGTGGCTTAGCTGGCACGACCTGAGCCGGCGCGCCGACGATGTCGCGGCTGGCCTTCTGGCGCTGGGCATCGGTCGCGGCGAGCGCGTCGGCATCTGGGCGCCGAGCTGCGTCGAATGGCTGCTGGTGCAGTTCGGCACCGCACGCATCGGGGCGATTCTGGTCAACATCAATCCGGCCTATCGCAGCTCCGAGCTCGAATATGCGCTGAACAAGGTGCAATGCAGGGCGCTGGTGCTGGCGCGGTCCTTGAAAAGCAGCGACTACGTTGCCATCCTGCGCTCGATCGCGCCCGAGATCGATCGCGTCGCGTCCGGTGAGCGGCTGCGGGTGGAACGGCTGCCGCGGCTGCGCCACACGGTACTGCTCGGTGACGGCCCGCGGCCGCCGGGTCTGCAGTCGTTCGCCGATCTGTCGCGCCTGGCCGGCCCAGCCCACCGCGCGCGGCTCGCCACACTGTCGGCCGAACTCGATCCCGACGATGCGATCAATATCCAGTTCACGAGCGGCACGACCGGCGCACCGAAGGGCGCGACCTTGAGCCATTTCAACATCGTCAACAACGCGCGCTACTGCGCCCAGGCGATGGCGCTTGGCGAGCGCGACCGCCTGTGTATTCCGGTGCCCCTGTATCACTGTTTCGGCATGGTGCTCGGCGTGCTGAGCTGTGCCGCGGTCGGCGCGACCATGGTGTTCCCGGCTCCGGCGTTCGATGCCGAGGCGACGCTGCGTGCGGTGCATGCGCAGCGTTGTACCGCGCTGCACGGCGTGCCGACGATGTTCATGGCGATACTCGACCACCCGCGCTTCAGCGAGTTCGACCTGTCGTCGCTGCGCACCGGCATCATGGCCGGTGCACCGTGCCCGATCGAAACGATGCGGCGCGTCGTCGGCGAAATGCACATGAACGAGGTGACGATCGCCTACGGCATGACCGAAACCAGCCCGATTTCGTTCCAGTCGGGCGTCGGCGATCCGCTGGAGAAGCGGGTGACCACGGTCGGTCGCATCCAGCCCCATGCCGAAGTCAAGATCGTCGATGCGGCCGGCTGCATCGTTCCGATCGGCCAAAGCGGCGAGTTGTGCACGCGTGGCTACTTGGTGATGCGCGGCTACTGGGAGGATCCCGAGCGCACACACGAGGCGATCGATGCTGCGCGCTGGATGCGCAGCGGCGATCTGGCCACGATCGACGCCGATGGCTGGTGCAACATCGTCGGCCGCGCCAAGGACATGCTGATCCGCGGCGGCGAAAACGTCTTTCCGCGCGAAGTCGAGGAATTCCTGCAGGGCCATCCCAAGGTGCAAGCCGTACAGGTATTCGGAGTTCCCGACAAGCGATACGGCGAAGAGGTCTGCGCGTGGATCGTGCTCAAGCCAGGCCAGACTGCGACGCCGGACGAGATCCGTTCGTTCTGCCAGGACCGCGTCGCTCACTACAAGGTGCCGCGTCACATCCGATTCGTCTCCGAATTTCCGCTCACCGCAACCGGAAAGCCGCAGAAATTCGTGATGCGCGAACAGATGACGCGAACTCTCGGCGTCGAGGTTGAGCGCACCGCGTAGCCAGGCCGGTGCGTTCGAGCGAAGTTCAGCGCGGCAGGCGCGGGTAGTCGTACACGGCCGGCGGTCTGCTCAATGCGCGCATGAACTCCACCAAGTCGAATGCGCCCATCAACACCGCCACTGCACGTTCCTTGTAGCGGCCCATGTCCGGGTTCGACTGTCCGAACTGCCGCAGCCCGACGTTGTAGAAGCCATTGTCGATGAAGTGGGGCGCCGAGTGGCACACCGCGCGCAGTTGCCCGTGGCCGGATCGACCTGGCGCCGGTCTGAGTGTCGGGCCGAGGGGCGATGATCACCCTCACGCAAGGCACTCTCTTCCGACACGGATAAACTTCGCGCCGCCCATCGGGTGGTTAGCTCAGCGGTAGAGCACTGCCTTCACACGGCAGGGGTCACAGGTTCGAACCCTGTACCACCCACCAATAAAATCAAGCGCTTACGAGCGGACGGATTCTGAAAACGCCGAAAACTAGCGATTTTGGGACAAATTTGGGACACTCCGCATAGAAAACGGGCTGATTCGCCTGTCCTCCATCGGAGATCTCAAATGGCAGCGTTCGAGAAGCGTGGCCGGTGCTGGCGAGTGCGAATTCGCCGGCACGGTTATCCCGAGCAAAACCGCACGTTCGATAACAAGGCCAGAGCGGAAGTCTGGGCGAGAACGGTCGAAGGCGAGATGGATCGCGGTCTCTACGTGGATCGCACCGAATCTGAGAAAAACCTCCTCGGCGACATCATCAATCGCTATCTCGTAGAGGTCACTCCGACGAAGCGAGGCGCTGGACCCGAAGCGGCCCGCCTCCGCGCGCTCGCCGCGCGGCCGATCGCGCAAATCAAGATGGCGGCGCTATCCAGTACGCACATTGCAAGCTACCGCGATGATCGATTGAAGACTGTCTCCTCAGCATCGATCAACAAAGAATTGAATCACCTTGCGCACGTAGTCGAAACTGCACGCAGAGAGTGGGGCATTCAGCTACCAGAGAATCCGGTGCGCATGGTGCGAAGACCGGTTTCTGCCAGAGCTCGTGACCGGAGGCTGAAAGCCGACGAGCATCGACGCCTGCTGGCCGCATGCGACGACGCTCGAAATCCTTCGCTTAAGCCAATCGTCACTCTGGCGGTAGAAACTGCCATGCGCCAAGGCGAGCTCGTGGGGCTGCATTGGCAACACATTGATCTACGCAAACGCGTCGCGCATTTGCCCGTTACTAAGAATGGCGAGAGCCGCTCTGTGCCATTGTCCATCAAAGCTGCCTCAGAGCTTCGTCGATTGGGCAAGGCCGCCGAGCGCGAAGGTCGGGTTTTTCCGGCGCTCACAACAGAAGCTATCAAGCGAGCGTTTATACGTGCCTGCACACGCGCGGGCATCGAAGATTTTCATTTCCACGACTTGCGACACGAAGCTACGAGTCGATTATTCGAGAAAGGCCTGAACCCGATTGAAGTCGCGAGCATCACCGGACACAAGACATTGCAGATGCTTCGGCGATACACGCATCTGCGAGCCGAAGATCTGGTGAAGAAGCTCCAGTAGCTATTGAGCGATTGTCGCTCATCCCCAATCCTCAGTGAAGCGGACCGAACCGTTCTTGACATTATCTCCGAACAGAGATAGTCTATGACCGTATCAAGGCGACTGCTCGTCTGGGAAGGATCGTCCAAGAAGGACTTCAAGGCGTTCCCAATCGACATGCAGAAGGATATGGGCGTTGCCTTGTTCGTTGTCCAGCTGGGTGGTACGCCGCCATCGGCCAAGCCGTGGAAAGGTCTTGGTTCTGGCGTCTACGAGATCGTGGACGATCATCGAGGTGACACGTACCGCGCGGTGTACGTAGTGAACGTCGGCGACTGCGTCCACGTGCTTCATGCATTTCAGAAGAAGTCGAAGTCTGGGATCAGCACGCCGAAGGAAGACGTGGAACTCGTCCAGAGGCGATTGAAGGCGCTGCTCGCTCGGCACGGGGCAGTGCACAGGAGGTGAAACGTGGGGCAGAAGGTTCGCAAGCGCGGCACAGACAACGTTCTGGTCGACCTTGGGTTCGAGGACGCGAAGGAACTAACGGCCAAGGCGACACTGGCGTTGAAGCTGAACCGAATTCTGGAAGAGCGCAAGCTGACGCAGGTCGAGGCGGCAGAGCTTCTTGATATGCCGCAATCGAAGGTTTCGCAGATCAAGAACTACAAACTACAGAACATTTCGCTCGAGCGCCTGATGCAGGCTCTCGTTGCCCTCGACCAGCGCGTTGAGATACTCGTTCGAGCGTCGCGACGGCAAGAGGATCCAGCCATCGCTGTAGCTATCTAAGAATGCGACGTCTTCACTCGTGTATTTAGGGCAGAGCAAGACTCCAACTTAAAGACCGAACAGCTTGCGTTTCACCCCACTATCGCCAAGTAGGATGCTCGCACTTGTCAATTTACGTTCGGCTTACCCTGCAGCCGATGACCATCCGGTGGAATTTCTCTGACCTAGTACGGCGCGACCAATGATGGATCGGTCACCGAGTGAATAGACGAGACCAGCCGTGCGAGTCCGAAATCCGAGCAACGTGCGTACTTCAGAGCATATGGCGAGGTGCTCCCTGTTAGGCGAAAGAGTCGCCGACTCCACGCGGCATCGACCACCGCCAATGGCTTCGGCAACCTTCTCCGTGACATCAGTCCAGACTTTGCGTTCGTCGGCTGTTCTCCTGATCCCGTTAAGAAGATCAACCAGCGGCTCAAGACTTGGTTTTCCGCTCGAGGTAGCAAATTCAACGTGAATCGGAAGGCCGGTTAGCTCGCAAACACGCAGATCATCGGGGTGACACTGCCGATCGCTCCACGAACACTTTTTGGCTTCACGAGGCAGGCAGAATTTGCCCGACGTCGAGCGCACCGCAATCTTCTCCAGTAGAAGAGCTCCCGAAACGCTGCTCGGAACCAGCAAACTTTTGATAACGCGTTTACCGGACGCCACACAGCGTTCAAGCTCGGAAGGCAATGCCCGTTTCTGTGTGATGGCGCAGGGTTCCAGTACGCCGATCCGAACACGTTTACCGCTCGCTTCGGACAACTCGCTCTCGGACAAAGCGACAACTTGACCCGTCTCACAGCAAGTTATGAATTCTTGTCTGTGCCCGGGCTTTCCGGATGCTGCTGACTTTATCTGTTCGTCACAGCGATACCGCTTACCGGAAATCTCACTAGTCAACAGCTCGGAGTTCAGAACCTCGCTTTGTGTAAATTCGCAGCGCCCGAAGTGATCAGCTTCCGCTCTATTTCCGCTAATCGCAGACGTCCTAAGCAGCGAGGTCAGAACGAACTGCCCACTGACGGCTGACTGTTCAACTTCATCGCGAAAAGCGCGTTTGCCGCTCAGTCCACAGCGCACAACGTATTCAGGTAGCGCAACTCTTTGGGACACCTCAGAGAACGCAAGGAGATGGTGCAGTACTTCCTTTCCACTAATCTGACACCGCGTCAAGCACGTAGTTGGTACAGTCCTGCCAGTGTTGGCGCACACGCGCATTTCCGGTTCGTCGAGCACACGTCCAGACTGAGGTGTCACTCTTAGCACATTGCTGTACTCAAACTCCGAGCCTAGCGTGTACTTCGCCGTGACTGTGAGCTGCCGATGCACTCTTCCATCCATGGCTACCAGCTGCGTCTCTAAACGCGGCGTGAACTCATCTTCCAACTTTTTTCTTTTCCGTCCATCTTCTCCCGCCGACTGCACCTCTTGAGCGCGTCTCTCCAGATAAAAGCGACAAAACTCGGCAATTGCGGGTTCGAGTACTGCCGCGTTGGCGACTTGCTGAGTACTGACACCGACAACCGACGGGCTGTCTAGAACGGAAGGGAGTGGCCCAACTGCCGAGGCGTCAGCGTCTGCGTAGTGCTCGTTCGCTGAACAAGGGACATCAACGAGACGCTCATAGCTATCGTGCGCCACGGTCGCTCGTACCTTAGCGACGGCAGTGCCTTCGAAGCAACGACGAACACTCTTCAACTCCAGCATCTTTGGAGTGCCTCCAAATGCAACGACCCATCGGCTCACAATTTCCTGCGCGTTCTTCGCCGTGTCCTGGTCTAAGTCATCAACGGCATGCACACCTGAGGCAATCGTGCGGTCCACCAATCGAGCGAATGAAGCCGTTCCCGGCGCGTACAGCGTGATTCCTGCCTCATCATTCGCGTCATTGTTAAAGCGGATGACGGTGCGCCGTCCATCTTCCACAATCAAGTGTCGCCCCTGCTCCTGGGGCGTTACGTGGATGCCCAGGTTCTTTAGCGCCGCCAGAGCGAACTCCTCGGACTGCATGGAACGCGCAATCTCAGGCAGCTTCGGTGCTTTCGGTCCGACATACCCCGCTCCGTCCATGCCGCCGAGAAGGTCATTGATGTTTTTTTCCTCTCGCTCCAGCTCGCTCTTGGCATCGACAATGCTTTGTTCTGCTTGCCGAGTGGCTGCTTCGAAATCCGCGCCTGCGAGCGCCGCCAGCACCAACTGGCGGATTTTCTCTTCGAAACTTCCTCCATCATCGTCGCCGTCCGCACCGGCTGCGCCAAGTAACGCCTCGATGTCTCCGATCGCGTGAGAGGCCATCTGCAGCTTTTGCATTAGACGTCCGACGATGTACTCCTCAAATGTTCCTCGAAGCGTGATGTTAAAAATCACGACATTCGCGTGCTGCGATGCCAAGCGCTGGACGCGCCCGATTCGCTGCTCGACGATCATGGGGTTCCAAGGCAGATCGTAGTTAACCAGCACATTGGCAACCTGCAGGTTGACACCCTCCGCTCCTGCCTCGGTCGAGACAATGATGCGGTGATCCGGCGGGTTCTTCCGAAATCCCTCGATGGTCTGCTGGTTACGCGCGCCAGACGTGCCGTTGATGATTCCGACTTTGAATCCGTGACTCTCCAAGAACAGCTGAATTGTCGTCTGCGTTTCTATTCGACAGGTGAAGACAACTAATCGCCAGCCCTCGGAGTTTTCGCGCTTTAGCGTTTCTATGAGCGTGCCAAGTCCTTGAAGCTTGGCACTTGGTGGCATGCCTTTGACGATGTCCCGCACGTTGATCGCAAGCTGATGGGGCGCTGTGCCCTTTTGGGCCATGTTGAGCTGTGCCATTAACGCTTCTGGGCTACTGGTCAACGCTTGAAGGATAGAAATCTGAACCAGGCGATTTAACTTCTGAATCGGTCCCGCAATTGTTGTGATGAGCTGCAGCTCTGCTGCGGTTGGATCAACCTTCCGCATGTGAACGACACGGGTCGGAAAGTACAAGCGTGCATCGCCGCGTCGCACTCGCGACATGTATCCGTAAACGATGGATCGAAACTCATCGCTAGTCTCGGGTCTGAGCCTCCGCGCCTCTTCTCGGTTATCCGCGATGAACTTTCTTGCAAAGGCACCTTCGCTTCCGAACGGGTTCTTATGTCCCCTCGCAACGGTTAGTAAATCGATCAGTGAATACAGGTCCCACAGACGATTCTGTATCGGCGTGGCCGTAAGCATCAGTACAAAGCGGAATCGCCGCTCTTCGAGCGCCTTACGGAAGCGTTTCGCCACCTGAGGCGGATTTTCGACACCGTATAGATTGCGCAGCTTGTGCGCCTCATCCAGCACCAGCATTTGAAAGCGGTCCTGCGGAATCGACTCCAGGTACATCCGCGCGGAGTGGTAGGTTGTGATGACCGCTCCAATCCCTTTCGGATCCGCTTCCAATAACTCTCTACCGATTGCGATTTCAGATTCAAGCTTGAACTTCGAGTGGAGTTCTTCGCGCCACTGTGGGCAGAGCAGTTTCGGACAGACGATCAAGATCTTGGAAAGGCGTGACCGAGAAATCAGTTCGCTAATGACTAGGCCGGCACTGATCGTTTTCCCAAGGCCCACGTCGTCGGCCAGCAACGTGACTGGCAGTCGACGGCAGAACGTGATGAGGTTGGTGACCTGATGGTGATAGGGCTCGATTTGACTATCCCAGCGATACTTTGACTTGAGATCGTCTTGCGTCTCGATAACGATCGGATCCTGCAGGTCCCATTCGAGCGCGGCGCGATATAGGCGATATTCGTCGGCAGTCCTGGCTCGACGAAGTATCTTGGTTTGCATGTTTGAAGTGGACATGCGAGCTACATCAATCTGTGCTTGTAACGTTCATGCGAATGAGCTGCGACTGGGTGATCCAGACTCGTCCGAACGGCTGACTAGATTCGATCTGGCGGGTCGTCGGCCTGTTGCCGACGCACGCGCATGTCAATCTTGACGAAGATGACGGACTCCGTTTTCAGCAAGGAAACGGGGTTATGAGGTTCTATTCAGCTTTAAGCAAACCCCGGTCAAGCTAAAGCTCGCAAATACATGCGACAGCGGCCGTGTGATGGCGTAGCTCACACGATCGCGCACTGCGGATCCAGACAGAATCGATCAGGATCGCCAGCAGGAGAATCTGAATGCCGGACGGTAGTAACGCAACTCCGCGCGTCGTGACCGAGTACCTCACTAAATCGCGCTTTGCTCTAGCACTGGAATGTCCGACCAAGCTGTTTTATGCGGATAAGCCGCAGTACCTGAATAACAGGGTCACCGACGAGTTTCTGCTGGCACTGGCAAGAGGCGGCTTTCAGGTGGCGGCGCTTGCCCGAGCAATGCACCCAACCGGCGAGTGGGTCACCGAGCGTACGCACGCCGAACAACTTGCCAGAACGCGCGACCTCTTGCTCCGCGACGAGGTCACCATTTTTGAAGCAGCGATAGCAACACAGGCTCTGTTCGTCCGCGTCGATATCTTGCGAAAGTCCGGACGGCGTATCGAACTGTGCGAAGTGAAATCCAAGTCCTACGACGCCGACGCTCACGGCAACTTTCTGACCAAGAGAGGGACGATCAACAGTGATTTCCTCTCCCTCCTACGAGACCTGGCCTTTCAGCGTCACGTCTTCAAATTGGCGTATCCGGATTTCGATGTAAGTTGCTTCCTCGTTCTCGTCGACAAAACCAGCTATACCACGGTGGACGGACTCAACCAACGCTTCAAGGCACGGAGGTCCAACGGTCATTTCGAGACAATCACGTCTGAGGGAACCGATGCAACCACCCTTGGGGCGCCGATCTTGGCGCAGGTCAAGGTGGATGACCGAGTTTCAGAAATTCTTGCTAGCTCCATCAAGGTGGACGGCATCAACTTGTCATTTGCAGAAGCCGTCGAGCGCCTAGCTGAAGCGCATCGGACCGACACGCGGTTGGGACCGCGTGTCGGCGGGCACTGTGCAAAGTGCGAATTCAAGCCCACCGATCACGCCATTGCGGTGGCTCATCAAAGTGGCTTTCGTGAGTGCTGGCAAGCTGCTTTCGGTTGGACCGACCAGGATTTTGCGGATGGTTTAGTGATCGACCTTTATCACGTTCCTAGCGCAAGAAAGACGGAACTGATTAACAGCGGTGTCCAAAAGCTAAGACAAGTCACGCAGGCGCACCTCAACATCAAAAACGACAAGGAGGGCTTATCGCGTACGCAGCGACAGTGGATGCAAGCGTCAGGACAATGGCCTGGCGGCGGACCCTTCCATTTAGACCGCGATCGCGTGCGCGCTGAAATTGCATCTTGGCAGTTCCCACTTCACTTCATCGACTTCGAGACCGCGTTGGTTGCAGTGCCGTTTACCCGTGATCGTCGCCCGTACGGTCAGATCGCGTTTCAGTTCTCGCATCACATGCTGTATCACGACGGTCGACTGGAACACCGATCGCAATATCTCAACGCGTCGCCTGGCGTCTTCCCAAACTTCGAATTCTTGCGCGCGCTGCGCGCTGCGTTGCAGCCAAATGGCACTATTTTTAGATGGCACGCTCACGAAAATACTGTCCTCAATGCGATACGGAAACAGCTGACTGATGAAGAGCCGCTGCAACCAGACGCAGCCGAACTGGTCGCATTTATCGACTGCATAACCACACCTTCCGAGGGTGATCAGGAAAGGGATGCTGGTCCGCGCAGCATGGTCGACTTATGCAAGCTTGCCGGCCTCTACTTCTTTCACCCGGACACGGCGGGTAGCTCATCGTTAAAAAAGGTGTTGCCTGCTTTAATGAAGAGTTCGGGAGCGCTTAAGCACATCTATGGAACAGCAAACTACGGCGGTCCCGCCGGCGTTGCGAGCTTGAACTTTACTGAGCCAGTTACGTGGTGGCAGGAGGTCAAAGGAGTGGTACTGGACCCGTACGACCTCTTACCACGCATCTTTGATGACGTTGGTCCGGCAGAACAGAAAGCCCTGGACGAGGATGAACAAACGAATCTGCAGGATGGAGGGGCCGCGATGACCGCGTACGTGCGCCTTCAATTCGAGGACATGTCTGCAGAGCATCGGCAACGCATCGAGAATGCGCTACTTCGGTATTGCGAACTAGACACGCTCGCAATGGCGATGGTCGTGCAAGCGTGGCAGGCAGAGGTTTAACTTCGCGTCTGTCGCGACGTCGTCAGGCGACCTGCGCTCGCGTTGGGCTTCGCGGTTTCGCGGAACTAGGTCGCGCTCGCTTTCCGCGTGCGCTTCAGCGTCTTGAAATCGACGTGCATCATGCCAAAACGATTGCCGTATACGGCCATTCATTCGAAGTGGTCCGTCAGATTCCAACATTAGTCCAATCTCGAACGATTGCGCGGCAAATGCACCATTGACAGCCAAACGATTCGGCATCTAATCGATGCGTGCAGCCTGCAACGGTTGCACTCAACGAAGGAGAGCCGATGAATGAATTAGTCAAAGCCTTGGTCGCCGCGCGCAAAGAAATTGGCGCGGCGAAGAAAGGCTCCGAGAACCCGCACTTTAGAAGCAAGTACGCTGATCTCTCAGCGGTAATCGACGCGGTGAAGCTGCCATTGGAAAATCATGGCCTGACTTTCGTGCAAGACATTCAAGATCATCACGTCGTAACCGTCGTTATGCACGAAACCGGTGAGTCACTGCGACTCGCACCGTTTCCGATCATTTCCACCAAGCCCGACGCGCAAGGTAATGGTTCGGCGCTTACTTACGCACGGCGATACAGCTTGCAAACGGCGCTTGGCGTGCCGGCCGAGGATGACGACGGCAATGCGGCGAGCAAGACGTCCGGTGAAGTTAAAAAATTCCCCTCCGCCGTGCAATCCGCCCTAATGGGTGAGACTTGGAACAAGGAGAAGGTCGAGAGGGTCGTGGCCGCTATCCGAGGCCACTTGGCGAGCGACAGTGAATACGGTGTATTCGAGGAAACTGAAAGCTTGGACTCGACCGAAAAGTTAGCGGTATGGGCTGCACTCGATTCGAAAGAGCGTTCACGAATCAAGAGAATTGAGGCAGAGCACCGCAAGGTACCCGCTCAGCTGTGCAATTAAGAGTGGACCGAACGACTACCTCAATTGATATAAGACATTAAGGAGTCAGCATGGCATATCAACACAGAGACGGCACGGGAGCATTGTTCCGGAGTGACCAAAAGGGCAACGAGCGCGCGCCGCGCTATCGAGGCGAATTGATGATCAACGGAACTCCATACGAACTCGCTGCCTGGATCAAAGAAGGCAAAAGGGGCACTTTCTTTAGCCTGTCCGCTCAGGTCAAAGACAAGCGAGACGCAGGCTCCATCACTGCCCGAATATCCGACGTGCCGTTTTAGTCAGAGGTATGGCCGACGCTACGTCGCCGCACACAAGTGCGGAATCACCTGCTCGCCAACACTTCGGCCACGTCGACACCTAGCGCCTCGGCTAGCCTTTCAACGTTATCCAGCGAGACATTCCTTTCCTTGCGTTCAATCGAGCCGACATAAGTTCTGTGTAGCCCGGCAAGATCAGCAAGCGCTTCTTGAGACAGTCCCTGAGACGCACGAAGCGCTCTCAGATGACGCGCCAGGCGCTCCCGCGCTGACTCAACCTTTCGACCTGCCATGGGCGAAAGGTTGAAGGCGTTGACGACTTTGAGTCTACAGACTTAAAGTAGCATCACATACTCAATTACAGGCGCCGTTGCTCACGTTTATTGAGGACGAGCTGGTTACTGCCAAATAGGCCGATCGATGCAAGGCACTGTTAAATGGTTTTCCAACGAGAAGGGGTTTGGGTTCATTGTCGGCGCTGATGGCACCGAGCGATACTTTCACGTACGCAGCGTCAGAGGCGCATCGTTGCCAAGGTCCGGTGCGACGGTTGCCTTTTCGCCGGCTGAAGGCGGGCGGGGGCCGGCTGCGGCCGACGTCGAGATTTTGTCGCAAGCCGCACGCGAGAGCGATGACCGCGTTGTATGCCAGCATTGCTCAAAGCGAATCGTGCCGCGCATTGTCACGAGTGCCGGCAACCTAAGTCACTCGGTCTGTCCCTTCTGCGGTGGCACGATCAAGAATTTTCGGTCGGCATGGCTACTGCTCATCTGCCTCGCCATGAGCATTACTTTTCTGCTGGCTTGGTGCGGTGCGGTCTTGACACGCTAGAAGCGTCAGTCCTGTTTCCGAAGGAACCTAGAATCGTCACATGTTGCAATCCGGCAACCAAGTGCGCTTCACCGAAACCGAAATCGAGCAAGCTCGAGAGCTTGGAATCGATCTTTCGGACGTGAAGACAATAGCTGCGTACTCGAACGCCATCATCGATTTGATGATGACGCTTGAGGATGAACGGCCGGCTTTATTGGAAAAGATCGCCAAAGCTCTGGGTGAACACACCGGCAAGAAACTGCCAGCGAAACTCAACCTAGCCTAACTAGACCGCTTGCCCGGACGCTGGCCGTTGTAATGATCGATGTTCTTCAGCTGTCCTTTCCAGTCCCTTGCTTCATTTGCAATAGCCGAGTTCCGCTCGGCACGGTGTGCGTCACGCCGTGCAACCTATTACAGAACCGAAAAATAACCGCTGCGTGCCGGTTTGATGAGCATGCGCGGGAAGCCGTACGAAGCATTCATCGGTGCGGCTCCGGCGCCGATGAAACATAACTGTCCAAGTTTTTGCCGAAACGCGGCCTGGCGATTCTTTAAAACGTGCAAGCGACGTTCGCCCGAATTTCGTCGAAGCGTTACGTCTCCCCTGAAAGCGGACCGCAGCTTTTGAAGAGCAGCGGGCATCCGAGATGTCTCGGAACCGTTGCAAGAACGGTTTTGCTAATTGAAAGCCTGCCCCTTTGTGTGGACCCGCGCCTACCACCGGCGCGTCACAACGGTGCGTAGTCATCCGCACGCTCGCTTTCAAAGCGACGCGGGCGGCAGCGTCGCAGACGCTCACCTACGCATGACAGACAAATCTTTGATGAACTTGGGCCAGCCTCAGGGGCCAGCACTCGACCGGAACGACCGGCTACAGCGCTATTACGACGCTGCACTTCAGAGAGTGATTCGATGAGCCGGTAACACCGGCGCTTCTAAAGACCGGGGAAGCGTCCCCAGGTGTGCGATGGCAGGATGGATGTCCTGCCGGCTTCGAAAGACTAGGCCCTCCAGCTAGGTCAGCGGATTACGCTGAACGTCAACGGTGATGTTGACGTGCGTTGCAGGCAAGGCCTGCGGAAAGCGAATTCAGTAATGACACTAGTCAGTTCGAATCATCGCCCACGCTCGAATGTGTCGTCAACAAATTTTGTGTATCAAGCCGCGATCAAGTTGTGGAAGTCGCGCGGATGCTTGATGGACGCGGTGTTGGAAGTACCTCAGGTTGGATGACGCAGTTTCGATTCCACCCAAGTGTGAGCAGCGAACCACTTCGGACGGTGGAAAAGGCCTTCAAGTCAGACTGTGCTGACTGAAGTGTGTCGATGGTGTGACCACGGAACCACTTGCGCCAGGCAAGGAGCACTTTCCTCGTGGTCTTGCGGTTGCGACTGCGCGTAGGTGAGCCTAAGTTGACACCCACTCAGAAGACGCTATGGAGCCTAGGTCGGAACGAACTGGAAATGTGACAAAGGGCGGTGCGTGGCTTTTCCGTTGAGTGGAGTTGGCGCATGGAGCGTCCGCGCCACATCATTCGCTCGTGACGTGGGGACGCTCCGTCGCGTCTACGGCGGGCTTCACGTGCTTTTGCACGATTTCTCTGAGGCGTGGAGATAAGCGATCGAGGTTGATTGGCAGCGCAGCTGCATTACGCTGCGCCTCGTCGCGAGCCAAGTGCTCATCCGCGGCGATGCGGCGTTCATGGTTTTCACGCAGGCGCTGGGCGAGATCCGGCTTGAACGTCCCGGTTTTCGCGCTTTGCGTTAGTGCGGTGAGGTAGCGGAGCGGATTCTTGACGGCCGTTAGCCGTATACGCCCAGCCAACTCAAACAAGATGTCTTGCGCCAGTTCGGTCGGCAACCCATGCAGTCGTTGCGCTGCTTCGGTGCGCTCCGAGGGGCTAAATGCTTCGGGATAGATCAAACATCCAAGACCGCCACCACGAGTCGGTTGTGGTGGTGTTTCTGAGGGATCATCGTGATCGTTCATTGGGGTGTCTCCGGTTGCATCGGCCGGTGGTCTTGGTGACCGCCACCCCTGTTGGATGTGTCAGACCCCCCTGTCAATTTGTCACCCCCTCCCACGGAGGGTGACGGCAACACGATGTAGCGATTTGAGGTTTGCGAGCCATCTGTACGAAACCGCTTGCTGATTCGTACGTAACCCCCGGACTTGAGCTGTTCGAGGATTCGGCGAATCTCGCGCTCCGATAAGCAGCACTTTTTTGCTAGCAGACGAACGCTTGGCCAGCACACGCCCTTGTCGTCGGCGTTGTCGGCTAGTGCCATCAACACTAATTTCGCCGAGGGTGTGAGGTGAGCGGCCCAGGCCAATGTCATGACACGGACGCTCACGCCAGGCCTTTGACATGCTGACGAGGTCGACCGCGCCGTGGAGCGTCTCGCACTTGGAACACAGGCTCATGTCTCCGTGCGATGCCCGCCTCACTGCGTATCCAATCGTCTACTGCCGACGCAAGAAATAGCCGCCGGCGCCCAGTTCGAAAGCTTGGCGGCATCGGCTCGCCTTTGCTGAGGCGGTTTCTGCCGGTGCCGACTGATATGTGCAGTAGGGCGCACACATGTTCGAGAGTGATCACCTGTTCCACGTCGAGTTTTCCTGAGACGTTGTGTTACAGGTGAGAACATATTTGGTCGGGTCGGAGACCGCCACCGGCAAACGGCCAGTTTTCGGCGGCTTTAAAGGCGAGCTCAGTTAGCGTCGTAAGGTTCCGGTCGCTGGAGAGCGCGAACCGTGAGCAACTGAGTAGCGCTGGCTGTGCGGCCAGGCCCGCCCGCCCTTGCTAATCCTCTATGCTGCTTTCGAGTTCTGAATCTGTCTGCTCTCGACCCGAAGCCGTCATCAAGGACGCAGCAAAGCGGACACGATTGACGCGCCTGAGAGCGAGCGCTTGACGTGATCTTTGCTGTACTCGTTTGATGACGAGGACCTGATTACTTTTCAAACATGGGGCGCCCTGGTCGGCGTGGTAGCGAAGGACTAATGCTTGATTCCTTCAGTCGACAAGACTCTGCTGTCGCTCGCCACAGCGCGAGAGGGGACTTACGTGTAGTAAAGCAGCAAGTAACAAAGCAACAACACGAGCACCCACAGCGCCATCCCTCTAATGGACCAAGTGCGGGCGAAGCTGCTGTCGACGCCGTATTGACTATCGACCAGGGTCAGCACTGAAGAGCTCGCACGCTGCGCGCCGCGCCTGATCATCGCCTGCACCGCTCCCATTATTCGCGCGATCAGCGTCGCAACAGCACGCAGTACTTTGCGCCACACCCAGTCGGTGTCCAGCGTGATCGTCAAAGTGCGTTGCAGGTACGGCAGCAATGCGAAGAACGCGAGGCCGGAGAACAGCAGCAATTGAAGCTGGGTAACGACATGAGCCCATGTATACGGCACGTACGTCACCGCGTACGGCAGCAGCGCGTACAGCGGTTCGGCCCAGATGCCGATTGCGATACATAGGAAGGCGAAGAAGATCATTGCCCAGCGCATGCTGGCCGGCGGGTCGCTGGGGCGCAGGCCAGAATCCTTCTGGAAGAACACGAACCACGGAAACTTGATACCCGCATGCAGGAACACGCCCGCCGAGCCCGCAGTCAGCAGCAGCCAGACCGTCAGCAGATGCCCGTCGGCCGCTGCCTGCGAGATCATCGACTTGGACACGAATCCCGACGTCAACGGGAACGAAGAGATCGCGAGCGCGCCGATGATCCCGCAGATCGTTGAAACCGGCATGCTGTGGAACAGGCCGCCCAGCTCAGAGCATTTGCGCCGCTGCGTCATGTACAGCACCGAGCCGGCCGACATCAGCAGCAGCGCCTTGTAGATGATGTGCGTGAAGGCGTGCGCGGCGGCGCCGTTCAGTGCCATCTCGGTGCCGATGCCGATGCCCGCCACCATGAAGCCGACCTGGTTGACGATCGAGTACGCCAGGATGCGCCGCATGTCGTTCTCGAGCAGCGCATAGACGATGCCGTAGAACACCATGAGGAGCCCGATCCAGATCAGCAGCTCGGTGCCGGGAAAGCCGCGCATCAGCACGTACACCGCCGCCTTCGTCGTGAATGCCGACAGGAACACCGCGCCGCTCCACGACGCTTCCGGGTAGGCGTCGGGCAGCCATGCCGACAACGGCGGCGCCCCGGCGTTGACGAGAAACCCGATCAGGATCAGCCACTGCGCGGGCGAATCGAGCGCGATGCGCGTGAAATCCACGCTACCGGTCTGCGCGATGTGCCCGGTGATGCCGGCGAACAGGATCATGCCGCCCAGCAGATGGATCATCAGATACCGCAAGCTCGCTCTGTACGATTTGCCACTGCCATTGCTCCACAGCACAAGCGTCGAGCCCACGACCATCAGCTCCCAGAACACGAACATCGTCACCAGATCGCCGGCGAGCGCGACGCCGATGGCCGACCCGGCGTAGACGAAGGCGGCCGGAAGTTCCACGCGGCTCTTCTGCCTCAGCGCAAACCATCCTCCTCCCGCGGCCATCAACGCGAAGACGGTTGCAAACAGGCGCGACAGCTTGTCACCTTGCAGCGGGGTCAATGTGTAGTCCAGAAAGCGCACCTGCCAGACCGCGCCGTCGACCTGCCAGACGAGCGACAGTGCGAGCAGCGGCAGCAGCAGCACGGCGGCGGTGCGCAGATGGCCGCGCAGCCACGGCAGCACCAGCGCGCCGGCGATCAGCACCAGACCCGGGTGAAGGACGCTGTCAGTCATCGCGCTCGCGGTAATACGTGTCGGGCCGCTTCAGCAATAGTGCAAAGCCCTTGGCCACGACGATCATCGCTGCGCAGGCGACGAATCCGAACCACGAGTAGAAACCGAAAACCGCCTCGATACCGAAGTACGGGTGCAGCGGTAGCAGCGCACCGATTGCCACGATCAGCACCAGCGCGCCGAGAAACAGCCGCCACAGCAGCTTCACATGCCGCGGCTCGTCAAGCCAATGCGTCTTCTGCATCGAGTTCACTTTCCTGTCATCTGCCGCGTCAGCGCCAGCGGCACATCGGGCACGAAGAACAGCAGCACGGTGCCGATGGCGGTGGCAGTGAGGGCGATCACCATCGGCAACGGCGCCTCGCCATGCGCGCTCTGTCCAGCGTCGGGCGCGCGGAAGAATGCGCGGTAGACGACCGGCAGGAAGTATCCGGCGTTCAGCAGCGTGCTGCCGGCAATCACTGCCACCGCGATCCAGTGCGCTCCCGCCATTGCGCCCGACAGCATGTACCACTTCGAAATGAAACCTGCCGCTGGCGGCAAACCGATCATCGACAGCGCGCCGATGGCGAACGCGCCCATCGTCCACGGCATGCGCCGTCCGATGCCGTCGAGCTGGCTGACTTCGGTCTTGTGCGCCGCTGTGTATATCGCGCCGGCGGCGAAGAACAGCGTGATCTTGCCCAACGCGTGAGCTGCAATATGCAGCACCGCGCCGACCATCGACAAAGGGACCAACACCGCTGCTGCGAGCACCACATAGGACAGCTGACTGACAGTTGAGTACGCCAGCCGGCGCTTCAGGTTGTCGGAGTTCAGCGCCACCACCGATGCCGCGACGATCGTGAATCCGGCGACGCCCACCAGCCAGTCGGTGACGCCGGCGCTGGCCAGCGTATCGATGCCGAACACGTAGACGATGACCTTGACCACGCTGAACACGCCGGCCTTGACCACTGCCACCGCGTGCAGCAGCGCCGACACCGGCGTGGGTGCCACCATTGCCGCCGGCAGCCAGCGGTGAAACGGCATCAGCGCCGCCTTGCCGATGCCGAACATGTAGAGCGCGAGCAGCCCGCCCAGCGCGGCCGCGCTCAGCTTGCCTCCGAGGATGCCGCCCGGCGTGAAGTCGGTCGTGCCCGCGATGAACCAGGTGAATACGATTGCGGGCAGCAAGAACATGATCGAGGTTCCAAGCAGCAGTGCGAGATACACGCGTCCGCCACGGCGCGCCTCATCGGTACCGTGGTGGGTGACCAGCGGATACGTGATCAGCGTCAGCATCTCGTAGAACAGAAACAACGTGAACATGTTGCCGGCCATCGCAACGCCCATCGTGGCCGCCAGTGCGAGCGCGAAACAGACGTAGAAGCGGGTCTGCGCGTGCTCGCGATTGGCGCGCATGTATCCGATCGAATACAGCGAGTTGACGATCCACAGACCCGAGGCGATCAGCGCGAACAGCATGCCCAGCGGTTCGACGTCGAACGCGATGGACAGCCCGGGCAGTACCTCGAACAGCGTGATCGCCGGCCGCGCGCCATCGAGAACGTCCGGCAGCAGCGAGACGACACATAGCAGCAGCAACACCGAGCTGACCAGCGTCACGCCTTCGCGCAGGTTCGGGGCACGGTCGCATAGAGCGATCAGTGCTGCACCGGCCGCCGGCACCAGCAGTGCAGCGATGATCAACTCGTCGGCGGCCATCACTGCGGCGCGCTCATCAGCTCGCCGGCCGCGTGCGTCGCCGAGCCCAGGGTCAGCGAGGTATCGAAGCCGAAGTAAACGGTGGCAGCTACCAGCAACGCTGCAGGCAACAGCATCGACCATCGGGCCTCGGCTGCGGTGTTCGGGTCGTTGCTCGGCTCGCGCAGATAGGCGGCTTCGACGAAGCGCCACACATACGCCACCGCAAGCAGAGACGACAGCACAATCAGGAACACCAGCCACCACTGTCCCTGCTCCAGCGCAGCCTGGATCAGCATCCATTTGCTGATGAAACCCGCAGTGCCGGGCACACCGATCAGCGACAGTCCGCAAACGACCAGGCCGAGACTGGTCAGCGGCATCCGCTTGCCCATGCCCTGAATTCGCGCGAGGCCGACACCCCCCAGTGAGGCAGCCACGCAGCCGAGCAGCATGAAAACCGCTCCCTTCGTGATGGCGTGATTCGCCAGGTGCACGATGGTGGCGGTGAGGCCGGTGACGGTGCCGAAGGACAGGCCGAGAATGATGTAGCCGATCTGCGCGACGCTTGAATACGCGAACAGCCGCTTCAGATCGGTCTGGAAGATCGCTACCGCGGAAGCGGCGAACATGCCGGCCAGCGCAAGCAGCAACAACATTTCCTGCATCGGCACTTTGTCGAAAACCTGCGGCGCGCCGAACACCGAGAAATAGAAGCGCAGCAGCACATACACCGCGACCTTGGTGGCCGAGCCCGCCAGGAATGCCGTCACTGCCGACGGCGCGTACGCGTAGGCGTTCGGCAGCCATTGATGCAGCGGAAACAGCGCCAGCTTCAGCGAGATGCCCACAGTCAGGAACGCCAATGCCGCCAACACCGGCCGTGTGCCCTCGACCGCCGACAAGCGCTGTGCGATGTCGGCCAGATTCAAGCTGCCGGTCATCAGGTAGAGCAGGCCGACGCCGATGACGAAGAACGTCGCGCCGATGGTGCCCATGATCAGGTACTGGTACGCAGCCAGCAGCGCACGCCGGTCGCGTCCGAGCGCGATCAGCACATAGGTCGATAACGACGAGATCTCCAGGAACACAAAGATGTTGAAAGCGTCCCCGGTGATCGTGATGCCAAGAAGCCCTGTCAGACACAGCGCGAACACGGTGTAGAAAAGGTACTGCTGGTGGGCCGGTATCTCCTGCTCGATGCTCGCGCGGCTGTAGGGCAGCACCACCGCAGCCAGCCCGGAGACCAGCACCAGCATGAAGGCCGAGAGGCGGTCGACGCGATATTCGATTCCCCAGGGCGGCGGCCAGTTGCCAATGGCGTACGAGATCGTGCCGCTGCTTTCGACCTGCATCCACAGCCGCACCGAGATCGCGAAGGCGATCCAGCTCGCCGCCAGGACTACGGCGAACGCGAGCGTGCGACGGCGCAGCAGCACCGTCAGCGGCGCAGCCAGCAGCGGCACGACAACCTGCAGTGCAGGAAGGTGCTGGGCCAGAGTCATTGTTCTTGTGACGGGCTTTCTGGCGCAGCGTCCGATTGCAGGATGTCGTCTTCCTCGATGCTGCCGTAGGCCTCGCGAATGCGCACGACCAGTGCGAGGCCGAGCGCAAGCGTCGCTACGCCGACCACGATGGCGGTAAGGATCAGCACATGCGGCAGCGGATTCGAATAGACGCTAAAGGCGTCACTCAGAATGGGTGCGGTGCCGCCGACCAGCTTGCCCGGCGCGATGTAGAGCAAGTACACCGATGTCTGGAAAATGCTCAGGCCGACCAGCTTCTTGATCAGGTTTCCGCGTGCGATGACGATGAACAGCCCCGCCATCATCAGGAAGACCGTGATGAAGTACGCGAAGTGGCCGCCGAGCGTCGTCAGCAAGCCGGTGCCTGTCACTCATCCACCTGGCCGCGCCCGGTAAACAAGTAAATGATCTTCAGCATCACGCCCGACACGGTGACGGCCACACCCACTTCGACCCAGAAGATGCCGCGGTGCTGACCGAGTACCGGATCGCGGTCGAGCACGAAGTAATCGAGGTAGTTGCCACCGAACAGCAGCCCGGCCACGCCCACGCCAGCGAAGACAAGCACGCCGACAGCCATCATCGACTCCACCAGCGGCTCGGGAACCACCTTGCGCGCGTCGTCCAGGCCATAGATCAGTCCATAGAAAATCACTGCCGCCGCCAGGATCACACCAGCCTGGAAGCCACCACCCGGACCGAAGTCGCCGTGGAACTGCACGTACAGGGCGAACAGCAGGACAAACGGGATCAGCAGCTTGGCCACCACCCGCAGGACCAAGTCGTACTTCATCGCTCGCGCTCCTTGCGACGGCGCCGCAGCAGCGCGAGAACTCCGGCACCGGCGGTGAAGATCACCGTAGTCTCGCCGAGCGTGTCGTAGCCACGGTAGCTGGCAAGTACCGCCGTCACGACGTTCGGTATGTCGACCTCTTGCTTCATGTCGTTCAAGTAGCGCGGAACGACGTGCTGGTGCATCGGGGCGTTTGGGTCCGAAAACGCCGGCAGCCCCAGCGAGCCGTAGACCAGCAACGCGCCGACAGCAAGCGACACTGCCAGCGGCAGCCAGGGCCGGTGGATCGGCCGCGCCTCCTCGCTCTTGCACAGGACCAGCGCGCCCAGAAACAGCACCATCGAGATGCCTGCGCCGACCGACGCTTCGGTCATCGCCACATCGACCGCGTCCATCGCCACCAGCACGGTGGCCATCAGAAAGCTGTAGGCGCCGCTGAGGATGATCACGGCGAACAGGTTGCGGTTGCGCGCGAGCACGCACACGGTCACCGCCATCAGCAGCAGCAGCACGTTGATGATCAGCGTTTCGATGGCGCGTCCCCCGGCGCGGCAAGCAACGGCCTCTGGCCGCGCGCCATCGCGGCGCGAGCGAGCGCGTGGGTGGCAGTCGGGCTGGCGAAGAAAATCAGCATGCCGACGATAAGCAGCTTGACTGCCACCAGCGTCAGGCCGGCCTGCAGCATCAAGCCGAGCAGGATGAGCCCGGCACCCAACGTCTCGATCACGCTGGCCGCGTGCATGCGCGTGTAAAGGTCCGGCATGCGCACCATCCCCACCGCGCCCACGACGCAGAACAGACTGCCCGCGATAAGGCAGATCCAGCTGAGCCCGTCGATCCACACGCTCATGATTCAGGCCTTTTCGGCGCCCCGGGAACTCCCAGGTCCCCATAGCGAAAAGCCTTCAGGACCGCGATGGTGCCGATGACGTTGAGCAGGCCATAGACGATGGCGAGATCCAGGAATTCCGGGCGCCCGTTCAGGAAGCCCATCACCGCCAGCAGGATCATGGCGACCGTTCCAATGGTGTTGGCGGCCAGTGCGCGATCGAACACCGTGGGTCCCAATGCAGCGCGCGCCAACGCGAGGCCGAGCGTTACCAACAGCGCAATGGCAGCCCCCGCAAACATCAGGCTTTGCCCTCACAGGCCGTCACGCGACGGTCCATCTCACTTCCCACTGTGCCTTCGGCACTGCCGCGCGTCAGGCCATGCACCAGAAACTCTCCTGACGACGCTTCGATCGTGATGGTGCCCGGAGTGAGGGTGATCGAGTTGGCGTGGATGACCAGGCCAACATCGGTCTGCTGACTCGGCTGGAAGCGCACCAGGGTCGGACTGATCGGCAGCCTGGGGTGGATGATGATCCTGCTCACATCCCACGCCGACTTGACAATCTCCTTCAGCAGCCACGGCCAGTAGAGCATCGCCTTCGGACCGAGATGGATGGGATGGCCCTCGCCGTCGACCAGATCCATGCGGCGGGCGAACCACACGACGGCCAGCGCCGAACCGGCACCGGCCGACAGCAGGAAAGCAGTGAAGAACCCCGACAACAGCAGCCAGAAGAGGTACAAAACAACGAACAGACTGAGCGAATGGAACATGGTAGTCCGGCGATTGGAAAGAGCTGCGCGATTCTAGGCAACCTTCGCCCGTGGCTGGACATTGTCGAGTACGCAGCTGCCGCCCACGATGCTTGCGCGCGACAGCAAGACGATAATCGGCCTCGTACCGCGCGATCGATCTTGTTCGATGTCAACAGTGATCACCCGTTGGAAATACTTGGCGTACCCGGAATTGCGCAAATTCCCGCCCAACGATCGCGCGGCCGCGCTGCGTAAGGCGGTTGAAGCTCGTTTCGACGCGATCGAGCTCCTCGGGTTGTTCGTCGCCCTCGCTGTCACTGTACTGATCACTCGCTATTCGGGGACGGGCATGGGGCTCGCAGATCGATTCGGCGCGGCCGTTGCCAACTTCGTTATCGCGATCCCTTTGCTGTTGCTACTTGGCGGACCTTTTTACGTGCGCAGGACACGTCGTGGACTGCGAAAGCAGTTGGCCGAACTTCAGCGACCAGTGACCGATTAAGGGTAGGAGGCAACCACTGCAGCCGACTCCGCGACGAGGCCCATGCTGCCTCCAGGCGTTTCAGCGCGAACCTGCCCGTTGTCGCGATCGCGCCTGATCAAACCAGTAACGCAGGAAGCCTGCTGCCACGACGATGAATGGGAGCGCGAGCAGGAACGCGAAACTCGGTTCGAGCGTATGCAGCCAGTACCACAACTCATCTGCACGCGATATGAGCTCATTCATACGACCAGCGTAGTTCTTCGCCCCGGTAGGAAGAACACTAATGCAAGCGCATCGTACCCAAGGTTGCTCAAGCGCAGCCTTTGTTTCTGCCGACGGTCGCGAAACCGTCAGCGCAATGTGAGGGTTAGGCCTACACCCGCTGGTTGGAGTCGACGATTCAGTTTATGCCGCGGCAGAATATGTCCGCTTCGCGCTCATTTCAAGGCGGCACCTCCACTGTCCGCTCTGGCATTCTGTCCGTTAGTGCCTTCGTTTCCGATTGGACGCGTTCGAACTCTTTGAACATGCTCGCTGTCGTTTCCGACAACTGCAAAGAACGATCGATCTCTGCACAGACTTCTCTCATCGCGCCTGACGCGCGAATGCGCTCCATGGTTGCAATTTCCTTTTCAAGTATCTCTGTTAGACGGAGCGCTGAATCGAGCGGGGACTTCGGTGTTAGTGGCTTCATAATCAACCCTGTTCAACGGACACGCCTACACCACATATAGTGGTAGCCGAGCACTTTAGTCGCACGAATGGTAGTTTGGAACGCCGATCTAAGGTGGCAGATTGACGGTATACAAAGACGACCTTTTCGCCGTACGGCAGTGCTCCGCCGACGTAGAATCTATTGTTCCTGCGTGCCGATCATGTGTCGCTTCGAGGGCAATTCCCGCTCGGAGCAACACACGCGACACTCGACAACATCCGCAGGCAGACCACGGACACATTTGCAACCGTTCCGAGTCAAAATGAGTGGGACAAAATTGGGACACTTCAAGCGTGATTTCGCATGTTTCAGCGTTATGTGCCGTGAGCGCAAGTGATTGACTTTGCTGAAAATGGCGCGGAAGTGATTGATTGTTAAACGCCCAATTTTGTTTTCACACGGCAGGGGTCACAGGTTCGAACCCTGTACCACCCACCATCGGCACTAAGCGCAGATCGCTTCTAGGCGGCTTCGACTGGCTCGGCGTGCTTGACCTTGGCGAGTTCCTTCTTGTGCTCGTGCTCGACACGCCACAGGTCGTAATCAGCCTGCTGCGTGAGCCACAGTGCCGCGTGTCCGCCGCGCTCGATGCCGAGCCAACGCTGGATGCGAAGCGCTATCTCGGGAGAGATCGCTGCGTGTCCATTCAGCACGCGCGACAGCGCAGCCCGGGTGACGCCAAGCTGCTCGGCCGCGCCGCTGATACTGATGCCGAGCGCCAGCAACACGTCATCGCGCAAAGTGAATCCGGGTGCGCGGGGTTGTGCATCCGTGCCATGTCTATGCCTTCAGTGGTAGTTCTGGTAGTCAACCAAGATCGCATCGCCGAGGTGACGCTCCCTTCATTCAGCCACGAATGCGTCGCGCGCCTGACGACCCAGGAACGGGTGGTCTGTGAAGAAGCCGTCCATGCCCAGCACGAGGAAGGCCTTGATCTGGCCCGCAAGGTCACCGAGGGCCGTCGGGTCGGCACTGGAGTCGAACTCGTCGGGCAGGAAGATGTTTTCGGCGCGGAAGGTCCAGCCGTGCACGATCAGGCCGGCTTTGTGCGCGTCGGCAACGAGACTCGTTGGCGTGCCGAGTCGCCCGCCGACGAGCGGGATCATCAGGTTGGTGTTGACCCCGACGCCCTGCGCATAGGTTGCGATTTCAGCCAGGCCCGCGGGCGTTGCCAGATCGGCATAGCTGCGCGGGTCGCCGCTGACGACAAAGTCGTAGGGCTTGCCCGCGGCGCTGAGCAACTGCACCAGCGGCACGCGGGTCATGCGAGTCAACTTGCGCAGGTTCGCCGTCTCGAAGGACTGAATAAACGCGGGCGAATTCGGTGACCGGTAGCCGTGTTTGTGCAGCGTGCGAACCAACGGCTCTTCGAGCGCCAGGCCGATACCCTCGAAATACGTTGGGTGCTTGGTCTCGGGATACACGCCGATCGGACGACGTCGCTCACCTTTGCTGCGCGCTTCCGATCGGCGGCGTTCGTTGGCTTGCTCGACCAACCGCAGCACTTCTTCGAAGGTGGGCACCTCAAACATCCCGTTGAAGCGGGTGTTGGCGGGGCGTAGCTGCGGCAAGCGCTCTATCGCACGCAGGGTCTTGAGTTCGGCGAGCGCGAAGTCCTCCGTAAACCAGCCGGTCACACTGACGCCGTCGATCATCTTCGTGGTCTTGCGTGACGAAAATTCGGGGCGTTCGGCCACGTCCGTCGTGGCTTCGCGCAACGTTCCATCCGGATTGAGAATCGCGATCGCGTTTTCGTGGCGCGCGACGAGCACGCCATCTTTGGTGCTCACAAGATCGGGCTCGACGTAGTCCGCCCCTTGCTCGATCGCCAGCCAATACGCGGCCAGTGTGTGCTCGGGGACGTAGCCGCTCGCACCGCGGTGACCGATGACGATCGGCTTGGTACTCGGTCCGTGGCGGTACTCCGCGGCGCCCGCCAAATTCAGCGTGGCCACCGCGGCGGCTGCAACCGCGCAAGAAATCATGAGGATGTTGCGAACCTTCATGTGCCTCCCAGAGCAGGATAAGCCGACAAAGTCCAAAAAGTAGGCCCACACGATGACATCGTCGTGATGTGAGTCACAGCCCACCGCGTGCCCGGCGGGAATCCCGATTGCTGATCTTCCGATCAGCCTAGGAGACTCGCATGAAACATGAACTGCCCCCACTTCCCTACGCAGCCAATGCGCTCGAACCGCACATGTCACGCGAGACGCTGGAGTTTCACCATGGCAAGCATCACAAGGCGTACGTGGATAAGCTGAATGAACTCATCGCCGGAACGCGGTACGAGTCGATGCCGCTGGAGGAAATCGTGCAAGACGCCGATGGCGAAATTTTCAACAACGCTGCGCAGGTTTGGAACCATGACTTCTTCTGGCGCTGCCTCACGCCGTCGGGCCAAGGGATGCCGCGCGAGATCGATGGCGAGCTGGCGCAGGCGATCGACGCGGAGTTCGGATCGTTCGACGACTTCAAGGCGGAATTCGCCGAGCAGGCCGCGGCGAACTTCGGTTCGGGTTGGACTTGGCTTATCTGCGATGAGGACGGCGAGCTTTCGATCGTGAACACCTCAGATGCGCACACACCGATGGAAGACGGCGCAACGCCGCTTCTAACCTGCGACGTCTGGGAACACGCCTATTACATCGACTATCGCAACAAGCGGCCCGATTACCTGAAGGCGTTCTGGAACATCGTCGACTGGAGTTTTGTCGGCGCGCAATATGAACAGGCGCAAGCGCTAGCCTAACCACTTGGGGACAGACCTCGAAGCGCGCAGCGCGCAGAGCTCTGTCCCCGACCGTATCTAACCACATGTAAGCGCGCCATAATCCTGGGCATCGTCGCTTCAACCCGCTCGCGCGGGTTTTTTCTTTATGCGCGTCCGCACCCGCATCGCGCCCAGCCCGACCGGGATGCTGCACCTCGGCACCGCGCGCACTGCGCTCTTTTGCTGGGCGTTCGCGCGCCATCACGGCGGCGATTTCATCCTTCGCATCGAAGACACCGATCGCGAGCGCTCGACCGAAGAAGCCGTGCGCACGATCATCGACGCACTGGCGTGGCTTCAGCTCGACTACGACGAAGGCCCCGTGCGGCAGACCGACCGACTGCCGCGCTACCGCGAGGCGATCGACCGTCTGATCGCGCAAGGCAAGGCCTACCGCTGCTATGCCAGCAAGGAAGAGCTCGATGCATTGCGCGAAGCGCAGACGGCGCGCGGCGACAAACCACGCTACGACGGGCGCTGGCGGCCGGAGAACGCCCACGGCAGACAGCCGCCGGCGGGTGTGGCCCCGGTGGTGCGCTTTCGCAACCCGGACGATGGCGAGGTCGGGTGGAACGATCTGGTCAAGGGACTGATCACGATTGCCAACGGCGAACTCGATGATCTGGTGATCGCGCGCAGCGATGGCGTACCGACCTACAACTTCGCCGTCGTGGTGGACGACATCGACATGCGCATCACGCATGTGCTGCGCGGCGACGATCACGTCAACAACACGCCGCGCCAGATCAACATCTATCGCGCGCTGCTGGCTGCGGATGCCGACTTGCCGCAGTTCGGTCATCTGCCGATGATCCTGGGTCCCGACGGACAAAAGCTGTCCAAGCGGCACGGCGCGGTCAGCACGCTTCAATACAGGGACGATGGTTTTCTGCCGGAGGCGCTTTTCAACTACCTGGCGCGGCTTGGTTGGAGCCACGGTGACGAGGAAAAGTTTTCGCGCGAGCAACTGATCGCGTGGTTCGATCTCGACCACGTGAACCGTGCGCCTGCGCAGTACAACCCGGAGAAGCTCCTGTGGCTGAACGGCGAATACCTGAAGCACGCGGATGACGTGCGACTTGCACGCTTGGTCGCACCGCGCATCGAGGAACGCGGCGGGCGCATTGAAGGGCCCGCGCTTTCCGCTGTCATGGCGTTGCTGAAAGAGCGCGCGAAGACGCTCGCCGAGCTGGCCGATGAAGCGATGCTCTTCTACGGGCCTTATGCGGTCGATCCGACGCTGCTGAAGCAGCATCTGGCCGGCGCAAGTCTCACGGCCGTGCGCGCATTCGTTGATCGCGCGCCGCAAATCGTTTGGGAACGCGCGGCGTTGTCGGCGCTGCTCAAACAACTGGTCGGTGAATTCGCTTTGAAGATGCCGCAGATCGCCGTGCCACTGCGGGTCGCCGCGACCGGACGCACGCAAACGCCCTCGATCGATGCCGTGCTGGAGTTGCTGGGCCGCGAGGTCGTGCTGGCGCGCGTGCGCGATGCGCTCGCGCGCCTATAGTCATTGGGGTCAGATCCGAGTTTCGAGCGAGCAGCAACGAGTACACATGCGCGCAACACGAAATTCGGCTCTGACCCCTCCTGACAATGGGGTCAGATCCGAATTTTGGCCGAGCCATCGAACTGGAAAGACGCAACACGAAATTCGGCTCTGACCCCTCCGTACGTACTCAGTGCCGCGCCGACATGGCGCGCATGACCGCCGCGGTCCGCGTTTCCACGCCGAGTTTCTCGTAGATCCGCTGCAAGTGCTTTTGCACCGTGCGCGGGCTAATGCCGAGAATGACGCCGATGTCCCGGTCGGTCTTCCCCGCGGCGAGCCACTCGAGCACGCCGAGTTCGCGAGGCGTCAGCGTTGCGGTGGCCGACGCGGCCGGTTGCGCGCCGAGATCCGCGGCGCGACTCGCCGCAACGTTGAGCCGGTACAGATCGCCGAGATGCGGCCGGATCAGTTCCAGACAGTCGCGGTCGCGATCGCTGAAGCCGCGCCCGCGGCGATTGAGAACAAAGCTCACGAGAAAGCACCGGTCGACATGGATCGGCACCGCCATTACGTGGTCGATGCCGATGGGCCGGTAGTACTCGTTGAAAAGCGGTGAGTTGCGGAATGCGCTGTCGGGCAGCAGGTCGGCGATGCGCCGCGTCACCGCATGCGGGTCGCGACCGTGCGCGCGCACCAATGGGTGGTCGAAGAAATAGTGGTCGAACACCTCAATCTGGCGTGGCGATATGGCGCCCGCCACATCGCTCACCACGCTGCGATGTCCGCTGTCGAGATTGCACACGGATAGCGTGGTCAGTTCCGAGCTGACTACGCGCGGCACACACGAGACGCCGCGCCGCGCGAAGTCGTTGGTTCCCGCACAGCTATCGCCGATCTGATGCAGGGCGTCGAGCGCCGCGCGCATTTCGGCGCACGTCGGATCGCTCGTCACGCCGACATCGTTCGGGCGCGGGCGGATTGGCAACATGGCTGATTTTCTACTTACCGGTAGATCACTTGTCAATCGGAAGGTAAGAAGGGCGGTACGCAATCCTGCCCATTGTGACGCGGTTGGCGGAGTCCTACAGAGGATCTGGGATCCGGACGGCGGGAGATTCGATTGATCAGCGTGGACACGTCGCAGCGCATTCTCGATATCGCCGAGCGGCTGGTGCAGACGCGTGGTTTTAACGGATTCAGTTACGCCGATATCGCGGCAACGCTCGGCGTGACCAAGGCCAGTCTTCACTACCACTTTCCATCGAAAGCCGATCTCGGCCAGCGTCTGATCGAACGCTACGAGACGAACTTCCTCGCCACGCTCGCATCGATCGACCGTGCGGGCGGCAGCGCGTTCGACCGGTTGCAGCGATATGTCGCCGTCTATACGGACGTCCTGCGCAACGACCGCATGTGTTTGTGTGGAATGCTGGCCGCCGAGTTCGCCACGCTGCCGCCGCCGATGCGCGACGAGATGAAACACTTCTTCGACGAGAACGAACGCTGGCTCTCGGGTGTCCTCGAACACGGCGCGGCCCGCGGTGAAATCCGATTCGCAGAGCACGCCCGCGATGTCGCGCGCGCACTGATGGCGTCGCTGGAGGGCGCGATGATGCTGGCGCGTTCGTATGGAGACGTGGCGCGCTTCGAGTTCGCCGCGCATCGCGCGCTCGCGCAGTTGTCGGCGTAAACGACGCGCCGCGCCTACGCAATCCTGCCCATAGCGGCTCCTCGCCGCCGGGTCTACAAATTCGTCGCCGCGCAAGCGAGCAATCGTTGTCGATCCAACCACAGAGAGGGCAATCAAAATGAAACTGAGCTCCTGGCTTTCGACCGTCGCACTGTGTGCCTCCTCCATAGCCGTGGTCGTGATGCCCACACCCGCCATCGCAGGCGAGCTCGATGGCAAACGTTTTGACGGTGTGTTCATGGAACGCGGCAAAACGTCGGGTGATGCCGACACGCTGACGTTCAAGGACGGGCGATTTCGTTCAAGCGCTTGCGACAAGTACGGCTACTCGGACGCCGCCTACAAGACGACGGCGCAGGGCGACGCGGTGGTCTTCGAGGCCGAAACCGAAAGCGCGCGCTACGGCAAGCTGGTCTGGAAGGGCTTTGTTCGCGGCGACAAGCTCGATGCGACCGTGACGGCGATTCGCAGCGGCAAAGCGCCGGTCGAAAACTGGGTCGTCGCCGGTGAGAAGAAGTAGCTCGGGGAGAAACGCATGAAGCCGTCTAACCTCGTATTCGGCCTGCTCGCGGGCGCGCTGGCGGCCGAACCGGCCTTGGCCGAAACGTGTCTGTCGCCCTACATCAAGAGCCTGCGCGAGCCGGAGAAGGTCATGTATCTGTGGACACTGCCGGTCGGCCAGGGAGCCGATTACCTCAGCGTGATCGATGTCAGCCTGCCGTCGCCTACGTACGGGAAGATTCTGAAAAAAATCGAAGTCGGTTCCAGCGGCAACGAAGCGCACCACATCGGCTACACCGACGATCGCGGCAAGCTCTGGGCGGCGGCGTTGAATACGAGCCGCTTTTTCATCTTCGACGTGAGGACCGACCCGATGAACCCGCGTCTCGTGCGCACCATCGACAAGGTGCCGCAGTTGACTGGACTGTCGGGGCCGCATACGCCGTATGCAATCCCCGGCCGCATGATGATCAGCATGGCATCGGGGCCGGATGGCAGCGGCCCGGGCGGGATTGCGGAATTCACCAACGACGGCGAATTCATTGCCAGCCACAAGGCGCCGAATCATCCGTACGAGACGGTGATCAAACCCGAGTTCAACCGCATGATCACGTCGAGCTGGGTCTCGCAGAAGACCTTCATGAGTCCGCTCGACAAGTGGGACCCGAAGAGTTTTTCCAACACCATGCTGGTGTGGGACTTCAAGGCTCGCAAGATCGTGCAGGAGCTCAAAGGCGATCCGATACCGCTGGCGGCGCGCTGGGCGCTCAAACCGAACGCCGGCTATGGCTACAGCATCAACAACGCCGGCAATTCGATCTGGATGTTCAAGCGCCAGCAAAACGGAAGCTTCACGTACAAGAAGGCGGCAGATCTGTCGGCGGGCTGTGTGCCGGGAGATCTGCGGCAATCGCCGGACGACAAGTACCTGTACGTAAGCTGTATCGGCGCAGGTGAAGTGCAGGCGTGGGACATCTCGGTCCCGGACAAGATTCGGCTGCATGACACGGTGCAGGGCGTAGTGCAGGCGAACATGATGCATGTCACGTTCGACGGCCGGCGCCTGTACGTAACCAACTCCGCGATCAGCAGCATCGACTTTTCGCCGCGTTACGCGTTGCGCTTGCTGCATGTCGGTCCCGACGGGAAGATGAAGCAGGACCCGTTTTTCTACGTCGACTTCTCGAAAGCGCCCGACGGACCCGCACGCCCGCACGACATGCTGTTGAACTGAGGCGCGCGACACGATGTTGCCGCGAACGATCGTGTGTGCGGTCGCCAGCGCCGCCATGGCGCTGGTGGCTTCGGCCGCCGGCGCGCATGAGCAGGAGGCAAGGCCGGCGCCTTCTTTGTCGGCGGCGCCGCATCTCGCGGTAATCCGGCACGCGCCGGACTTCTCGCTGATCGATGTGAGCGGGCGGCAAGTGCGGCTCGCAGACCTGCGCGGACGTGTCGTGCTGCTCGCGTTCATCTACACCGGCTGCCAGGACGCATGTCCGCTGCTGTCGCACCGGATGGCGTTACTGCAGGCGAGGCTGGCGAAAAACGGGCTGTCGGCGGACCGGGTGCAGTTGCTTTCGGTGACCGTCGATCCGGAATACGACACCGCTGCCGTTCTTGCGCGTTACGCCAGCGACTTCAATGCCAAAGCCGGCTGGCTCTTTCTGCGCGAAAGTCCCGAGCGGCTCAGTCCGGTTTTGACGGCCTATGACGAATGGAGGAAGCGGGTGCCGAACGGTGAGCTCGATCATCCGGCGCGCCTACATCTGATCGATGCTGCGGGTCGGGTACGAGAGATCTACAGCCTTGCATTTTTCGACGAGCGCCAGGCGTACCTCGACATCGTCGCGTTGACGCGCTCGGATCCACCCTGAACATGATCTCGCCTGATCATGCGTATCACGCGGGTATGCGACACGTGCAGGATCGCTTCGATTCGCGCCGACTTGCTGATCGGCTGGTCGAGCACTTGTCGCACAAGGAATTCTCAGCCGAGGATCGTTTGTTCATCGAAAGCCGGACCATGTTTTTTCTCGCGACGGCTGATGCCGCCAGCCTTCCGGATTGTTCGTACAAAGGCGGCGCGGCGGGATTCGTCCACCTGACCGATGTCAACGAGATCGCCTTTCCGAGCAATGACGGCAACGGCATGTTTCGCAGCATCGGCAACGTGCTCGTGAACCCGGCCGTGGCGCTGCTGTTCGTCGATTTCGCCGAGCCGCGTCGCCTGCGCGTCAACGGCGCCGCGCACGTGCAGTTCGACGATCCTTTGCTCGAGCGATTTGCCGGCGCGCAATTGATCGTACGCGTACGCGCGGCGCAGATTTTTCCAAACTGCCCGCGGTATATCCACCGCATGCAAACAACGGAGCCGTCGCCGTATGTGCCGCGCGCCGGCTATCGGCCGCCGGTGCCGGCGTGGAAACGGTTCGACACGTTTCGCGACGTACTGCCAATGGGGTCAGACCCGAATTTCGGCCAAGCAATAACGAACGGGCAGAAGCGAGACACGAAATACGGCTCTGACCCCTCCATATCTAACCAACTTCCCAGGAGAAATCCATGAGCCATACGCATGCTGTTCCCATCGATTCCGCGCGAGCCGAATGGAAAAACTTCGGACAGCCCGACGAAGTACGCGAGTTTCCGAAAGGCCGGGTCGAGCTGATCAACATCGGCGGCGCCACCGTCGGCCGCGCCGTGTTCGAACCCGGTTGGCGGTGGGCGACGTCGGTGCAGCCGCTGGCCGGCACGAAGAGTTGTGAAGCGCCGCACTTTCAGTATCACGTTGCCGGCGTTCTAAGGATCAAGATGGACGACGGCACCGAGTTCGACTGCAAGCCGGGAGACGTGTCGCTGTTGCCCTCGGGCCACGATGCGTGGGTTGTCGGTGACGAAGCCGCCGTCGTGGTTGATTTCCAGGGAATGATCGACTACGCCAAGACCACCCAAGCCAGCTAAGGCAGTCGGCTGTATCGCGCGCGCTTTGCGCGCCCCTTCCTCGCGGCTACAATCCGCGCCTTCTTGCGTGGGGGTATAGCTCAGCTGGGAGAGCGCTTGCATGGCATGCAAGAGGTCAGCGGTTCGATCCCGCTTACCTCCACCAGA
>Ga0187892_10001706_pt1 | contig 48400 bp, 49 predicted proteins | sample MA1701073metaG_FD_139345 | JGI IMG/M metagenome (GOLD analysis project Ga0187892, IMG submission 139345) | Bio-ooze microbial communities from a basaltic lava cave in the Kipuka Kanohina Cave System on the Island of Hawaii, USA - MA170107-3 metaG ...
ACCTCCGCGCGTGGCGCGACCACCCGTACCGCTACCGCACGTCGCGGCGCCTCGGCGGCACCGAACTCCCTTTTCGCCTCCTCCAGACGATCGACGGCCGCCCGGCCCTCGACGCGCTCGACCGCCTGCTCGACGAGAACGTCTCGACGATCGCGCTTGAGCACGACGAAGTCCTCGTCCACTGGAACGGCGCGCCGCACGGCCGGCGCCCGCAGATCGGACCGACTCCCGCCGATCCCGCCCTCCGGCGCCGCCTCCTGCGCTGCCGCGTCCAGCCGGCCCGAGTGTGGTCCGATCACTTCGCGACGTGATGAACCAACCGCGCACAAGGCGGTCTCATCTTTCCTAACTCCTGACGTGCCGCGGCGGCCGGAGGCTCAAGTCCAACTGCGTGAACCGCAGAGGAGGCAGAGAGGGCCTGGTGGGGGCTGGACAGTTGGGTTCCTATCGGTCGAAATCGTCGCGGGAAGTGGAGTTACAGCCCGACCCATTGGCGTCCTTGGCGTCCTTGGCGGTTCACTTGGGAGTTGGGATTTGGGATTTTGGCCTCGGGTGGTATCCTCGCCGCATGAGGCGCTCCCTCTCCCACGTCGGCGGCCCCTGCACGCTCTTCGGCGAGCCGGAGCTCGCCAAGCGCCTCGAATTCTGCCTCAACGTGCGCCCCGCGCAGAAGCTGCCGCTCACCCACGGCTTCCATGCCTACCCCGCGCGCATGCACCCCGAGATCGCCCGTCGCGCGCTCCAGCGCTTCCGCCCGCGCGGCCGCGTCCTCGACCCCTTCGTCGGCTCCGGCACCACCGCCCTCGAAGCCCTCCGCGCCGGCCTCCCCTTCGCCGGCTGCGACGTCTCCCGCGTCGCCCTCGAGATCGCCTGGGCGCGCACGCACATCTGGCCCCGCGACGAGGCCCGCCGCATCGAGCGCGAGGGCCATCGCATCGCGAAGGAGGCGCAGCCCGTCGAGCCGGCCGGCTGGCCCGACGCCGAATGGTTCGACCCCGGCACGCTCGCCGAAATCGCCGGCCTCAAGGAGCTTATCGACGCCTCCGACCTCCGCCGCATCCTCCTCGTCGTCCTCTCGTCGCTCCTCGTCAAGCTCTCCCGCCAGGTGAGCGACAGCGTCGCCGCGCCCGACCCCGACTCCCGCCCGCGTCCCCCCGGCACCGCCCTCCGCTTCTTCGCCGACAAATGCTCGGAGCTGACGAAGAACCTCCTTCTCCTCGGCTCCGAACTCCACAAGGGCGGCCTCCCGGCCCGCGATCCCGGCCTCCGCCTCGCCGACGCGCGCACCGTCGACTTCGCGCCGACCGCCGACGACCTCGTGCTTACCTCGCCCCCTTACCCCGGCACCTACGACTACGCGCACCACCACCGCCTGCGCTTCCCGCTCTTCGGCGACGACGGCGCCACCTTCGCCGACGCGCACGAGATCGGCGCGCGCCGTACCTTCGAGCCGCGCCGCTACCGCGACGACCTCCGTGCGTGCCTCGAGCGCCTCCGCCCCGCGCGCGCCCTCCTCCTCATCGGCGACGACCGCGGCGTCCCCGCCGAGCGCCTCGTCCGCGACATCGCGAAGGTCGCCGCCTTCGCGTCGCAGTGGCGCCTCAACAACAAGCGCGAACATCTGATTCTGCTCGCGGGGAACCCGCCCGCCCCGCGCCCCGTCAAAGCCCCATGAAAGAACTCCTCATCGCGATCGCCCTCTCGGCCCTCCCGCTCCAGGATGACCCCTGCGCGTGCGGGGGCTGCGCCGGCGTGGTCCATTTCGAGAAGACCGGCACATGCGACGGATGCAAGAAGGGCATCCCGAGCTGCAGCGACCGGATGTGCGCGGGATGCGCGCGGGCGAAGAAAGCGTGCACGCATTGCGGCAAGGCGCTCAAGAACCCCGCCCTTCGGATCGGCTTCGCGCTGGAGACCGAAAAGCAGCCACGCCCGGACCTCCGCTACATCGTGCTCAAGCCGGAGGGCGGTGACAGGCTCGGCCTCTACTACGACCCGAAGCGGTTCGCGCGCATCGACTCGGTCCGCGTGCTCCTGCATGCCGCCGAGCTGAAGGGCGCCCTCGTCGTGCGCGAGTGCCTCTCGCTCGGCCCGGCCGAGAAGGACCTCAAGCTCGACTTCAGCGTCGAGGCGCGCTGGCGCCTCGGAACGCTCGAGGGAAAGTCCGTCGAGCTCGCCGAGAGCAAGCACAAGCTCGTCGTGCCCGCCGTGATCGGCGCGACGATCGAGGTCGTCGCGGGCGACAAGGTCCTCTCCACCCACCGCTTCGACGGCAACGACTGGACGAAGAAGTAGCTCCGTCCCCGTTTGACCGTGCAGCGGGTACGACTGAAGTGGCGGCCGAGCGGTTCAACGGTGAACGGTCGAGCGGTTGAGCGGTTTGATTGACGAGCCCCTTCGCGCGTTTCGACAATGCCCGCATGACCCGCATGTCCCCCCAGGAGCAGGACCTCCGCCTCCGCCTGCTCAACACCCTCCTCACCACGCCCCACCGCAAGCTCGAGGACATCTGGCCCATCCACGACGACATCGCGAAGCAGGATCCCCTCTTCTACGTCCACCTCGCCGCCTGGTACCGCGAGAACGGCGACGTGCGCGACCACACCGAGATGTTCGTCGTCACGCTCTCTCTCTCCAAGGCCGAGGGGCACCGCGACGCCGGCCTCGCCATGTTCCGCGACCTCCCGCCCTACGAGGTCGTTCGCGTCGTCGACTTCATCAAGGGGCGCGTCGAGAAGAAGGTCCGCTGGGGCCTCTTCAAGAACGTCCCCCGCTCCCTCGTCACCGAGACCGAGCGCTACCTCCGCGAGCGCGAGGCGAACCCGATCCAGTTCGACGGCGCCGTCCTCCACGCCCGCAAGGCGCTCAAGCGCCTCTACGCCGCGCTCCACATCAAGCCGGGCGAGCGCGCCCAGCGCATCCTCTTCGACGACGACCCGCCCGACGACTCCCGGCTCGCGGTGCTCAAGCGCATCGCGAAGTCGAAGGACCCGGCCGAGCAGGCGAAGCTCATCGTCGACCACCGGATTCCGTACCGCATCGCCTCGTCGGTCGTCGCGCAGATGACCCCGTCCGTCCTCGTCGCGCTCATCGAGACGATGACGCCGCAGGAGCTCATCAACAGCGTGTCGTCGCTCCAGAAGCGCGGCGCCACCGACCACCCCGAGGTCCGCGCGCTCATCGAGGAGAAGCTCGAGAAGGCGAAGTCCGCCGGCCGCGTCTCCGCCTTCAAGGCGAAGGAGGCGGTCAAGGCGGCCGACGTCGACCCCGCGCTCGCGGAGAAGCTCCACGCCGTCACGCAGGAGCAGGCGCGCGCGAAGGGCACGATCCAGCGCGCCACCGCGCTGCTCGTCGACAAGTCCGGCTCCATGGAGAAGGCGATCGAGGTCGCCAAGCGCCTCGGCTCGATGATCGGCGGCATCATGGACGCGCCGCTCCACCTCCTCGCCTTCGATTCCATGCCCTACCAGCTCGCCGCCGCCGGCTCCGATCTCAAGGCGTGGGAGAAGGTCTTCGCCCCGATCAAGGCCGCCGGCAACACGTCGGTCGGCTGCGCCGTCGAGCTCATGACGCGGAAGAACATCGCCGTCGAACAGATGATCGTCGTCACCGACGAGCAGGAGAACACCGCGCCGTTCTTCGCCGACTCCATCCGCCGCTACCGCGAGACGGTCAAGGCGGACCCGAACATCGTCTTCGTGAAGGTCGGCGACGCGAGCGACCACCTCGAAAAGGTCATGCTCGCCTCGGGCATCTCCGTCGACGCGTTCACGTTCTCGGGCGACTACTACTCGCTGCCCAACCTGATCCCCATCCTGACGCGTCCCAGCAAGCTCGACCTGCTGATGGAGATCATGGAGACCCCCGTCCCGGCGAGAAGGCCGTGACGCGCGCTCGCGACTTGATCGACAGATTCCGAAGGGAAGAGGACGCCTTCCTCCGCGCGCAGTTCGTCGCGCCCGTCGGCCCGAACGGGAACGTCCGCGTCCGCATCGCGGGGATCGTCTGCGAGCTCCTGGCGCACGGCGACCCCGGGCTCTGCGTCCTGCAGCCGACGTCGCCGCGCGAGGCGAGGGTCGTGCGCCAGGCGACGAAGACCGAGGCGCGCCGCTACCTCGAGCTCTTCCCCCGCGCGCGGCTCGTCGCGGCGTTCCAGCTCGGGCCGACGTGGTTCGCGCTCCCCGCCTCCGCGCCCGCGAAGGGCGTGCGCGTCGAAGGGATCGTCCCGATCGCGTACGCGCAGAACGTACAGCTCTTCCAGACGGTCGTCTGCCGCTTCGACGGATCGCTCTTCCTCGAGGAGTCGACCCAGCGCCATGCCGACGCCGCGTACCTGCGCGACGAGCTCCGGAAGATGACCTCCGTGGCCGGGCTCACGCGCAAGGGGCTCACCGACCCGGAACGCGCGGCCTACGCGCACCAGCTCAAGCTCCAGGAGGAGCTCTCGAAGACCGTGGACGAGCGCCGCCTCGAGCGCGCGCTCAAGCTCGCCGGCGCGACGCTGGAGCGCTGCGAGCAGCAGCACGGCTCGTTCGTCGTCACGTACCGCGTCGACGGCGAGCCGTACACGTCTGTCGTCTCAAAGAAGAACCTCACCGTCGTGAGCGCGGGCGTGTGCCTGTCGGGGCGCGACGGGGACTTCGACCTCACGAGCCTCGTGAGCGTGCTGAGGGAGCGCCGCCGCCTTGGCGAAGATGATTGAGAAGTCGGCCGTCGTGCTGGCGGGCGGGCGGCTCGTCCGCTGGCGCTCGGGCGGTCCCGCGCACGTCGACTTCGACTGGGCGTGGGTGCTGGCGCGGGAGGAGGCCGACGGCGACGTTGTCGGCTTTTACCACACCCATCCTGTCGGGATTTCCGGCATGAGCGGTCGCGACCGCGCGACGATGCACGCGTGGGCGCTCGCCTTCGGCAAGCCGCTCGTCTGCGCCATCCGTTGCGGCCGCGGGGTGCGCGCGTGGATGTGCGACAAGTCGGGAGCGGCGCGCGAGGTCGAGGCGATTCTGGCGAAGAGGAAGCTGCGATGGGTCTGATCGAGAAGCCGCCGCCGGACGAGTGGAATCTGCGCGAATCCGCATTCCGGAGCCGAAGTGACATGGTGGACCACGAAGCGACGTATCGCGGGCCCGACGTCATGAAGAAGCTCGCCGCCGCGCGCGTCTGCGTCTGCGGCGCCGGGGCGGTCGGCTCGAACCTTGTCGACTCGCTGGCGCGACACGGCGTCCGCGCGATCCGCGTCATCGACCGCGACCGCGTCGAGCCGCACAACCTCGCGACGCAGGTCTACACCAAGGACGCCGTCGGCGCGCAGAAGGTCGAGGCGCTCAAGGAGCACGTCTTTCGCGTGACCGGCATCGAGGTCGAGGCGGTCGCGAAGGAGCTGACCGCCGCCAACGCGAAGAAGCTCCTCGGGGACGCCGACCTCGTCGTCGACGGCTTCGACAACTCCGCGTCGCGCCGCGCCGTCTTCGAGCACGCGCCGTGCGCCTGCCTGCACGTCGGGCTCAACACGGACTACGGCGAGGCGATCTGGAACGAGCGCTATCGCGTGCCGGGGGACGCCGAGGGTGACGTGTGCGACTACCCGCTCGCGCGCAATCTCGTGCAGATCGTGGTCGCGGTGGCGATGGAGTCGATCGTGCGGTTCGTGGTGTCGGGGGCGAAGGAGGACTACTCGGTCACGCTCAAGGATCTGCGGATCAACCGCGAGGAGCAGCCGTGATTCCGGGTTCTCTTACCGGGTTCTGGGTTCTCCCGGAGGCCCCAGCACCCTCAGCCCCCCCGGCACGATCTCCGCGTCCATCGGCAGCTGCCCGCCCGGATCCCCGTCCACCTGAACCGGCACGCGCTTCCCGTCGGGCGCCCACAACCGCACGCGGCGCGCCTGATGGAACGTCGCGTCCTCCATCCAGTACTCGATCCGCAGGTAGTACTGCAGCAGCGCCGCCCAGAACATGCGGATCACGTCGCGCTTCCGCCGCGCGTGCTGCACCATCACTTCGAAGACGCCGTCGTCCGACTTCGCCCGCGGCGTGAAGACGAGCGGCCCGCCGTACGCCGCCACGTTCGACACCTGCACCCACGCCGCGTCCCTCGTCAGCTCGCGCCCGTCGAGCTCGACGGCGATCCGCGGCACGCGGTACTCCATGATGCTCTTCAGCCCCCACCAGATGTACTGCCACATCTGGATCGGCCCCTTCCGCTGCGCGTGGAACATGTGCACGACCGCCGCGTCGTACCCCGCGCTCGCGAAGAGCAGGAACCTCCGTCCGCTCACGCGCTCGATCCCGAGGTCCCAGCGCCGCTCCCGCCCCCCCGCGATCGCGTCCGCCAGAGCCTGCGGCGTCCGCCGCAGCCCGAGCTCGATCGCCATCACGTTCGCCGTCCCCGAAGGGATGATGCCGAGCGCGGGCGCCCCCTCCGGCAGGCCGTTGGCCACTTCGTTCACCGTCCCGTCCCCGCCGACCGCCGCGACCGCGTCGAAGCCCGCCACCTCGGCCGCCAGCCGCCGCGCATCCCCCGCCCGCTGCGTCTCCGCGATCGTCACGTCGCACCCGCGCGACCGCAGGACGTCGGCCACCGACCGCGCCAGGCGGCCCGCCTTCCCCCGCCCGGAGATCGGGTTCACTATGATCTTGATCCGCCGCGCCACGCGTGGATTCTAACCAACCCCGGGCCGTTGGGTGCCTTGGTGTCTTGGTGATGAGACCTCATCCTTGGCGTCCTTGGCGTTCTTGGCGGTTGGTCCCGTATAATCACGCGCCCGTGATCATCCGCCGCCTCAAAACGCACCGCGAGTACCTCGACGCCGAGGACATCCAGCGCATTGTCTGGCATTTCCCCGAGCGCGAAGTCATCCCGCTCAACGAGCTCGTCGTCGCCCAGAAGAACGGCGGCCACGTCCTCGGCGCCTTCGAGAACGGCAGGATGGTCGCCTTCTGCTTCGGCGTCCCCGGCTTCCGCGACGGCAGGGTCTACCACTACTCGCGCATGCTCGGCGTCCTGCCCGGCCGCCAGGACGCCGGCATCGGCCGCAAGCTCAAGCTCACCCAGCGCCGCCTCGTCCGCGAGCAGGGCCTCGACCTCGTCAAGTGGACGTTCGACCCGCTGCAGAGCCGCAATGCCTACCTCAACATCGAGAAGCTCGGCTGCGTCATCCGCGAGTACGTGGTCAACATCTACGGCCGGTCGGGCAGCCGGTTCAACCGCGGCCTCGACACCGACCGCTTCGTCGTGGAGTGGTGGATCGCCTCGAAGCGCGTCGCCGACCGCCTCGCCGGCCGCGCGAAGTCCCCGACGCTCGACGACGGCCTCGCGCTTCCGCCCGCGACGGCGCGCCCGCGTGAGCGCCGCGTCACGATCGAGATTCCGTCCGACATCGACGCGGTCAAGAAGGCCGGCGTCAGGCGCGCACAGGCGTGGCGCTTCCGCACCCGCGCGCTCTTCCTCGCCTGCTTCCGCCGCGGGTACGTCGCCCACGGCTTCGCCACCGGGCTCGACGGCCGCGAACGCCGCTCGCTCTACCTCCTCGAGAAAGGGTACCGCGTCCGATGATCGCGGCCTCAACATCGTTGGCTAACGGAATCCCCGGTGGGTTCACCACGGAAACACGGAAACACCGAACACACGGAATGGACCTGATGACCCGGCGACGGCCTCGGTCGTCCCGCGCAGAGGCCGCTGGGATCGCCGAGAAGAGCTTTGTTGCCGGACATGCCTCCGGTTCATCAGGTTCTTTCCGTGACCTTCCGTGGCTTCCGTGCTTCCTCGGAGAATGCGGCATCGGATGGCCACGCAGTCCCGGCGGATTCACCACGGAAGCACGGAATGCACGGAGTTCACGGAATCCGGCGGATCCTTGGAACGGCTTGCGCAGAGCTCGCGTAGATCGCCGAGCATCGGTACGTTCTCCTCGACCCGGCTGCCCGTTCATCAGATCTTCTTCCGTGTCCTTCCGTGGTTTCCGTGCTTCCGTGGTGCGTCCCCCGGGGGCCCGGTTCGCCAACGACGCCGTGTCATTTTCATGCACCGTGGAGAGACCGCAGTCTCATGGGCTGTTCCGTGGTGAACCTTCCGGGGACACCGTCCGCCAACGATCCCGGACTGGAATGCAATGAAGCTCGACCGCCTGGAACTGATCCACCTCAAGATGCCGCTCGTCCACTTCTTCGAGACGAGCTTCGGCCGCGTCCACGAGCACGAGACCGTCATCGTCCGCGCCGAGAGCGGCGGCGTCATCGGGTGGGGCGAGTCCCCCGCCTCCGCCTCCCCCGGCTACAGCTACGAAACCGTCCAGACCGTCTGGCACATCATCCGCGATTTCCTCGCGCGCAAACTCAGGGGCGTCGAGATCGTCCGCCCCGGCCCCATCGCCGAGTTCTTCAGCTCGGTCCGCGGCCACAACATGGCGAAGGCGGGCGTCGAGATGGCGATCGTCGACCTCCTCGCCAAGATCGAGCGCCGCCCCCTCTACATGGTGCTCGGCGGCCAGCGCGACGAGATCCCCACCGGCATCAGCCTCGGCATCGAGGACCGCGTCGACGACCTCCTCAAACGCGTCGAGCAGGCGCTCGCCCGCGGCTACCAGCGCATCAAGGTGAAGATCAAGAAGCGCTGGGACGTCGACGTGCTCTACGCGATCCGCCAGAAGTTCCCGGGCATCAGCCTCATGGCGGACGCGAACTCCGCCTACTCGCTCTCCGACCTCGAGCACCTCAGGAAGCTCGACGACTACAACCTGATGATGATCGAGCAGCCGCTCGACTACGACGACTACGTCGACCACGCGAAGCTCCAGCGCGAGATGAAGACCCCGATCTGCCTCGACGAGAGCATCCGCAGCTACGAGGACGCGCGACGCGCCATCGAACTCGGCTCCTGCCGCGTCATCAACGTCAAGCAGGCGCGCGTCGGCGGCCCGTACAACGCGAAGATGCTCCACAACGTCTGCGCCAAGGCGGGCGTACCCGTCTGGTGCGGCGGGCTCCTCGAGAGCGGCATCGGCCGCGCCCACAACATCGCGCTGGCGACGCTTCCGAACTTCACGCTCCCCGGCGACATCTCCGCGAGCGACCGGTACTACCGCGAGGACGTGATCGATCCGCCCGTCCTCGTCACGCCGCAGGGCACCATCAAAGTGCCGAACGAGCCCGGCATCGGCTTCACCGTGATCGAGGACCGGCTCAAACGCTACTGTGTCCGCCGCGAGGTTGTGCTCTAGCAGGCTGTTGAAAAAGGGGCAGCCTGCTGGTCGCACGTGCTACGGTAGGGCGCATGCCGCTCCTCGCCGCGCTCCTCCTTGCCCAGGACCTCTCCACGCCCGAGAAAGCGGCCGGCGCGTACATCGAGGCGTTCGACCGGCACGCGGAGGAGCACGACCGCATCGTCGTCGAAACCCACGGCGCGCTCTGCACCGACGATTTCAACAAGCGGCGCCCCGCCGGCTCGTCCTTCTCGCGCCTCATTTCGTGGCGCGTCACGGAGCGCTCGGAAAGCGGCGGGGCCGTGACGCTCACGACGGAGCTGAAGCGGACGCTGACGAGGCGGAACTTCAGGACGGGGAAGGACGAGGAGGTCGAGCACGCCTATCCCCGCCGGTTCGTCCTGGCCCTGCAGCGCGACAGCCGCTGGCTCGTCGAGAAGGACCTCGTGTCGTGCTTCGCCTGCCGGGAGGCCGCCGGGAAGGACTGCTCCGTGTGCCAGGGGCAGCGCTGGTCCCCGGCCACCGTCGTCCCCGGCGTCTCTCCGTTCGCCCCCGCCGCGCCGGGACCGCGCACCGACACGTCTTCCGCACGCGCGACGGCCGACGCGTTCGCCGACGCCGTCGTCCACCAGCATGCGCTGGCGGCCCAGGCGGATCGCCGCAGGACGGAGTCCTGTCTCAAGCTTCTGAAGACTCACGCCGTGGAGTCGCTCTGGAAGCCGGTCGAGGCCGCGCTCGAGAAGGTCCGCGCCTCCGACGGCAAGGGGGAGAAGCGCGGCGTGACGGTCGATTCCGTCGCGGAGGAGAAGGAGGCCGCGACGGCGGTCCTGACCGAGGCCGGCCTCGAACCCATGCGGCTCACGATCCGCAAGACGGGCGACCGCTGGCTCGTCGACGACATCACGCGTCCGTGCGGCACGTGCAGCCGCAGCGGCCGATGCAAGGCCTGCCCGGCCGCCGGCGACTGCGCCGCGTGTCGGGGATCTCGCCAGTGCCCCCGCTGCAAGGGGGTCGGCTGGAGATGATCGCGCTCCTCCTCCTGCTCGCCGCGCAGGCCGACTTCTCGACCCCCGAGAAGACGCTCGCCGCCTACTTCGAGGCGCGCGACCGCTTCGCTCGCCTCAGCACGCTGCTCCCCGACCTCCGGAAGCTCGCGGCCGAGGTCGAAGGCCCGCTCGCGACCGAGGCGTTCCAGAAGCGGCACGCGCCCCCCCCGATCGAAAAGCCGCCGCCGAGTTCGCATCGCGTCGTCTCGCGCGAGGGCGCCGTGCTCGTCGTCGAGGAGAGCGTCGCCGGCGCGGAGGTCCGCCGCAAGAAGATCCTCTTCGAGAAGGCGGGGGACCGCTGGCTCATCGCGAAGGAGTTCGACGCCTGCACGCCGTGCAAGGGGACCGGCGCCTGCACGTGGTGCGGGGGCGCCGGGGAGCGCAACACCAAGGTCTGTCCGCGCTGCAAGGGGAAGAAAGCGTGCGACCTCTGCGAAGGCACGAAGTGGCGCGAACGCAGCTTCGAGCGCGGCATCTTCCCGATCGGGACGCGCGCCTTCCAGGCGAAGAACGACACGTCGAGCGCGCGCGCCGCGGCGGAGAGCTTCGCCGAGGCGCAGTTGGAGCTGCAGAGCCGCACGGGCGGGCTGATGCGGCGCGTCTTCGAGTCGGGCCTCGACGTCGTGCGGAAGTTCTTCGTCGAGTCGGTCGCGAAATCCGCCGGGATCGCGCTCGCCCGGGCCGTCGAGGAGGGCGCTCGAGGGCTCGCGGAGCACGTGCCCAGGGTGGAACGGCTCGACGAGTCGGGCGACTCCGCCACGGCGGTCGTCGCCTGCCCGCCCTCCCCGCTCGGCGGCGGCGCGCGCAAGCGGATCGTCCTCAGGAGGTCGGGCGACCGCTGGCTCGTCGACGACGCCGCCGTGGCGTGCGAGGCCTGCGACGGAGGCGGCGTCTGCTCCGCGTGCAAGGGGAAGGCGGCGGGCGTGAAATGCATGTACTGCCAGAGCACCGCGAAGTGCTCCGCCTGCAACGGCGCAGGCTTCCCCGCCGACCGCAAATGACCCTATAATCGGGGCATGTTCTGCAACGCGTGCGGCACCCAGATCCCCGACGCGAGCACGTTCTGCAGCAAGTGCGGCGCCAAGCAGGGCGAAGGCGCGCCCCCGCCGCCGGCCGCGCCCCCGCCTCCCGCCGGACCTCCGCCCGCCGACGCGCCGGAGGAGACGCTCTGGCACGGCCGCTACTCCGGCAAGGCGGCGGCCCACCAGTGGATCCTCTGGTTCTTCTGGATCATCGGCCTCGCCGCGCTCCGCCTCCTTGTCCTGGGCGGCGTGATTGAAAACGCGCAGCATCTGGCGATCGCCAACTACACGCTGCTCGCCCTCGTCGTCGTGCCCGCGCTCTGGATCGGCTTCGGCGTCCTGGTGAAGAAGCTCTCGGTCCGCTACCGCCTCTCCACGCACCGCCTTTTCTTCGAGCGGGGCGTCATCAGCCGGGCCGTCGACGAAATCGAGCTCATCCGGGTCGACGACGTCTCCGTCCGCCAGAACATCATCCAGCGCATCTTCAACGTCGGCGTCGTCACCGTGATCTCGACCGACGCGTCGCACCCGCGCCTCCTCCTGGAAGGGATCGCCGATCCGATCACGATCAAGGAGAAGATCCGCACGCACGTCCGCCAGCGCCGGTCGCGCGCGCTGCACATGGAGTCGCTCTAGTGCGCAACAAGACCCTCCGGCTCACCGAAGAGGACGTCGATCGCTTTCGCCCCGCCCCGCTCTCCGGCCGTCCCCGCCCGGACACGCTCTACGTCGGCGACGGCCTCGAGCTGCTGTCGGCCGTCCGGGACGTCGACCTCATCGTCGCCGACCCGCCGTACAACAAGGGGAAGGACTTCGGCAACAACCGCGACCGCCGGCCCGACCACGCGGAGTGGACCGAGCGGTGGATCGCGCTCGCGGCGGACGCGCTCCGGCCGGGCGGCACGCTCTACGTCTGCGCCTGCTGGGAGATGGGCGCCCTCGTGCAGCGCGCGCTCGAACGGCGGCTCGACGTGCGCAGCCGCATCACGTGGAAGCGCGACAAGGGACGCGGCGCACGCCGGAACTGGAAGAGCAACATGGAGGACGTGTGGTTCGCCACGAAGGGCGATGGCTACACGTTCAACCTCGACGCGGTCAAAGTGCGCAAGCCGGTCATCGCGCCCTACCGCGATGCGGACGGGCGCCCGAAGGACTGGGTCGAGGCGCAGGGCGGGCGCTTCCGCATGACGCATCCGTCGAACATCTGGACCGATCTCTGCGTCCCGTTCTGGTCGATGCCGGAGAACACGCCGCATCCGGCGCAGAAGCCCGAGCGGCTCGTCGAGCGGCTGCTGCTGGCCGGCTCGCGGCCGGGCGACCTCGTCGTCGACCCGTTCGTCGGGTCGGGCACGACGGCCGTGGTCGCGCGCCGGCTGGGCCGGCGTTTCATCGCGTGCGACGTCAACCCCGACTACGTCCGGCTCGCGCTCAAGCGGCTCGAGAGGGAAGCATGAAGACCGTCGACATCCGCCGCCACGTCTACCTCAGCGTCCCGCCCGCCACAGTGTGGCGCGCGCTCGTCGATCCGAAGCTCGTGAAGCAGTACTACTACGAGATGGAGCTGAAGGCGGAGCTGCGCAAGGGGGGCGACTTCTCGTACTGGTGGCCGGAGAAGCCGTCCATCCGCGGCAAGGTCGTATCGATCGCGAAGGGCCGCAAGCTCGTGACGACGTTCGCGTTCTGGCGGCTCAACGACGCGCCGTCGCGCGTGTCATTCGAGGTGAAGAAGGTGGGCCGCGTGACCGACCTCGCGTTCGCGCACACCGGCCTCGACCCGCGCTCGAAGACCTACAAGTGGGTGAGCGGCGGGTGGGACGGCATCCTCTCGGCGCTGAAGACGCTCCTGGAGACGGGGAAGCCGCTGCGCTGGTGAGTTCCGTGCGGCTCGCGCGTCAAACCGGCGTGAGCTGCCTCGACGACGTCCGCATCGCGACCCCCTGCGCCGCGTCCTGGGCTGAAGGCTCGAAGGAATCTTCGCACCTCTCGTGCCGCCGAGCACGTTGCAGGGCAAAGTCGCCTTCTGACCCGCCAACACTCCGCTTCCTCGCGCGTTCAACCTCATGGTTGTGGTTGTGCCCCGCAGGTGCGCCCGTGATTCGAGATTCGATCAACATCCGCCCCTGACGGTGGTTCACTTCATGGTTGTGGTTGTGTCCCCGCACGCTCGCCCGTGATTCGAGATTCGTGATTCGTGATTCGCCCCTTGTAATGGACGCCACCGACCTCGAACTCCAGCGCGCGATGGAGGCCGTCCGCCGGGGGTGGGTGCCGGCGGACGACGTCAAGCGGCTCATCGACCACCGCTCCTCCACCGGCACGCTCCTCGCGACGCTCCAGGAGCTCGGCAAGCTCACCGCCGAGCAGGTCGGCGACCTCTACGCCGCCACCATCGCCGTCGGCACGCCCCCCCGCCCCCCGCACGCCGACGAGGAGGTCCTCAACCCCGGCGACTTCATCGCCGGCCGCTACCTCGTCGAGCGCACTCTCCGCGGCGGCTTCGCGCGCGTCTACATCTGCGTCGACGCCACTTCCGGCAAGCACGTCGCGCTCAAGACCCCCCTGCGCGAGCACCTCGCCAACGAAACGGTGCTGGAGATGTTCCGCGCGGAGGTCCTCCAGTGGATCCAGCTAGGCAACCACCCCAACATCGTCCTCGCGTACGGCCTCGAGGAGTTCATGCGCCTGCCGTTCATCGTCATGGAATACGTCGAGGGCCGCCCCCTCTCGCAGGCGCTGCGCGACCGTACGTCCGGATGGCAGCGCGCGCTCGACTTCGGGCTGCAGATCGCCCTCGCCCTGGAGCACGCGGGCCGCGCCTGCCGCCTCGTCCACCGCGACCTCAAGCCGCAGAACGTCCTCCTCACCCGCGCCGGCACCGCCAAGGTCACCGACTTCGGCCTGTCGGTCGTGCGCCGCGTCTCCGACGACGCCGTCGTCGGCACGCCCCCCTACATGCCGCCCGAGCAGTGGATCAAGCCGCGGGCGGTCGACGTGCGCTCCGACGTGTACGCGTTCGGCGTCATGCTCTACGAGATGGCGGCCGGCCGCCGCCCCTTCCCGGAACACCACGACGTCGAGGACTACCGCGACGACCACGTGCGCCGGCCGCCGATCCCCCCGCAGATGCTGGCGCGCGACATCCCGGCCGGGCTCGCCGCCCTCGTCCTGCGCTGCCTCGCCAAGGAGCAGCACAACCGCCCGGCCGACTTCGAGGCGGTCGTGGCGGAGATGCGCGAGCTCGCCGGCGGCCTGCACGCGGCGCGCCCGGCCGCGCCGACGCCGAATGTCGTCGACGGTCTCGTCAACCAGTCGCGCACCTACCAGCTCCTCGGGCGCCCCGACGAGGCGCTCCGCGCCGCCCGCGAAGCGGTCGCGCGCGACCCCGCCAGCGTCGACGCGCAGATCGCGCTCGGCCATGCCCACGGGCTGCGGCGCGAGTACGACGACGCCATCCGCTGCTTCGCGCGCGCCCACCGCCTCGACTCCCTCCACCCGACCCCGCTCGTCAACCTGGCCCGCCACTACTTCCTCGCCGACAACCGGCTCCAGGCCGAGTCCTGGCTCGACCGCGCCCTCATGCTCGCGCCCCCCGAGCTGCTCGAGGGCGTCACGGACCTCCTTCTCGAGTTCGACCGCCCGCGCATCGCCCTCCTGGTGTGCGACCGCATCCTCGCGCGCGACCCCAAGGCCGTCATCGCGTGGAACAACCGCGCCCTCGCGCTGCGCCGCGTCGGCGACCTGCGCGGCGCGCTCGAGAGCGTCACGCGCGCCGTCGAGCTCAACCCGCGCTACGCCAAGGGGTGGAGCAACCGCGCGACGTTCCTCCTGCAGGAGGGCCGCCCGGCGGAGGCGATCGAGGCGGCCGACACCGCGCTCACGTACGATCCCCGCATCGGCGGCGCCTATGTCGCCAAGGCCTCCGCCCTCCGCCACCTCGGCCGCGCGGCCGAGTCGACCGCCTGCGTCCGCGAGGGGCTCAAGGCGCTGCCGGAACACGCGGCCCTGCAGCGGATGCTGAAGTAGAATAAGGGCGTGATCGCCCTTCTCCTGACGCTCCTTCTGCAGGACGATCCGGTCAAACTCACGGACGATCTCGCCGCGAAGTCGGTAAAGCCCGACGGCCCCGGTGCGGCCGTCCTCGTCATGAAGGACGGCAAGGTCCTCCACAAGAAGGGGTACGGGCTCGCGAACCTCGAGCACAAGGCGCCCGTCACGGCCGATTCCGTCTTCGATCTCGCGTCCCTCTCCAAGCAGTTCACCGCGATGGCCGTCATGCTCCTCGCCGACCGCGGCACGCTCGCCTTCGAGGACGACGCGCGCAAGCTCCTCCCGGAGCTGCCCGAGCACGACAAGGCGCGCCCGATCCGCATCGTCGACCTTCTCCACCAGGTCTCCGGCCTGCCCGACTACCTCAACCTGCTCGACCAGTGGAAAGGCGATCCGGACCGCATGAAGAACGACGACGTCCTCAAGCTCGTCGCCGCGCAGAAGCTCGCGTTCCCGACCGGCACGAAGTGGGCGTACTCGAACTCCAACTACTGCCTCCTCGCGCTCGTCGTCGAGCGCGCGTCGAAGAAGACGTTCGCGCAGTTCCTGCGCGCCGAGATCTTCGAGCCGCTCGGCATGAAGAGCTCGCTCGTCCTCGACGACGCGACGATCGTCATCCCCAACCGCGCGTACGGGTACGGGCGCGAGAAGGGGCGCTGGGCGCACCACCACAGCGACCTCGTCATGACGGGCGACGGCGCGGTGCAGACGTCGATCGAGGACTGGACGCGCTGGGAGGGGGAGCTGCGCGAGCCGAAGCTCGTGAAGCCGGAGACGCTCCAGCGCGCCTTCGCACCGGGCGCGCTCGACGGCGGCAAGGCGCACTCGTACGGCTTCGGCTGGTCGGTCGGGACGGTCAACGAGCGCCGCGTCATCGAGCACTCCGGCGGCTGGGTCGGCTACACGTGCCACGTCGCCCGCTATCCCGACGACGGGCTTGCGGTCGTCGTCCTGACCAACTGCGACCGCGGGCTCGACCCGACGCGGATGGCGCGGCAGATCGCGAAGGCCTGGCTGGCGAAGAAGGAGTACTGATTCAGGCTGGGTCTTTCACCACAGAGACGCGGAGGCACGAAGGGTCCTTATGATGAGGTTCCACTCTTGGTGTCCTGGGCGTTCTTGGCGGTTGATTTCCGAGCGAGCTCCGTCGAGTGTGCGGTTCCGCCGCGCCGTGTCTCTGTGCCTCTGTGGTTCACGAATTCGCCTGACAGAGAGCCGGGTTCCAGCGTCCAAGTCTCCATGAATCCACTCGACCAGCTGCGGATCGCCTCGCCCTGCACGATGTCGTGGGACGCGATGAAGGGGGACGACCGCAGGCGATTCTGCGGCGCCTGCAAACTCAACGTCTACGACCTCTCCAACCTGGAGGCGAAGGAGGCGCTCGACCTGGTTCGCCGCTCGGAAGGCGGGCGCGTCTGCATGCGCTTCTGGCGCCGCAAGGACGGCACCGTCATCACCGCCGACTGCCCGGTCGGGATCGCCGACCGCGCCCGCCGGCGCGTGCGCACCCTCGCCAAGGCTCTCGTCGTACTCATGCTGACCCTGGTCGGGGGCGTCGCGTTCGCGCATACCGAAACAGGCAGCCGGATCGTCGACAGGGTGCATGCGTTTTTCAGCCCGCCGCCGGATCCGCCGGTACCGATGGCCGTTCCGCCGGGCCAGCGCGTCGTGATGGGCGAGGTCGCCCTGCCGGACCCGCCCCCCGTGCAGCAGCCCAAATGAGCAGTCCGCTCGACAGGCTCCGGATCGCCGCGCCGTGCCCCATGTCGTGGGACGCGATGAAGGGGGACGACCGCAGGCGGTTCTGCGATGCGTGCAAGCTCCACGTCTACGACCTCTCCAACATGAAGGAGCAGGAGGCGCTCGACCTCCTCGCGCGCGGCGAAGGACGCACGTGCGTCCGCCTCTGGCGCCGCAAGGACGGCACCGTCATCACCGCCGACTGCCCGGTCGGGATCGCCGACCGCGCCCGCCGCCGCCTCAGCACGCTCGCGACGAGCGCCGTGGTCCTCCTCCTCACCGTCATCGGCGGCGCCGCGTTCGCAAGGACCGACACCGGCCGCCGGATCGTCGACAGAGTCTCCGCCCTCCTCAACCCACCGGCGGATCCCGTCCCGACCGTGCCGGGCCGTTCGATGACGATGGGCCTGCCTGAACCGCCTCAGACGCAGAAATGAGCCCGCTCGACCAGGTCCGGATCGCGACGCCGTGCCCCATGTCGTGGGACGCGATGAAGGGGGACGACCGCAGACGCTTCTGCGACGCCTGCAAGCTCCACGTCTACGATCTCTCCAACATGAGGGAGCAGGAGGCGCTCGACCTGATCGCGCGCAGCGAGGGCCGCCTGTGCGTCCGCCTCTGGCGCCGCAAGGACGGCACCGTCATCACCGCCGACTGCCCCATCGCGGTCGCCGATCGCGCGCGCCGACGCGTCCGCAAGCTGGCGCTCGCGCTTACCGGCCTCATGCTCGCGATCATGGGAGGCATCGCCTTCGCCGGCAGCGACACAGGCAAGCGGATCATCGCGAAGATCTCCGCCATGTTCACGATCCGCGAGGATCGCCCCGCGGGCGGCATCGGACCCCCGCCTCCCCCGCCTCCTCCGCCGAAGTAGCGCCGCTCACTTCATCAGCGCGCGCACGGCCTTCCCCGCGTCCGTCACCTTCACCAGCCCCGTCTCCTGCCGCACGTGCTTCTTCGCCGGATCCACGCCGAAGCACGACACGATCGTCGCCAGCAGGTCGGGCACCGACACCGGATCGCGCGCCACCGCCGCGCCGTCCGCGTCCGTCTCGCCCACCACGCGCCCGCCCGCGATGCCGCCCCCCGCCAGCGCCGCGCTGTACGCCTGCGACCAGTGGTCCCGCCCCTTCGCCTGGTTGATCTGCGGCGTCCGGCCGAACTCCCCCATGCAGACCACGAGCGTCGAGTCGAGCAGCCCGCGCCCGTCCAGGTCCCCGACCAGCGCCGCGAACGCGGGATCGAGCACGCCGAGCAGCCGCTCCGTCAGCCGGAAGTTGTCCGCGTGCGTGTCCCAGCCCCCGAGGTCCACCTCCACGAACCGCACGCCCGCCTCGACGAGCCGCCGGGCCAGCAGGCACGCGTATCCGAAGCGGTCCGCGGGGACACGGTAGGCCGCCAGCACGTCCAGCTCCTTGCCCCGGTTGTCGCCGAGATATGCCGCGACCGTCTCCTCCTTCTCCCCGCGCAGGTCGAGCGCCTTCGCGAACGGCGAGTCGGGCAGCCCGCGCGTGAGCTCCAGGAACCGGCGGCGCCGGTCCAGGTCCGCGTCCTCGCGCCCGCCCCGGAACTCGCGGTTCATCTCCTCGATCATCTCGATCCGCCCGGCCACATCCGTCCCGAGCTCCTTCAGCGTCTCGTCCGGCTTCTCCGGCCTGTCGAGCACGAACGGCGCGGCCTGCGGCCCCAGGAAGCCCGGCCCCGGCAGCGGGCTCACCGTGAACCCGCCGGTACGGATCAGCGCGTAGGGCGGAATGCCCTTGTCCCCCGGCCGCTCGTGCGCCACGATCGCGCCGAGCGACGGATGCTGCAGCATCGCCGACGGCGCGTACCCCGTGTGCATGAAGTACGCCGCGCGCCCGTGGTCGAGGTCGCGCGAGTGCAGGCTGCGGACGAGCGAGACGCGGTCCATCGCCTTCGCGAGCCGCGGCAGGTGCTCGCAGATCCGCACGCCCTTCGCGGCGGTGTCGATCGCGGCGAACGACCCGCCGGTCTCGCGCCCCGGCTTCGGGTCGAACGTGTCGATGTGGCTCGGGCCGCCGTCGAGCCACAGCACGATGCACGCGCGCGCCGGCCCGTCCTGCGGGGCGAGCGCCTCCGCCCATCCCTGCCGCAGCGCCCAGGAGGCGAAGCCCCCCGCGCTCACCCCCAGGAAACTCCGCCGCGTGAATTCCATGCGCCGCCTAGTGGTTGAAGATGAACTCGTCGCAGTTCAGCAGCGCCCAGAAGATCCGCTCGAACGCCTCGGGCGCCCCGTCCTTCGCGCCGGCCCGCGCCAGCGCGCGCGCCGTCTCCCGCTCCGACGGCGGCCGCGACAGCGCCGCCAGATACAGCTCCCGCACCACCCCGTCCGGCTCCCGCCCGGCCATCGCCCGGTCGAGCCGCCCCTCGCCCTTCGCCCGCGCCCCCGTGTAGATGAGCGACGCGGGGCTGAGCGTGCGCAGGACCTGCTGCGTGTTCGCCGTGTACGTGTGCAGCGCGGCGGGCGACCCCGCCTCCGACGTGCGCGCGATCATCGCGACGAACCACGCCCGCAGCCGGACGCGCGGCGGCTTGTACGGCTCCACCGGCCCGGCGAGCCGCTTGACGTCCCGCGCGTCGACGCGCGCCTCCTCCAGCAGCGTCGCGCTGGCGATCGCGCCGTAGAGCTGCTCCGGAGCCAGCGGCCGCAGCGCCGCGCCGCGCCCCTGGTAGGCGCGCGACCGGGCGATCTCGCGCGCGAGCCGGCGCAGGTCGTATCCGCCCCGCTCGAAGTCGCCCGCCAGGTCCTCCAGCAGCGGCGACCCGCGCCTCCGCGCCGCGAAGTCGTCGTACGGGTCGACGAGCCCGCGGCCGAAGAACCAGGCCCACGCGCGGTTGACGAACGCGCGCGCGAACTGCCGGTCCTTCGCCATCAGCCGCGCCAGGTCCGCCCGCAGCGCGTCCCCCTCCGGCTTCCCCCCGTCGAGGTAGCGCGGCTCGAGCGGCCCCTTCCAGCTCTCGAACGCGTACGTCACCGCCTTCGGCTTGTCGGTGACGCCGAGCCCCGCGCGCGAGATCCCCGTGCGGCGGAAGAACGCCGCCAGGCCGTAGAAGTCCTCCTGCGTCCAGCGGTCGAACGGATGGTCGTGGCACTGGGCGCAGCGCAGCCGGTACCCCAGGAACGTCGAGCCGACCTTCGCCGTGAGGTCGTCGATGCGCACGCCGTACTCCCCCTGGTCGTTGGCGTACGCGAACTGGTTCACGAACGACGCCTCGGGGCGGTTCTGCGTGAGGCCGGAGGCGGTCAGCGCCTCCCGCGCGGCCTCCTCGTACGACGCGTTCGCCGCCAGCCGCTCCCGCAGCCACTTCTCGAATCCCTCGTGGTCGACGAGGAGCTGCAGGTCGCCGGTCGGGTATCCAATCCACGCCGCCGTGAGGCGCCGGGCCCAGAACTTCGCGAACGCCTCCGAGGCGGCGAGCTCGTCGACCCTGCGCGCCCGCTTGTCGGCGGACGCGTCCGCGAGGAACGCGCGCACCGCATCGGGATCCGGGAGCTCGCCCGCGATGTCGAGGGACGCGCGGCGCAGGAAGACGTGGTCCTCCGCCGGCGCCGCGTCGCCGAGATGGCGGTCGACGATATTCTCCTGCGCGAGCAGGAGCGCCATGAGCAGCATCTAGGGATTTGGACGGGCCCGGACCGCCGTTCGTTCCCCCGAACGCCCGATCCGCCGCACTTCGGCCCGATCGGCCGCCGCTCATGGACACGCCCTCACCGCTGCAGCTGCCTCGGAAGTCGCCGTAGCCGGGATTCTGGGTTCTCTTACTGGGTTCTCGGTACTCCCCGCTTCGCGCACCACCTTTCGACCGGGCACTCCCCGCACTTCGGCCCGATCGGACGGCACACCCGCTTCCCGTGCGCGACCAGCGTCTCGTTCACCACCTGCCAGTGCCGCCGCGGGATGACCGCCACGAGCGCCCGCTCCGTCTCCTCCGGCGTGCGCGTCTTCACCCACCCGAACCGGTTCGAGAACCGGTGCACGTGCGTGTCGACCGGGATCGCGTCCTTCCCGAACGCGTAGACGAGCACGCAGTTCGCCACCTTCCGGCCCACGCCCGGGAACTCCATCAGCCCCTCGAGCGTGTCGGGCACGCCCCCGCGCTCCACCACCCTCCGCGCCGTCCCGATGACGTACCGCGCCTTCGTGCGGTAGAAGCCGATGTCGTGGAGGATCCGCTCCACGTCCCGCGGCCGCGCCCCGGCCAGCGCGCGCGGCGTCGGGTACCTGCGGAAGAGCTCGCGCGCGATCCGGTCGGTCATCTCGTCGCGCGACCGCGCCGAGAGGATCGTGCCGATCAGGTGCCGGAACGGCGGCGTGCGCCCCGCGCTCCACCCCCCGAGCATCGTCGGGGGATGAAGGCCCTCGAGCCGGCGCAGAACGCTCGCGATCTCGCGCTTCGTCCTCACAGGTACTCTTTGAACTCCTCGAACGTGAGACCGGCGTCCTTCAGTACGCGCGAGAGCATCCGACCCCCAATCGTCTCGCCGTCGTGGAAGGCGAACACCATCGACCGCCCCGTGCGATGCCTCAGAAATCGATGGCTGCCCCTGGATCGCGCGACGGTGTATCCGGCCTTGAGCAGAGCCTTCAGGAGCTGCCGCGCCTTGAGCGAGGGCAGCTCACCCAAGCCTACACCGCCAGCTCGATTTCCACCGTCAGCGGCTTGGGCTGCACCGGAAACCTCTCTCCGCGCCGCCGGAGCTCGGAAAGATAGAATTGCAGCGCCGATCGCACGCGTCGCACCGCGAGAGACGACGTGCGTCCATACCCATGACACCCGGGCACCCCGGGAACGCTGGCAATCCAGCGCCCGTCGAGCTCACGATCAAGGACGACGACGTATCTCGACTTCACACCCTGACTCTAGCGTCTCCGCCCAGGCGTGTAAAGCCGCGGTCTTCCGTGGATTCCGTGCTTCCGTGGTGCGTCCACCGGGGACTCGGTTCGCCTGCGACGCCGTGCCTTTCTCATGCACCGTGGAGAGGCCGCCGTTTCATGGACTGTTCCGTGGTGAACCCGCCCGGGGACTCCGCACACCAACGATGCCGCCCGAGATTCCTTTCCGATTCCGCGCAACTCTCCCGCGCGGCCGCACATTATTATTTAGACACCTAAGTACTTGCTTCACTAACGGAGCGAACGATGCCCGCCGCGCCCGCGAAGCCCGTAAGGCTGAAGACGCACCCCCTCGAGGAGTTGACCTTCTACATCGGGCGCGCCTACTACAACTACAAGGTGCTGCTCGAGCGGACGCTCGTCGAGCTCGGCCTCGACCAGCACGTCCGTCCGGGCATGGGGCACATCCTCTTCGCGCTCTTCGAGGACGACGACTGCAACATCAAGGACATCGTCGCCCGCGCCCGCCTCACCTTTCCCACGATCACCGTGCTGCTCACCCGCATGGAGAAGGCCAGCCTCGTCGAGCGCCGGCCCGACCCCGACGACGGACGCGCCGTGCGCATCCGCCTCACGCCCGTCGCCCGGTCGATCGAGAAGCGGTGCTACGACGCCCTCCGTCGCATCCGGCGCGTGCTTCACGCCGGCATGACCCCCCGCCAGGTCCGCCGCCTCAAGCAGCTCATGTCCACCATGATCGACTCGATGCGCACCGACATCGCCAGGAGCCTGTCATGAAGATCCTGCTCGCCGCCGCGGCCCTCTTCTGCCTCCTCCAGGACCGCCGCCAGGCCCAGCCCCTCGGCGAAAAGAGCGGCCTCGTCCCCCTCACCGAGCTCGCCGCGAAGTACAAGGGGGAGGACGGCGGGCTCTACGGCGGCGGGAAGAACGACCCCCCCAAGGCCCACGCCGACGCCGCGAAGGCGGAGATCGCGAAGATCAAGCCGGTCGACGGCAAGGTCGTCCTCCTCTCGATCGGCATGTCGAACACCACGCAGGAGTTCTCGCGCTTCGTCCAGATCGCGCCAAAGTCCGACCGCATCGTGCTCGTCGACGGCGCGCAGGGCGGACAGGACGCCTCGCGCTGGAGCTCCGCGGACGCCCCCACCTGGGCGGCCGCCGACAAGCGCCTCGAAGCCGCCGGCGTCACGCCGAAGCAGGTCCAGGTCGTCTGGATCAAGCAGGCCCTCGCCGGCCCGGGCCGCATCGGCGAGTACCCGGCCCACGCGAAGCGCCTCCAGGAGGACCTCGCGAAGATCGTCCGGGTCGCACGCGCCCGCTACCCGAACCTCCGCGTCGCCTACCTCTCCAGCCGCGTCTACGCCGGCTACGCGAAGACCCAGCTCAACCCGGAGCCCTACGCCTACGAGACCGCCTTCGCCGTGCGCGCCCTCATCCTCGACCAGATCCAAGGCGACAAGGAGCTCAGCGTCGCCGACGGCAGGGCGCCCCTCCTCCTGTGGGGCCCCTACCTCTGGGCGGACGGCGCGACGCCCCGCAAGAGCGACAAGCTTTCGTGGGACGCGAAGGACTTCGGCCAGGACGGCACGCACCCGTCCGACTCCGGCCGCGAGAAGGTCGCCCAGCAGCTCCTCGGCTTCCTCAAGAACGATCCGTTGGCGCGGGACTGGTTCCAGCCGTGATGGAGGCTTTATGACCGCGTTGCTCGTCTTCCTGGCGCTCGCCCAGAACTGAGCCGGCACCTCGACGGGGCGCGTGCCGCTCACCGACCTCGGCGCCGGAACCTACAACGGCTCCACCGGCGGACTCTACCCCGGCGGCTCCAACGTGCGCCCGGCCGCGCACGACGCCGCGGGGCTCTCGATCGCCGCGCAGATCGTCCCGCTCGACTCGACCGGCGCCGCCGACCCGACGAACGGCCGCGTCGTCCTCGCGTCGATGGGCATGTCGAACACCACGCAGGAGTTCTCGACGTTCCTCCCGATGGCGGCCGCCGACACCGCCCTCAGCCCGCGCATGACCTTCGTCGACGGCGCGCAGGGCGGCATGACCGCCGCCAACTGGGCCGACCCGGCCCACACGTGCTGGACGACGTTCGCCAGCCGGCTGACCACGGCAGGCGTGACCGGCGCCCAGCTGCAGGTCGTCTGGGCCAAGCTCGCCTCGCCCGCATCGTCCTATCCCTCGACGTTCCCGGCCGGACCGCAGCAGGTCCAGGCGTGGATGCGCACCGCGATGCTCAACCTGAAGACGAAGTACCCGTCCGTCCGCATCGTCTATCTCTCGAGCCGCATCTACGCCGGCTACGCCACGACGAACCTCAACCCCGAGCCGCAGGCCTACGAGAACGGCTTCTCGGTGAAGTGGCTCGTCGAGGCCCAGATCAACGGCGACCCCGGGCTCGCGTACTCCGGCGCCGCGCCTCCCGCGCCGTGGCTCGCGTGGGGCCCCTACCTCTGGGCGGACGGCCTCGGCTCCGACAACGTCGTCGGCGGAATCCCCGGACGCAGCGACGGGCTCGAGTGGCTCTGCGCGGACCTCTCGGCCGACGGCACGCATCCGGCCACGCCGGGGCGCACGAAGGTCGCGCAGATGCTCCTCGACTGGCTCAAGGCCGACCCGACCTCGCAGCCGTGGATCCTCGCCAATCCACCGCCCCCCGGCGGCGGAGGCGGAGTTCCGGCAAGCGGCGGCGGCCACAACAGCCGATGCGGCCTGCTCGGGATGGAGGCGGCCGCGCTGCTTGCACTCATGGCGCTCGCCCGGCGGTGCAGTTCAGGCTAGGATCTGCGCCCACGCAGATCTTCTGGCAAGAAAGTCCGGCCACATGCCCTGCAGGCAAAGTTCGGCCTCCCTACTTCGGCAGGTCTCTCCCCGCCAGCAGCCGGTACGCCTCGACGTACTTCTCGCTCGTCCGGCGCGCGACCTCCTCGGGCAGCTCCGGCGCCGGCGGCTTCTTGTCCCACTGGATCGACTCGAGCCAGTCGCGCACGAACTGCTTGTCGAAGCTCGGCGGCGAGATGCCGACCTGGTAGCTCGACTTCGGCCAGAAGCGCGACGAGTCCGGCGTCAGCACCTCGTCGATCAGGATGATCCCCCCGTCGACCGTCCCGAACTCGAACTTCGTGTCGGCCAGGATGATCCCCTTCGTTTCCGCGTACACAGCCGCCTTCGCGTAGATCGCCAGCGTCCGCCGCCTGAGCTCCTCCGCCGCCGTCCCGCCGATCGTCTTCGCGGCCTGCGCGAAGCCGATGTTCTCGTCGTGCCCCGTCTCCGCCTTCGTCGCCGGCGTGAAGATCGGCTCCGGCAGCTTCGACGCCTGCTGGAGCCCCTTCGGCAGCTTGATCGCGCACACCTCGCCCGTCGTCTGGTAGTCCTTCCAGCCCGACCCGATGAGATATCCGCGCGCGACGCACTCGACCGGGAACGGCTTCGCCTTCTTCACGAGCATCGACCGGCCGGCGAGCACGTCCTTGTGCCGGCGCACTTCCGCCGGCATCTTCTCCACGTCGCCCGTGATCAGGTGGTTCTCTGTCACGTCCTTGAGGAAGTCGAACCAGAAGAGCGACAGCTGGTTCAGCACCCGCCCCTTGTTCGGGATCCCGTTCGGCAGCACCACGTCGAACGCGCTGATCCGGTCGCTCGTCACGATCAGCAGCGCGTCTCCCAGGTCGAAGATGTCGCGCACCTTGCCGCGCGAAACGAACTTGAGCCCCGGCAGCTCCGCCCTGATCAGCACGTCCCCGTCCGCGACCTTCGTCATTGCCCCCTCCTCTGCAGCAGCTTCCACAGCTCCGCGTCCCCCTCGTCGACCGGCGCCGACGACCCGATGACGGCGCCCAGCGCCACCGGCTCCCACGGGTTGCGGATCGTGCGCGACCGCCCGAACGCGTCCTCCGCATCGACGAGCGCGCGCGTCCCCTCGAACCCCACGAGCCTCCCGAGCATCTCCCGCAGCCGCCCCGCCGGCAGCCCCGAGAAGTAGTTCCGCGCCGCGGGGTCCGACACCGACGCCGCGCGCCGCGCCAGCTCGTCGTCCGCCATGCCCGACTCCGGCGCGTTCTCCATCCTGCTGCGCAGCACCGTCCACGCGTGGTGCGGATACGTCTGCAGCAGGTCGGTCCGCACGTACGCGCGCCGCTCCGCGGGGTAGACGAACGCGCGCAGCTCCCCCGTGTCGAGCTCCGCCGACGGGAGCTCGATCGGCCAGCCCTGCTCCGTGACGCCGCGGACGTCTCCCGACGCCGCGAACGCGCGCCATCCCCGCACGTTCCCCACCGACTCCGGCGACACCCAGCCGCCCGACTTCCGGCGCCACGCGTAGCGCACGACGACCGCGTCGTCCGCCTGGAAGCGCGCGCCGACCGACTCCATGCGCGCGAACGCGCCGGTCGTCCGCCCCGCGCCCGCGACGAGCGTCGCCCGGCCGCCCTGCACGACGGACGACGCGCGCACGAGATGCGCCCCTCGCTCCTCCGCCAGCACGCGCCGCACGGCCCCGAGCGTCTCGTCGCGCACCGTGCCGTACCAGGCCGTGTTCACGACGACGACCGTGCTCCCGCACACGAACGCCGACGCCTCGCGGCCGGCGATGCCGCTCGCCGCGTAGACGGTCACCGACGGCCGCTCGTCCGCCGCCAGCCCCGTCCGCTCGCGCCACTCCTGCTGGCCGTACCAGTGGCCGCCCCAGAAATCGGCGAGGTGGTGCGAGTCGGTGAAGAGCCGCGCGCGCACTCCGTGGATGACGGCGTCGCAGACGTACGCGTGGTATCCCCCGAGCCGCCGCCGCGCAAGCTCCACGAAGTGCGCGCACTTGTGTTCGTCGAGCGCGCGGTCGGCCTGAACGGTGCCCCGCGTCCGCGTCACGGCGTTCGACACGCCGACGATCGTGCCGGACCACTCGCTTTCCTGGGACAGGACCGCCGTCATCGCGGCACAGAATACCTGTTGGACGCTCTCAATGCCAGCGCCGGCAGGCTGTCGAAAAGAGGCGGCCTGCCGTCGCAGGTGTCACGGATCACGTTTCAGGTCGTGCCTCGCTCTGCGTCACCGGTCATCGGCCGTCCACGTGCGGCGCGGCCGCGCCCGAGACGGCGGACGGCCGACGGTCGACGACGTGATGCTTGAAACGTGATCCTTGAGACCGCCCCTTGCGCCCCCAGTGCCAGCGCCGCCGCGTCCGCCGCGTCGGGCGGCAGCGGCTCCCGCAGGCGCAGGATCAGCTGCACCATCCGCTGCACGCGCTCCTTCGCCGCGCCGCCGCCGGCGCCGACCGCCCGCTTGGCCTCCGACGGCGCCACCTCCACGACCTTCGCGCCGCACCGCGCGGCGCAGAGCAGCGCCACCCCGCGCCCGAGCCCGAGCGCCAGCGCGCTCGCCGGATTGCGCCCGACGAAGGCGCGCTCGACCGCCACGACCGACGGCCGGTGCTTTCGCAGGACGGCGTCCAGCCTGTCGAAGATCTGCCGCAACCGGCCGGCCATGTCGCGAACGCGGGTCTTGATCACTCCGACGGCCAGGACGCGACTGCCTTCCAGAACGCAGTACCCGGCCGCTCGGGTCCCCGGGTCGATCCCCGCGACTCTCCCACCAAGGGGGGCACGGGGAAAGCTCATGTCTTTCGGATGTCTCGCGCAGAGCCGGGTGAGATCGCGGAAGGGGTCGGTTTCAACTTTCCGTGCCTTCCGTGGTTCCGTGCTTCCTCGGAGAATGCGGCCTCGAATGGCCACGAAGTCCCGGTGGACCAAGGATCCTGCAGGTCAGAGCAGCCGCGCCGCGAGCGACTCGTGCTGCGCCAGCAGCTCGCGCGGCATCCGCTCGCCGAACTGGTCGAAGAACTTCCGCTGCTCCTTCAGCTCGTGCTGCCACGCCGGCGCGTCGATCGACAGCAGCGCGTCGATCGCCCCCGCCGGCATCTCCAGGCCGCGCAGGTCGAGCCCGTCCTTCGCCGGCACGCTGCCGATCGGCGTCTCGACCGCCTTGCCGCCTCCCGCCACGCGCTCCGCGATCCACTTGAGCACGCGCAGGTTGTCGCCGAAGCCGGGCCACAGGAACTTGCCGTCCGCGCCGGTGCGGAACCAGTTCACGTGGTACACCTTCGGCGGGCTCTTCGCGCGCTTCCCCATCGCCAGCCAGTGCGCCCAGTAGTCGCCCATGTTGTAGCCGCAGAACGGCAGCATCGCCATCGGGTCGCGCCGCACGACGCCGACCGCGCCGGTCGCCGCCGCCGTCGTCTCGCTCGCCATGCTCGCGCCGACGTACACGCCGTGCGTCCAGTCGCGCGCCTCGTAGACGAGCGGCGCCACGCGCGCCCGCCGGCCGCCGAAGATCATCGCGCTGATCGGCACGCCCTTCGGGTCCTCCCAGTTCGGCGCGATCGACGGGCAGTTCCGCGCGGGCGCGGTGAAGCGCGAGTTCGGATGCGCCGCCTTCTCCCTGCCGGGGCTCCATGCGCGGCACTGCCAGTCCACGACCCCGCTCGGCGGCGCGCCGTCGATCCCCTCCCACCACGGCCGGCCGTCGGGGTCGACCGCGACGTTCGTGAAGATCACGTCGCGGTTGAGCATCGCCATCGCGTTCGGGTTCGTCTTCGTGCTCGTCCCCGGGACGACGCCGAAGAAGCCGGCCTCCGGGTTGATCGCCCAGAGGCGGCCGTCGGGCCCGGGGCGCATCCACGCGATGTCGTCGCCGATCGTGACGACCTTCCAGCCGGGGAACGCCGCGGGCGGGACGAGCATGGCGAGGTTCGTCTTGCCGCACGCGCTCGGGAAGGCGGCCGCGACGTAGATCATCTCGCCGCCCGGCGGCTGGAGGCCGAGGATGAGCATGTGCTCGGCGAGCCACCCCTCCTGCCGGCCGATCCAGCTGCCGATGCGCAGCGCGTGGCATTTCTTGCCCAGGAGCGCGTTGCCGCCGTACCCCGAGCCGTAGCTCCAGATCGTCCGCTCCTCGGGGAAGTGCAGGATATAGCGGCGCTCCGGGTTGAGGTCGCCCAGCGAGTGGAGCCCTTTCACGAAGTCTCCGCTCGATCCGAGGCGGTCGAGCGCCGGTTTGCCCATCCGGGTCATCAGGCGCATGTTGACGGCGACGTACGGGCTGTCGGTGACCTCGACGCCGACGCTGCCGTAGGGCGAGGCGACGGGGCCCATGATGTAGGGCACGACGTACATCGTCCGTCCCTTCATGCACCCCTGGTAGAGGCGGCCGACCTTCTCCCGCGCCTCGGCGGGGGACATCCAGTTGTTCGTCGGCCCCGCGTCCTCCTTTTTCTGCGTGCAGATGAAGGTCGAGTGCTCGGTGCGGGCGACGTCGCTGTGGTGGCTGCGGTGGAGGTAGCAACCGGGGTGCGTCTTCGGATTCAGCGGCATGAGGACGCCCGTGCGCACCATCTCGGCGATCATGCGCTCGGCCTCTTCGGCCGACCCGTCGCACCAGACCGTGCGGTCGGGGGTCGTGAGGCGCGAAACCTCGTCGATCCACTGGGTGAGCGGGGGGCTTGCGGACATGGATTGCGAAATGTACCTCCACGCTTTCGCCGCGACAAGCCAAAACGCGGAGAGGATTAGAGGGGCCTAATGTGGCATTTCGTGCCGGTGCGTTATACTGCTCCCGATGCGCGACTACGATGCCGCTTTCTGCATCCTCGCGGGTCACGAGAAGGCGCTTTGCGCGTCCCGAACCACCCTCCGATTCCGCACGGCGGCGACGGCGTCCGGGCGGAATCGCATCCGCTGGCCGCGGAGCTTGCGAAAGTCGTCAATCCCAGGCCGCGCAAGGACAACACCCAGCTGCGCCGGCGCGACGCGACCGCGATTCGCACGAAGCCCGCGCCTCTCAAGCGCGGCCGCAGCACGGCCGTGTTGATGATCTCGATCGGCGGCGCCGTGCTGGCCATCGTGATCGGCTTCGCGCTCATGAGCGGCTCGTCCGCGCCTCCGGAGTCGAACGCGAAGACCTCGGCACCGCCGAAACCCCCGAAAGTCGAGCCGCGCCGGGACGACGTCCGGATCTCGTACGAGTTCGACGGCGGCACCGCCGAGTCCGACTACACGTGGGACATGCTGGACGACAAATCGCTCGTCGCCATCATCACCGCGCTTCACAAGGACCGGGGCGCGGAAGGCTGGTACGAGCTGGGCCGCCAGTGCGTGGCGCGCAAGCTCTGGCGCGACGCGCAGGCCGCGTTCGACAAGTGCGTCGGGGCCGATCCGGTCGTTGATCCACTTCTTCTACGAGCATGAGAAGGGCAAGCACCGCCGCCTCATCGACGCATACTTCCGCGCGCTCCTCAGCGGCAAGAGCATCGACGGGGCGTACGACGCCGCCTTCCGCTCGACGAACATGAAGGCGCTGCAGGCGGAGTGGCTGCAGTACGTGCTCGCGCTGAGCCCGCCGAAGAAGTGACGGGCGGGGCCTCGCTCAATCTCGCGCTGACCTCGCTGAGATCGCAGAGCTGAGGACTTGCACCCTCTCGGCGTGCTCTGTGGGCTCTGCGTGAGGCGGACGCTGTTACTTCTCCTCGTCGATCTCGATCTCGACGAGGCTGTCGGCCACGTTGCCCGCGAGATCCACGACCAGGAAGCCGACGAGGTATTTGCCGTCCTCGAGGTCCTCCTCGACGATGTCCAGGCCTTCCTCGCCGACGGTGAGGACGTCGGCATCCTCCACCGTCCGCAACTCCTCTTCGCCCTCCTCGGTGACCACGACATAGCGCGGTTTGATCTTGCCGCCGGCGTCGATGTCGACCGCCGTCGGGCCCTGGGAGGTGGACTTGAACGCGATGACGTAATCGCCTGTGAAGTCATCTTCGTTCCAGTCCACCTCGAAGTAGAGCGTGAGCTCCTGCCATTCGCCGCCGCCGGGTGCCTGGTAGAGGACCGGGATTCCCACGAGGTAGACACCCTCCTTGTCGTCCACCTCCTCGAAGGAGGTGATGGGCGCCAGGAGCTGGTTTTCCTCGTCGCCGATCGCCAGCCACGTCCCGTCGAATTCCTCGTCGAGCGTCTCTTCTGCGAGGTCGACCGGGAGCATCCCCAGGATGATGTGCGTCTTCTCGTCCTGAACCGCGAGGACGAAGTAGGCTTCGGCGATGTCGTCGGCGTCCACCTTTGCGGTGACGTTGGTCTTCTCGTTCTCCTCGAGCTTCTTGTCCTTCGCCGTGGGCTTGGTGATCACGGGCGGCTTCGTATCCTGGGTCTGGATTCCGAGATAGGAGTGGACGAAGCCCGTCCACTTCTCCGAGCACGAGATCCGGGGGAGATCGGTGTCGCAACTCTTCGTGATCTCCTCATGCTTGTCCTTTTCGGGGGGGAAGTAGATCGAGATGCCGCGAGCCTGCGGGCGGAGCTTTCCGTTGATGCGGTAGAGGACTGCTTCCTCGACCGCGCGCGCGAGCGTGGCGGCGGGTTCATCGGCGCCGCATCCCTTCAGGTTGCGCGCGAGGTGGTGGAGGTCGTGCAGGAAGAAGCTGTCCTCGCCGGGGGGGTATTCCTCGGCCCCTTGGCGCGCCCGCGCGACGGGCTTCCAGGCGTCGCGTCCCTTCTCTTTCATCGCGGTACGGAGCGCGTCCGAGACGAGCCCCGTGGCCTCGACGACGCCCGCGATCCGGTCGAGGTCGACGACGCAGAGGGTGATCTTGTGGCCCTCCTTGCGGATCTTCTTCTCCTTGTTCTTGTCGAAGAAGTTCTTGAACGTGTCGCAGATGACCCGTCCGAGCGCGCCGGGCTCCATCCGCGGCTTGTCAACGAGCTTGGAGAGCCATGCCGTGTAGTCCCAGCCGTATCCGGGCTCCAGATCCTCCGACGCCACGAAGATCTTCCCGTGAGGGGCACAGACCCGCATGACCTCGAGGCTGGCCATGCAGCAGCAGTCGAAGCCGATCACGTCGAACCGTCCAATCCCCGCTGCCTTGCGGCCCTGTTCGAGGGCCGCCCCCATCTCCTCGAGGTTGAGCTGGTCGCCCTTGTGGCTGTCATCGCCGCCGAAGCCTTGCCACCCGGCTCCATGATCCCAGAGGATGAGCGCGGTGCGGTTCGCGGGGAATTTCTTCACGCCCCACGCGATGAAATCGGCGAGCGCCTTCGGGTCGCCGGTGTTCGTCTCGCCGAGCTCGGCGAGTTCCTGGACGTGCCCTTTCCCGATGAGGAGGCGCTTGGTGGTCTTGAAGTTTCCGAGGTCTCCGAGTTTGGCCCCGGAATACTCGCCTTTCGGCTTGTCCTTCTCCGCCCGGTCGCACTGGACGACGACCCTGACACGGTCGTCCTGCTTCGCCATTTCCATCTCGACGATATCCTCGATGGCGGACTCCTCGAGGTTGCAGTCCGCGCTCATGTAGATGAGGATGGTCCATTCGGCTTTGTCTTGCGGCGCGGCGCCAATCGTCGGGACGGCGAGGAGCAACGCGAAGAAGAAGCAGCGCATCCGGCGTCTCCTGACTATTGAACCCGTGGAGTATACGACGCCTCCGAGGAGCCTGCGGCCGAAAAGGAGCGTGACCAGGCGCGGCAGCACACACCTCTCAGAGTGCTCTGCGGGCTCGGCGTGAGGCCTACTCCTTGTACAGCAGATGCATCTCCTGCGCCCGCGGCCCCCCCTTCCCACGCCACCCGCCCCCCATCACGAGCCCCCGCAGCTCATGCTTGCGCGATCGCAGCCGCACATACCCCGCCCGCTCGATGTCGTCCGCCGTCATCTTGAACCACGACGGGCCCGTGTCCGCGTCCCAGAAGACGAGCGTCCCGCCCGGCGCCTTCCGCAGGCTTTCGAGGCTGGGCTCCTCCCCCATCGGATCACCGTCGAGCGCCGCGCACATGTACGCCTGGCTCCACACCAGCCGCGTCACGGGACGTGGGTTCGCCCGCCACCACGCCGCCATCTCGTCGATCGCCCACGCGTCGCGCGCCCAGACGTGCCCGTCGACGTACGCGACCCCGAACGCGCCCGAGACCGCGAGCACCGCCGCCGCCGCTGCCGTCCGCCCGCGCGGCAGCCGCTCGGCGACCGCGTTCCACCCCTCGAGCGTGACGAGCGCGATCGCCGGCGCGACGCACACAAGGTACCGCGCGTAGCCCGCGGATCCGAGCGTGCCGAGCGACCAGAGTGCGCTGTGCAGGACGAACACCGTCAGGAACGGCCAGCTCAGCGTCCCGTGCCGCCGCCCCGTCAGCAGCCGCGAGAGCCCGACGACGAACGGGATCATCAGGATCGGCCCGGCGATCTCCGGCAGCGACAGCGCGTACGACCACGCCTTCCCCGATCCGTACGACCGCCCCGGCTCCCAGTCGGGCGGCCACTTATGGATGATGTAAAGCGGATCGCCCGTGATCGCCCACGCGGCCAGCCACCAGAGCGCCGCGCCCGACGCCAGCAGGAGCGTCGACGCGAGTCTCTTCGGCCACGGCCACGCGACGCGCCGGTCTGCCAGCACCCACACGCCCCACAGGACGCCGATGAAGAACCCCTCGGGGCGCGCGAGGATGAGCAGCGACGCGGCGGTCATCCCGGCGACGACGCGCCCCCGATGGTGGAGCCGCAGCGCGATCACGAAGACGAGCGCGAAGAGCGGCTCCGTCAGCGTCTCCGACAGCAGCAGCATCACCGACGGCTGCACCAGCAGCAGCGGCGCCGCGAGGTGCGCGCGCGCGAACCCCAGATCCTCCGCCAGCCTCCACGTCTGCCATGCCGACGCCAGCAGGATCGCGACGGTGAAGAGCTTCGCGGCAAGATACCCCGCCTGCGCCGGAACCGCGTAGAGCAGCGTGAAGAGCGGCCGCGACCACACGCCGACGAAGAGCTCCGGGTGCTTCCACGCCCATCGCGCGAAGAGGTAGTGGTGCCCCCCGTCCTGCTGGTAGCTGTCGGGCCAGATCAGCGCGAACGCGACTCCGAGCCCCCCGAACCCCGCGAGCCAGAGGACTACGCCGCGCGGGACCGTGATTCGTGATTCGTGATTCGTGATTCGCTACTCCCCGAGGTACGCGTCCTTCACCTTCGGGTCCTCGAGCAGCTTCTGCGCGCTGTCCGCCATCAGGATCGTCCCCGTCTCCATGACGTAGCCCCGGTTCGCCAGCTTGAGCGCCATCCGCGCGTTCTGCTCGACGAGCAGCACCGTCACGCCCTCCTTGTTCAGCTCGCGGATCACCTCGAAGATCTTCAGCACGATCATCGGCGCCAGCCCGAGCGACGGCTCGTCCAGCAGCAGCAGCTTCGGCCGCCCCATCAGCGCCCGCGCCACCGCCAGCATCTGCTGCTCGCCGCCCGAAAGCGTCCCGCCGAGCTGCGACTGCCGCTCCTTCAGGATCGGAAAGAGCGCGTACGCCTTCTCGACGTCCTGCCGGATCCCTGCCGGATCGTCCCGCGTGAACGCCCCCATCTCCAGGTTCTCCAGCACCGTGAGGCGCGGGAAGATCTTCCTCCCCTCCGGCGCCTGGCAGATCCCGCGCTTCATGATCTCGTGCGCGGGCCGGTTGGTGATCTCCTCGCCGGCGAACGTGATCCGCCCTCCGCGCACGCGGTTGATGCCGGAGACGCACATGAGCGTCGACGTCTTGCCCGCGCCGTTCGCCCCGATGACCGTCACGATCTCGCCCGCGTTCACCTCGATCGTGATGCCCTTGAGCACCTCGATGAGGCCGTACCCGGCTCGTATGCCGTCGAGTTTGAGGAGCGGCTCGGTCATTCGAGATTCGAGATTCGAGATTCGGGTTGTCGTTTATCCAACGTCTTCCTTGCCGAGATAGGCTTCGATGACCTTCGGATTCGCCTTCACCTCCGCCGGCGTCCCCTCCGCGATCTTCAGCCCGTAGTCCAGCACGACGATCCGGTCGCTGATCCCCATCACGACCTTCATGTGGTGCTCGATGAGGACCACCGTGACGCCGCTGTCGCGGATCTTGGCGATGAGCTTCATGAGCTCGACCGTCTCCGCCGGGTTCATGCCGGCCGCCGGCTCGTCGAGCAGCACCAGCTTCGGCTGCGTCGCCAGCGCCCGCGCGATCTCCAGCCGCCGCTGGTCGCCGTACGGCAGCGACTTGGCGATCTCCTGCGCGCGTTTCTCGAGCCCGACGAACGCCAGGAGCTCCATCGCGCGCGCCCGCGCCCGCCCCTCGTCCCCGTGGAACCGCGGCGTGTGCAGCGCGCTCGCCCAGAGCGGCGTTTCGAGCCGCGCGTCCATCCCCATCAGCACGTTCTCGATCACCAGCATGTCGGGGAAGAGCCGGATGTTCTGGAACGTTCGGGCCATCCCGGTGCGCGCGATCACGTCGGGCGTGCGCCTCGCCCGGCTCCACACGACGAACGCGCCGCCCGCGCCGATCCCGATCCCCGCGAAGAGCGCCAGCCACAGCACGACGCGCTCCAGCGACGCTTTGCGCGCCACCTCCTGCAGCTCCTTGACGCGGTCCACATCCGTCCCCGCCGGCGGCTCGCCCCGCATGATCGCCTCGATCGTCCGCATCTCCTCCTGCGCCTTCTCGATCGACGGCTGGAACGGCGCCAGCGCCGACGCCGACACGCGCGACGTCAGCCTCCAGCGCAGCTTGCCCGCCTTTGTGGCGAGTGCGACGAGCCGCTCGCGCGCCTGCTCGCGCGAGTCGAACGTCTCCAGCACCGCCGGGCCAGACATGATGCGCCACTTCCCGTCCTCGCCCCGCACCGTCGTGCGCAGGCTGCCGGCGAGGTTCACCAGGGCGGTCAGCGCCTCGAGCCGCTGCTCGGCCGCCTCGGCCGTGTCGTGCTCTTCGAGCACCGCCTTCGCGCCCGACGTGCTGCGGATGCGGTGCTTCCCCTCCTTCTCGCGGATCTCCAGCTCCGTGAGCATGTTGATGTCGCGCTCCGCGATGACGCGAGCGTCGAGATACGCGAAGAGGTCCCCGACCGCCTTGCGGACGGGGAAGGGCTCGCTCGTGTCGGGGTAGTTGAGCTTGACCGCCGCGCGCCAGGCGCCGTCGACCCCTGCCGCGAAGAGCGCCGTCCCGAGCCCCGTGACGAGCCCGATCAGCGCGCACGCGGCGACGACCCGCCGGCGGAACGGCCGGCGCGGATCGCGCCCCTCGAAGAGGATCTCCCCCTCCGTCGGGTCGTAGACTCCCGTGACCGCATTGAAGACCGTCGTCTTGCCCGCGCCGTTCGGCCCGATGATCGAGAAGATCTGCCCGGGCTCGACGGCGAAGCCGACCTTGTTGACCGCCGTGAGGCCGCCGAACCGCATGGTCAGCTGCCGGACCTCGAGGAGCGGCGCCATCTACTCGACCCCCACGCGCGTGACCTCGGGGTCGTCCTTCGACTCGTGCAGCTCCAGCTGCATGCGGCGGGACGGCAGGATCCCCTCGGGGCGGAAGCGCATCATGAGGATGAGCGCGAGGCCGAAGACGACGAGCTTCACGTCGCTGAAGCGGAACGACGTGCCGAGCCGCTGCACCCAGTCGTCCGCGTAGGGCGTGAGGATGTTGTCGTAGCCCATCAGGACGAACGTGCCGATGATCGCGCCCTTGATGTTGCCCATGCCGCCGATGATGAGGAAGCAGAGCACGGTGATCGAGCGGTTGAACGTGTAGCTGTCCGGGCCGCCCGTCTGGTCGAGGCTCGTCGCGTAGAGCGCGCCCGCCAGCCCCGCCAGCCCCGCCCCCATCGCGAACGCCGACAGCTTGATCGTCGCCGCGTTGATCCCCATGCAGGTCGCCGCCAGCTCGTCCTCGCGGATCGCCATCCACGCGCGCCCGAGCCGCGAGTTTTCGAGGTTGTAGAGCAGCACCACGACGACGGCGAGCGTCCCGAGCGCCAGGTAGTAGTACCAGCGAAAGTTGCCGCTCCAGTCGAGCGACAGGCCGCCCGCCCACGGGTCGGGCAGCGGATTGAGCGCGCGCGACCCGTTCGTGATGCTCTCGAGGTTCTTGATCGAGAACTTCACCACCTCGCCGAAGCCGAGCGTCACGATCGCGAGGTAGTCCCCCCGCAGCCGCAAGGTCGGCGCCGCCAGGATGACGCCCGCGATCCCCGCGCCGAACGTCGCCAGCAGCATCGCCGGCCAGAAGCCGATCTGGAACGGGAACATGTCGACCGTGAGGATGCCGGTGATGTAGGCGCCGATCCCGAAGAACGCCGCGATGCCGAGCTGCAGGAGCCCCGAGTACCCGACGACCACGTTCAGGCCGAGCGCCAGGATGCAGAAGATCAGGATGTCGCGGAGCTGCCCGCCGAGCTTCGACGGGAAGAACGGCAGGAGCGGCACGACCGCCAGCGCCGCCAGCGCGATCAGCTCGACCCGATGCTGCTTCATGGGGACGCCTCACGCAGAGATCGCGGAGGCCGCAGTGGCGCCTTGGCGTCCTGGCGCCTTGGCGGTTCGTTCGCGTGGATTCCGCCTGTGTCTGACAGTTGGGATTGGGGAGTTGGGATTGGGGGGTTCGGTTTCACACCTTCTCCCGCGTCCGCGCGCCGAGAAGCCCCGACGGACGGAACACCAGGATCACGATCAGGATCGCGAAGACGAGCGCGCTCGTCCACTGCTCCCCCACGTACTGGCTGCCGAGCGAGCGCACGAGGCCGATGATGAGCCCGCCGAGCACCGCCCCCGGCAGGTTCCCGATCCCGCCGAGCACCGCCGCGGTGAAGGCGTACAGGCCGTTCTGGTAGCCCATCTGGAACGACACGGTGTTGATCGAGAGCCCGTAGATCACGCTCGCCGCGCCCGCGAGCGAGCCGCCGATCGCGAACGTCGCCCCGATCACGCGGTCCACGTCGATCCCCATGAGCCGCGCCGCCGTCGGGTTCTGCGCCGTCGCGCGCATCGCCTTGCCGAGCCGCGTGTACTTCACGAAGAGCGTGAGCCCGACCATGAGCGGGATCGTCACGAGGATCACCGCCAGGTCCTTGAGCGTGAAGCGCACCGCGTCCGTCGGCAGCAGGTTGCGGTTCGAGATGAGGTCGGGGAAGTTGATGTCGGCCACGCCCTTCCAGATCTGCCCGATCCCCATGAAGACGAACGACACGCCGATCGCCGAGACGAGCGGCGTCAGCTTCGGCGCGTTCCGCAGCGGCTTGTAGACGAGCCGGTCGACCGTGAAGTTGAGCGACGCGCAGAAGACCATCGAGACCATGAAGAGGACCAGGGTCGCCATGATGGTGACGCCCGTGGCGGCGCCCTTTGCGGCGGCCGAGGCGACCAGCCGGCTGCTTCCCACGCACACCGCGATGAAGGCCGCCGCCGCGATCAGGCCGGTGAGCCCGCCCGCCAGCCCCGCCTGCGGCACGCGCGCGCGCAGCGGCGCCGGAGGCGCGCTCAGCCCCGCCACGAAGACCGGCACCGCCAGCGCGCCCAGGACCAGGAGCGAGACCGCCGCCGGCGGCGCCGCCAGCCCCATCCAGCCCACCAGCGTGAGCGCGAGGAACGCCCCGAGCATGAAAAGGTCGCCGTGCGCGAAGTTGATCAGCTCGATGATGCCGTACACCATCGTGTACCCGATGGCGACGAGCGCGAAGAGGGAGCCGGTGGTCAGGCCGTTGATGATCTGCTGGACGAAGATCTCCATCGGAAGGGTTTAGTTTCTACCACAAAGGCACGAAGGCACCAAGAAGGTGTCGGGTGCCCCCGGCGGTTGGGTCCTGCGGCCGACGAACGACGGAGAACGGGCGACGACATGAAGCGTGATACGTGAAACGTGCGACCAGCAGGCTGCCCCTTTTTCAACAGCCTGCTAGTCTTCCTCGCCGAGCAGCGTGGCGAACTCGAACTTGCCGCCCTTCACGATCTGCCCGCTCATCGTCTTGAGCGTCGTGTCCCCGTTCTTGTCGAACGACCACTTGCCCAGCGCGCCGTCGAACTTCTTCGTCGCCAGGACCGCCTCGCGGATCGCGTTGCGGTCCTTCTTGCCGGCCCGCTTGATGGCGTCGAGCGCGACCTTTCCCGCCTCGTAGCCGTACACGGCGTATCCCTCGGGCATCTTGCCGTGCTTCGCCTTGTACTTGTCGACGAACTCCTTGCCCTTGCCCGCCAGCTTCTCGGGCGGCAGGCCGCCGAAGGTCACATAGCAGCGGTCGTTGAGGTTGTCGGCGCCCGCCGCATCGATGAACGCGTCCTCGAAGCAGCCGTCCGGCACCATGAACTTGCACGTGCAGCCCGCTCCGACCATGTCCTTGGCGATCTGCCCCGCCTTCGTCTGCGTCGTGCCGCCGAAGTAGACCATGTCGGGCTCCGCCGCCTTCACCTTCACCATGAGCGCCTTGAACTCCTGCTGGCTCGCGTCGATGCCCTCGCGGCCGGAGATCTTGAGGCCGATCTCCTCGGCGCGCGCCTGGAACAGGTCGGCGATGCCCTTCCCGTACACCTCGCGGTCGTCGATGATGAAGACCTTCTTCACGCCGAGCTTCTTCGCCCAGTCCGCCCCGACCGGCCCCTGCATGTCGTCCGCCGGGACGACGCGCGTGTAGTTGCGGGCGCCGTTCGGATAGTACTTCTCGGGCTCGCCCGCCTCGCCCTTGCCGGGCTTGGTGAGCCCCGGCCAGGTGTTGGCCGGGCTGATCATCACCAGGTTCTCCTTGTTGAGCTTCGGGATGGCGACCTTCGCCGCGCCCGAATTGTAGGTGCCGATGTAGACCATCACGTCCGGGTCCTTGATCGCCTGCTCCGCGTTGGCGGCCTCCTTCTCGGCCGTCCACTTGCCCTCCGCCGCGGTAGCGTCGTCGAGGTCCTCGTACTTGATCGTGAACTCTCCGGCCTTCCAGCCCGCTTCCTCGAGGGCCATCGTGATGCCATTGACGATCGTGTCGGTCTGCGCCTTCGCGCTGCCGGTCCGCGGCAGGCTCGAGACGATCTTGATGTCCTTCGGCCCGTTGTACGCGGCCTGGATCGGGGCGGTGCCCGTCGCCAGCAGCGCGGCCACCGCGAGAATCGATACGATGCGCATGCCTTTCCCTCCTAGAGCAGGGCGATTCTAGGGAAACAGCCAAACTGCATCAAGCATTCACCGCGATCCCGGATCCCGGGATCGGGAGTCCGGCTTCCGGGATCATGGGGCTTATACGCTAGTCGCCCCCGAGCAGGGTGACGAATTCAAACTTCCCCCCCCTCACCGCCTGCCCGCTGAACGTCCGCAGCGTCGTGTCGCCGTTCCTGTCGAACGACCACTTGCCCAGCGCCCCCTCGAAGTCGCGGATGCCCAGGCATGCCTCGCGGATCGCGTCGCGGTCCTTCTTCCCGGCCCGCCGGATCGCCTCGAGCGCCACCTTGGCCGCTTCGTACCCGTACACCGCGTACGCCTCGGGCGGCCGCCCGTGCTTCTTCACGTACCGGTCGAAGAACTCCTTGCCCCGTCCGGTCAGCCGGTCCGGCGGCAGCCCGCCGAACGTCACGTAGCACCGGCCGTTCACGTTGGCCGCCCCCGCCGCGTCGATGAACGACTGCTCGAAGCACCCGTCGGGCACCATGAGCTTCGCGGCCAGGCCGACGCCGACGAGGTCCTTCGCGATCTGGCCCCCCTTCGTCTGCGACGTGCCGCCGAAGTAGACGAGGTCGGGCTCCGTCACCTTCACCTTCGTCATCAGCGACCTGAACTCCTGCGCGTTGACGTCGATGCCCTCCGGCCCGTGCGTCTTGAGGCCGATCTCGTCCGCGCGCGCCTTGAAGAGCTCCGCGATCCCCTTGCCGTACACCTCGTTGTCGTGCAGCACGTAGACCTTCTTCACGCCCATCGACTTCGCCCAGTCGGCGCCAACCGGCCCCTGCATGTCGTCCGCCGGCACGACGCGGCAGTAGTTGCGCACGCCGTTCGGGTAGTACTTGTCCGGCTCGCCCGCCTCCCCCTTCCCGGGCTTCGTGAGCCCGGGCCACGAGTTCGACGGGCTGATCATGAGCAGGCGCGCCGCGTTGAGCTTCGGGATCGAGATCTTCGCCATGCCGGAGTTGAACGGCCCGATGTAGACCATCACGTCGGGATCCTTGAGCGCCTGCTCCGCGACCGCCGCCTCGCGTTCGGCCGTCGCCTTGGTCTCGGCCGCCGTCGCGTCGTCGTGGTCCTCGTACCTGATCGTGAAGGCGCCCGCCTTGCCGCCCGCCTCCTCGATCGCCATCGTGATGCCGTTCACGATCGTGTCGGTCTGCGCCTTCGCGCTGCCGAGCCTCGGCAGGCTCGACACGATCTTGATCGCGCCTGCGTCGCTTTTCGGCCCCGCTCCCGGATCGCAGCCCGCCAGAAGCAGAACCGCCGCCAGCAGTCTCCTCATGGCGCTCAGTCTATCAGATGCTAGACTCTGCCCCATGCCGATCGACCGCGACGCCGTCCGCAAGACCGCCCTCCTCGCGCGCCTCGAGCTCGACGACGCCGCGCTCGACCGCTTCGGCGCCCAGCTCGGCGCGATCCTCGACTACATCGACCAGCTCAAGGCCCTCGATGTCTCGAACGTCGAGCCCCTCGTCCACGCCGGCGACTTCGCCAACGTCATGCGCGACGACGCCCCGCGCCGCACCCTGCCGACTGACGCCGCGCTCGCCAACGCCCCCGAACGCGCCGGCGGCTTCTTCGTCGTGCCGAAGATCCTGGAATGATCCACTCAACCGCGCGCGAGCTGCGCTCCCTCGTCGCCTCGAAGAAGGCGAGCGCCGTCGAGATCGCCCGCGCCTATCTTGATCGCATCCGGGCGGCTGACGGCAGGGTCAAAGCGTTCCTCGCCGTCACCGAAGACGCCGCCCTCGCCGCCGCAAAGCGAGTCGACGAGAAGGTGGCGCGCGGCGAGCCGCTCGGCCCCCTTGCCGGCGTCCCGGTCGCCCTCAAGGACAACCTCGCGACGCGCGACGCGCCGACCACATGCGGCTCGAAGATTCTCGCCAACTACCGCCCGCCCTACGAGGCGACCGTCGTCGAGCGCCTCCGCGCGGCCGACGCCGTCCTCGTCGGCAAGACGAACCTCGACGAGTTCGCCATGGGCAGCTCGACCGAGAACTCCGCCTGGTTCACGACGCGCAACCCGTGGGATCCCGCGCGCGTCCCCGGCGGATCCTCCGGCGGGAGCGCCGCCGCCGTCGCCGCCGGCATGGCGTGCGCCGCGCTCGGCTCCGACACCGGCGGCTCCATCCGCCAGCCCGCCGCCCTCACCGGCACCGCAGGCTTCAAGCCGACCTACGGGCGCGTCTCCCGCTACGGCCTCGTCGCCTTCGCCTCGAGCCTCGACCAGATCGGCCCGATCGCGCGCTCCGTCGACGACGCCGCGCTCGTCACGTCGGTCATCGCCGGCAAGGATCCGCTCGATGCGACCAGCGCCGACGTCCCCTGGACCGCGCCCGCGCCCCGCAAGTTCCGGCTCGGCCTCCCGCGCGAGTACTTCGGCGAGGGGCTCGACCCCGAAGTGCGCGACGCCGTCATGGCCGCGGCGAAGAAACTCGGCGCGGAGCTTGTCGACGTCTCGCTCCCCACGGCGAAGTACGGCATCGCCGCCTACTACATCGTCGCGCCGAGCGAGGCGAGCTCCAACCTCGCGCGCTACGACGGCGTTCACTACGGCCACCGCGCCGCCGCGCCGGCCGACCTCGCCGCGCTCTACGCGCGCTCGCGCCGCGAGGGCTTCGGCCCCGAGGTCACGCGCCGCATCATCCTCGGCACGTTCGCGCTCTCGAGCGGCTACTACGACGCTTACTACAATCGCGCGCTCAAGGTCCGCCGGCTCCTCAAGCAGGACTTCGACCGCGTCTTCGCGCAGGTCGACGCCGTCGTCGGCCCGACCTCGCCGACCCCCGCCTTCAAGATCGGCGAGCGCGCCTCCGACCCGCTGGCGATGTACCTGTCGGACGTGTACACGGTCGCCGCAAACCTGGCGGGGCTCCCCGGCGTCTCGGTAAACTGCGGCTTCACGAGGGGCGGCCTGCCGATCGGCCTGCAGGTGCAGGGCAAGGCGTTCGACGATGCGGCGGTGCTCGCGGTCGCGCAGGCGGTCGAGGACGCCTGCGGAAAGGTGACGACGTGGCCGACGACCTGAGCGGCCGGATAGGCGCGCCCTGGCCGGCCGCTCACCCTGAGCGAGCCGCAGGCGAGTCGAAGGGTTCATCATGGACGACCTGGAATCCGAACTCCGCCGCCTGATGGTCGCGATCGCGCGGCAGGCGTACGACCGGCGCCTCGTGACCGCGACGGAGGGCAACCTCTCCACGCGCATCGACGAATCGCGCCTCCTCATCACGCCGACGATGACGAACAAGGGTCGGCTCGCCGAGGAGCATCTGATCGTCGTCGACATGCAGGGCCGCCCGCTCGGCGCCGGCCGCCCGTCCGCCGAGATCGACCTCCATCTCGCCGTCTACCGCGAGCGCCCCGACGTGAACGCCGTCGTCCACGCGCATCCGCCGATCGCCACCGCCTTCACCGTGGCGGGCGTCGATCTCGCCCAGCGCTCGCTCCCCGAGATCATCGCCGTCTTCGGCTCGATCCCCACCGCCCCGTACGGGACGCCGACGACGCCCGAGCTCTCGAAGACGATCGAGGGGCTCATCCGCAACGCCGACGCGATCCTGCTCGAGAAGCACGGCTCGCTCACCGTCGGCCGCACGCTCATCCACGCGTACGAAAACCTCGAGCGCCTCGAGTGGGCGGCCGAGGTGTCGCTCTGGGCGCGCCTGCTCGGCAGGACGGAGGCGCTGCCGGACGCGCAGATCGACAAGCTCCTGGCGATGCGCGCGAAGCGCTGATCACTTCGCGAGTTCCTCCTTGATCTCGCCCGCGCACCACGACCTGTCCGCCTCGCTCCCTTCGCCCTTCACGTAACCGTCCTTCGCCGTCCACTCGATGTCGTGGTCGAAGTCCTTCCCCTTCTTGCGCCCCTTCCCGCGGTAGACGACGCGGTCGTACTTCGCCTTGCCCTTGCCGCCGTCGAAGGTCCACCGCAGCGTCAGCTCCGTGCGCATCGTCCCCTTCATGTCGTCGTCCTTGTACTCCCAGCTCTGATCCTCGACGAACTGGATGACGAGTTCCCCCTTCGGCTCGAAGGCGAGCTTGTGCTTCTTCGGGGGGTCCTGCGGCAGCAGACAGGCGAGCGCGAGCGCGGCGAGCTCCATGTCGAATCCTTCGGTAGATCCTACGCCGGAGGTCGAATCAGGGGTGTGCCAGCCTGCGCCTTGCATTTCCGCCCCTGCCCCGCTAGCGTAGGGGCCTGCCCTCCGAAGCCTTCTCTGCCCGCAGGGTCGCCGGCGGGACGGCGAAGGAGGGCCTCTCCATGCCCAAGAAACCGCGCAAAGCGCCGCGCATGCTCGTCGACATCCCCGTCGAGGTGCGCAGCGAGAAGACCGTCTCCGGGAGCGGCCGCGATCTCACCGAGGACGGCATCCGCGTCCGCCTGGAGCAGGGCGTCAAGCTCGGCGACCGCATCGGCATCTCGCTCACCCTCCCGGGCTTCGGGAACATGGACCTCAACTTCAGCGGCGAGGTCCGCTGGGTCCGCCGCCAGGATTTCGGCCCGGGCTGCGACGCCGGCATCGAGTTCGACCATACGCCCGACTCGCGCAAGAAGCTCCAGCTGCTCATGTGGGAGCTGCAGGCGGGCAACCTCGGCGAGATCGAGCGCCGGACCCGCACGCGCCGCATCGAACGGAAGGACATGCAGTAGCGGGGCGGCCGCACCTGTCCGCCATAGCCTTTCCAAGCGTCCTTGCGTTGGTCAGGACGGCGAAGGCGGATGACGGACGACCTGCGCGATCTCGTGCGCCGCATCGAGCGCTCCTCCACTCCGAGGCGCCTCGCCCGGCCGCCGGTCAGCATCCCGACCGTCGTCGAGGCTTCCGGCAGCCGCGTCGCCGGGCTCGGCCGCGACCTCAGCGAGCACGGTGTCCGCCTGCGGACGGCCCGCGCCCTGCCGCCTCACGACCGCGTCCGCGTCCGGCTCACCCTGCCGGGTCACGGCGAGCTCGCCCTCGACGGCGACGTCCGCTGGGCCCGCCCCGACCTCTCCCCCGGCCTCTTCTGCGTCGGCATCGAGTTCCGCCACACCGACACGTCCCGCCACGCCCTCCGCAGCCTTCTCGTCGCGCACGCGAAGAAGGCCCTTCCCCACATCCGCCGCACGGGGCTCACCACCCGCCGTCGCCGACACACCAAGAACGGCGATCTTTGACAGGCTATGGCGGGGCACCTGTCGACGACCGTGATGCGTGATGCGCAATTCAAGGCGTCTAGTGATTACCGGAACACCGGTCCGCTCCGTTCGTGTAAGTTATAGAGCGGGACCGGGGGCCGATCGGTGAACGGCTGAACGGCTGAACGGTAGAACGGTCGAACGGTCGAACGGTAAGGCGGGGAGGACTCGAACATGCTGAAGATCGCCATCGCCTTCCTTCTCTTCGTCCAGGACGACAAGGAGAAGGAAAAGCAGAAGGACGAGGAGGCCAGGAAGAAGGTCACCGAGTTCCAGAAGGCGATCGCCAAGGCCAAGCCGGACGACAGGCCCGGCCTCGTCACCGACCTCGGCGACCTCAAGCACCAGCGCGTCTTCGACGAGCTCGTCAAGTGGCTCACGAAGGGCGAGAAGGACTGCCAGCTCAACGCCGCCAAGGAAGTCGGCGAGTACGAGAAGGACCAGAAGGCCGCCGAGGCCCTCATGAAGGCCGCCAAGGCGCACCGCGAGCCCGACCTCGTCGAGGCGATGCTCGACCAGATCGGCAACGTCCGCTGGAAGGGCTCCGTCAAGGACCTCCTCAGCTTCTTCCGCCACCCGAACCTCGACCTCTGCAAGTCCGCCATCGACGCCGTGGGCAGCTGCAAGACGAAGGACGGCATTCCGCCGCTGCTCGACCTCGTGCGCGAGCTCGAGAACATCCGCGACGACGACACCGGCGGCGGTGGCGGCGGTGGCGGCGGCGGAGGCGGCGGCGGCCCCGGCCCCGGTGGGCCCGGCCCGGGCGGCCCCGGCCCCGGTGGTCCCGCCCCCGGCCCCGGCGGACCCGGCGGCGGCGGCAACCGCGGCGACGACAAACAGAAGCGCAAGTCGGAGCTCCTCCCCGTGGCGATCGGCGCCCTCAAGGACATCACCGGCGAGAAGCACGCCACCGGCAAGGAGTGGTCCCAGTGGTGGTCCAAGGCCCAGAAGACGTTCAAGGACCTCGACGACAAGTAGTCCCGACCTGCGGGCCTGCCCTCCGAAGCCGCTGTGCCTCGCGCCTGCGGAGCGCTCGTCGGCGAAGGAGGGTGCGGCAAGACCTCGGTGCGGAGGACCCCATGATGCACGTCGCGATCGCGCTTCTGCTCCTCCTTCAGACGCCCGACGAGAAGGCGAAGCGGAAGGAGAAGGACGACGAGGCGAAGAAGAAGGTCGACGAGTTCCACAAGAAGCTCGAGAAGGCGAAGCCCGCCGAGATCCCCGACATGCTCGTCGACCTCGGCCAGCTCAAGCACGAGCGCGTCCTCGACGAGCTGGCGAAGTGGCTCGGCAAGCCGGACAAGGACTGCCAGAAGACCGCCGCGCGAGAGCTCGCCGGCTATCGCAAGGAGAAGGAGCTCGCTCCGAAGGCGGGCGAGGCCCTCCTCAAGACGCTCCGCAACGCCCGCGAGCTCGAGATGATCGAGGCCTTCCTCGGCGAGATCGGCGCGCTGCGCTGGAGGGGCGCCGTCAAGACGCTCATCCCGCTCTTCGGCCACGCCAAGCTCGACGTCCAGAAGGCGGCGATCGACGCCTGCGGACGCATCGGCTCCCGCGACGCCATCGCTCCGCTGCTCGACCTCGTGCGCGAGCTCGAGGCGATCCCCGACGACGAGAAGGAGAAGCCGCCCGACCTGCCGGGCCCCAAGCCTCCGCCGACCCCCGACTCCGAGAACGAGAAGCGCAGGCGCAAGAAGGAGATCCTCCCGCCCGCCGTCGGCGCGCTCACCGACATCACCGGCGAGAAGCACAAGACAGGCAAGGAATGGGCCGCCTGGTGGTCGAAGAACGCCAAGACGTGGAAGGAGCTGGAGGACAAGTAGTCCCGCGCTCCGCGGTGCGGCCGGCGGTTACTTCCGGACCTTCGGCAGCAGCTTCTCGAGCGTCGCGCGCTCTTCCGCGTTCATCTCGCGGAAGGCCCTGTCGTCCGCCGAGATGCGCTCCCGCTTCATGATCTCGCGCAGCGCGTCGCGGATGTCCTCCGCGTTCGAGAGCGACACGTCGTCCTCGATCGCGTGGAGCCGCACGAGCGGCACGAGCGCGCGCCGGTCGCCGATCCGGCCGAGGGACTCGGCCACGCCTTCGCGCACGCGGCGGCGGCCGTCGCCCAGCATCGCCAGCAGCTCCTCGAGCCCGGCCGGCGAGCCGAGCTCGCTCAGGATCAGCTGGATGCTCAGCTTCGCGGCGGTGCACGCCTCCGCGAGCGGCTTGTTGTTGTTGCGTTTGATGGCGCGGTTGAGCTTCTCCAGCTGCGCCGCCAGCGTCGGCGCGGCGCCGCGGTCTCCCAGCCGGCCGAGCGTGTCGACGAAGCTCTCCAGCACGTACACCTCCTCGGGCGTGCGCACGTCGCTGATCTGGTCGAGCGCGTGCTCCAGCACCGCGACGGCGGGCTGCCCGATCCCCTCGAGCGCCTTGGTGAAGCTCAAGAGCGCGTTGAGCTGGGGCGACTTGCGAAGGAGGGTGCTGACGATGGCTTCGGCGGCGGCCTTTCCGAACTTCTCGAGCTCGGTGATCGATTCCGCGCGCACCGCGAAATCTTCCGAGTACAGGTCCCGGACGTGCTTCTGGATCTCTTCGTGGGCTGCGATGGCGGTCGAACCGTTTCTCTCCCGCAACGGTTCAGGCTGGTCGCCCATCAATACCCTCCCCTCTTCCGGTTCTCCGCCGGAGCGTCGACCCTGAACTCCACCCCGCTGTCATTGCTGGGAATTATACACCTTCGATTTCATCCAACAATACGGCACCATCATTTTTCGGCGAAATTTCCGCGCCCCTGAACGGTTGAACTTCCGTGCCCGAAGGCTTGTCTGAACGACACACGATGCGAACCCTCGCGATCGCGCTCCTCCTCGCGGCCGTGGCGACGCCTCAAGACCGGCCGACGCTCATCGAGCCCGCGCTCGCGCGCCTCGCCCCCGACGCCGACGTGTGCGCGCTCGTCCGCACGCGCGACGGCCGCATCGTCACCGCCCGCGGCAAGGCCGGCGCCATCCGCGCGCTCGACGCCGACCGCGTCGAACTCTCCCGGCGCTGCCGGGTCCGCACCGACCTCTCCGCCGCCTCGACGATCGCCTTCCGCGGCTCGACCTCCGGCGAGACCGACACCTACACGCTCGCCGCGACGGCGGGACAGACCGTGCGCGTGCGCGTCCACCCCGAGGGCGCGCTCGACCCTCTCGTGACGGTCGGCGCCGCTTCCGACGACAACTCCGGGCCCGGCCTGGGGGCCGATCTCACCGTCACCGCCGGCGGCCCGGTGTCGATCGCCGTCTCCCCCGTCGCCGGCACGGGCGCCTACCTCCTCGCGATCACGTCGAGCGCGCCCCTGGCGACCGCCGCGCTCACCGGCGGCGACATCGGCGC